>Ga0307380_10002369_pt1 | contig 26866 bp, 24 predicted proteins | sample UN3MG_FD_202239 | JGI IMG/M metagenome (GOLD analysis project Ga0307380, IMG submission 202239) | Soil microbial communities from Risofladan, Vaasa, Finland - UN-3 | ecosystem: Environmental > Terrestrial > Soil > Coastal area > Acid sulfate soil | place: Finland: Risofladan, Vaasa | collected... | reverse complement strand
CAATCGCCGAACATGAGGCATGTCTCCTGAGGCGCATCGCAGCCAGTGCCCATTATCTGCCTCTCGCGGCGGCACACACAGGGGGCTACTGCGAACTTTTCCTGGGCCTTGACCAGCTCCTCAGCCCGCTCATAAGGGAGTGTCTCCAGGTGGGGTTCGATGCTCCGCCGTACAGGAATTGTGCGCAATTGGGGGATCCGTTGCGGCCGCGAAACCTTACCCCTTGTGCGGTTGTACTCGCTCAAATCTTGGACGAAGCCCTCATCCAGGTTATTGACCTGGAATTCATAAATACCGAACATCCAGGGGACGGCCTGGTAGAGAGCCGGACCGCCTTTTGGCTCGATGGAAAAGATGAGCCCCTTGCGAGCCATCTCTTTAAGCATTTGCTCTGCTTGGGCGAGGTCAAGCCCGGCGCGCTCGGCGATAGGCTTGGCTTCTTCACGATCCAGGGTCAGATGCACGGCCAGCTCTGCCTCTTCAGGCGTGAACAACCTTTTGAGCAAGCGCAATTCAACCCCGCTGTCGCTAGGGGGGAAACCCCCAGGCAGTTTGTCTAGATGCTGGGCTAAGTTTTCGTAGGCATCCGTTTCCATAATGTCCTCCTGTGCAGTAAGGATCGTGATCTCTCTAACAGTATGGTTGAGTTGATGGTTTTTAAGGATCTCCCCTCAGCTTCAGGGCCGAATTAGTTTCCGGCTATGTGACACATAACTCAGGAATGGCTCTGGCTTTCTCAAAAGACCGCAGCACGCTCCCAACAGCGTCAGTAGGTTTTGTTAGGGCCAGACAGGCCATGTTTTAAGGGGATTATCCATAGAGCAACTTCTTAGCTAGAGGCTAACGGACTGAAGGGAGCACCTAATATTAATCAAACAAGAAAAACTTTCTCGGGTCAAGAAAAATGGGGCTTCGGATTTTATTACAGAATTCTCAGTTTCACCATCATGAAGCCGAAGGCAGCCCCACAGTATGTTGGGGTTTCTCATCGCTACCCAGAGGTTTCCACTTCTTGCCATAGCTTCTACTCCAGCATCTCTTGATCTTACCAGAGATTACTGAATCAAATATGAAATATCAAGCAGGTATCGATTTCTGAGAGAAACCTCCATTCATGGACGCCTCTTTGTTGGGCATATCCTTCTGCTCTTGAGCCAGGTAATATCCGGAGGATAGCAGCAACCTGACACCCTCTACTCATTGATGGGCGCCCAATCTGCCACCTTCTCTTCTGTTTGCCTTTTCATCCATAGGGCAAAAATGGGGTCAACAAGCCTCCAATATCCTGACTCTTCGTTCCGTTCTACCAAGTCGAGCTCCTCGAGTCTTCTTGCCGAATGCTGAACACCTCCCACCGATGCTAGCCTGTGCTTCCGAATATAGGCGTTTGCCAGGAGTTTCTGGGTTGGATCTCTTGCAAGGGCCTGAAGAATAAGCCGCTGGTGAGGCGATAAACCCTGAATGATGGCCTCGAATACAGGTTTTTCGGACATGAGAAGCTTTTCGGTTCCACGATTTATCGTCTCCTCAGAAACTACATCAGAAAGCTCATAAACGAAAAATGACAGCTTTTGGGCATAGTAAGGATGATACTCGACCAGCGACGCAAGCTGGCCCGCAATTCTCTTACTACACTCCTTGATGTTTTCCCTAAATTGTCCTGCAATGAATTGCGCGAGTTCTTCGGGAGGAAGGGATTTCAGTGGGTAATTTATGGCGCTGCGAAAAAAGGGGCGTTGCCGTTCATTGAATACACCGAGTAAAACACGGCGCCGGCTTCCAATGAAAAAGTAAGAAGCCTGTGACTGGTGCATGTATGTTCGCATAGCCCCTTCGATCTGGAGTGCTTCTTTTAACACGACAATCTCCTGGAATTCATCAAGAGCTACATGGACAAGCGTATCAGCAGCGCTGACAAATTCGCCCAATGATGTCAAGGTTTCTTCAAGAAGCTCCACGCCGCCTTTCTCTGCTGATGAAGGTTCAACGCTGAGCGACATCCCGCCTGCAGCATCCGGCTTAAGAACAGGTCGAAATGAACTTATTGTCCGAAGAGCGGTCTTCCAGTAGGGCTCTTTTTGATGTGTAACGATGAAGACCGCTTTAGCCAATCTGGCTGCCACATCTTCTACAGAAGCAACGCCAAAAAAATCAACAAAGATGGTAACGGCCCCTTGATCTGAAAGGCTCTTTTGCACACGTTTGACAAGAGATGTTTTGCCGTAACGACGCGGGGAATAAAGAACGACATTCGCTTTTGCCTCTGCATAGGATCGTAGCTCCTTGAGCTCTTCACTTCTGTTGCAGAAAGGGGCATCTACAGGCAATTCCTGTAAATAGAAGGGATTAGTCATGATGTTTGCCTTTTTATGTGATCGGGTTATTATTGTGGAGCCGCACGCGCAAGCGCGTGGTACCTCCACATTCTTCGGCGGAACCCGCCGAAGCATATCCGCCTTCGTCCCAATAGGACTACGGCGGATTACCCTGCCCAGCATTCATCCACGGGCAAGCCCGTGGCTTTCTGCGTAGGCGGGTAAACCATAATTGCATATCCATTATGGTAATTCAATAAAAAATAACAAAATTAGCATGTCAACAGGCTTTTTGTACCCGATCCCGCTACCAAAAAACCGCTTCCTGCTCCTTCCAAACAGGATCCTCGTCGAACTTCTGCAGAAGGGAGCCTAAATTTGCATAATAGTATTTGTCGGCTCTAATATAGAATGCGAGGTGTCGAATACCATGTTCAAACATAAAGAGTATCCCTATTGCATGACTTGAGGTGTCTTGCCCTATCCCTCCCATATTTGTACTTCTACAGAAGTGCATACCGTCGAAAGATACCCCAACACTACCCGGAGCCCCAGGCAATTTACAGATGGCTCACTAGAGCGACAATTGATGTCGTGATCTATAGTTTATTGAGCTGGGAAGGGCTTAGATTTGCGATTGTAATCGAAGAGGTTGAGTGAAAATTCTATCGAAATATAGCAGATATCTGCGAATAAGATAACGCGCACCCCGAGCGGCACCGCTGCACGCCGTCTGCGCAGCGCCCGCAACGTATACGGCGTCCGCTCGGGGTGTAGGTAGGTCGGCAACTTTACTAAGTGTGTTACGTGGGCGGGTTGCAATATGCGGCAAATAAACTCGTCAAGTTGGCCAGTTAGCTCGGTGGCTGCACAAGTGTGAACTACAACTCAGCCAGCAATTTAAGGAAATCATCTCGTTCTAAAGCCGCCATAGTATTGGTTTTAGCGCTGATCAGGTTGCCTACTCTGGCTGCAGCCTTCATAGCTGCTCGATTGTCGGGATATTCGGATACCGACAATACATCGTAAGCACCCAGAAGACCGTAGACATGTAAGATTTTACCTTTCTCTTCCCCCGCAATCTGCTTGAGCTTTTCAAATCGTTCAGGTCCACCACCCTTGATGGGCCCTGTGTAGTTGTACAAGGTGACGTATGTTGGCATCACAACCTCCTTTCGCTAAGGGATTTAAAGTGTAAGGTATTCCAATGGGGCGTGGCGCAGTTTCATGGTCTAAGATCTCCCCACTTTTTGGTTACAAAATAATCGCCTCCAAAGAGGTATAGTACCCCTTGGAGGCTTCACATCGGCATCTTCAGGGGACCTCTCATCATGGCTCTCTCCTAAAGCCTGGAGTTAGAATTGGTATGGTCGTTGCGGACTAGGAAAATGAATGGCCTTCAGTTTGATTAGTATTTAATTTCTTGGTCTTGTCAAGCAAAATCCCATAAGGGCTGTCAGAGCTCCGGCACGTCGCTAAAGTAAAGGATCTACTATATCTTGTGCTTCATTCTTGCAGCCCTAGGGTAGCGAGTACTTGCCATAGCAGCTAATCGCGATAAGCCTGATTCTGTTGTAGGTTTGGTTCGGTAATAAAAGCTTTCTTGGCCTTCAAATTCTCCCCATTGATGGCAGATACCCCAACTCATACCAAGTTGCATTCAAACGTCTACTATTTATAGATGTCATTGCGAACGAATGTGAAGCAATCCCTGGCCCAGACCTGGTTTTTGAAACTATGTATATGATACTAAGCTCTGGAAATTATTCACAGTCTATGCTCGCAGCTTAGTGCCTCGCGCCAGGGCGGGCTCAAAAGGATAGATTGCCACGTCGCGGAGTTTATCCTGAGCAAAGTCGAAGGGCTCCTCGCAATGACATGATTGCAACTTGGTATCAGAAAGCCACTTCAGCTTTATCTGTTAACATCAGAATTTTTCAAGATATGTTGTTTTGGAATCTACGTTCTCTTGTTCATGTATTGAAAGGGGCATCTACAAAGTAGGCATTATCCACAGTAAGGGGAAGGGGTACTACGACGGACGGTAGACAGTGTACTTAAAAACCATCCTATGGTCTTTTACTTTGGTCTCGATGCTGGGCCTTCCGACTGGGGGTGACGCTGGTTCGTCTTAAGCCGAACCGGAAGTGAGCGACACTAGGCATCCACCAGATCTTGATCTTCTTCAATTTCAGCAACAACTGTTTCTGTCTGTTCCTCAATCGCTTGCTCAGATTCTGACTCAGCGCTTTTAATGCGTTCTTCCTGAGCCTCTCTTTCCAGTCGCTCCAGCATTTCTGAACGGATACGATGGGCCATTCCCATCTTTCCAGACTTTTCAGACCCCTCATATTTTTCGGAGATCCCTTCGAATAACTTTGAAAAATATTTATTTAGGGGCCTGATTAATTTTCTGTTCCTAAACCCCTGATGTTTCAAAGCCTCCATCATTTTATCGGTAACTCTACTGAATCGATCATGGGATAGAGATTCTCGGCCCGACTCGATCTCATTCGTGGGTTCTGGGCCGGAGGTCTGGGTCTCAACGATAGTTCGCTGCTCAAATGATACAGTATTCTCAATCTCCAGGCTTGCAGAAAAGCTGGAAATAGATTCCATACTACTGACATCATGGGTCATGGCCAAGGCGTGATCCGTATTACCTGAAAGGGCCTCATGCATGATCTTATCAATGGTCTTTATGGCCTTTTGAATATCCTGGAGTTCTTCTTCACTTAAATTCCCTTCAATGGTTATCGAGAGTTCTCGATTCACTTGGATTGAATAACTCTTTCCCTGGAGTTGGGCCATTGCACCACCCCCGCGGGCTAAGCCACTATAAGTCAAATAGCTTGCCTGGAGCTGCGAGTCTGCAGAAAGAGTCACTCTATCACCCTCAGCTGTCATTATTGTGATGTCCGTACTTTTCTGTTGATAGGACGATAGGCTGGTAATTTGGGACCCGTAATAGGTACCGCCACCTTTAGCGAAACGGAGATAATCTGCCATAGGGTAGGGATCTTCTGTGATGGATAACATAATACTTTTTCTCCTAACAAACGTCGATTTAATAGCTGCTCAATCTTGTAAATCGGCAGTACTCCTGTAAAACTTAAGATTTTGTTCTATATTCATTAGAAACACAGGATCAAATTTCAGATATTTTGTCATAGCTTCTACTCCAACATCACCTGATCTTACTGGAGATTAAAGAACCAAATATGCAATATCAAGCAGGTATCGATCTCTTAGAGAAATCTCCATTCATGGACGCTCTTTGTTGGGCATATCCTTCTGCTCTTGAGCCAGATAATATCCCGAGGATAGCAGCAATAAAGAGGGGTTTTGATAAGATGGGCTCATGAAAGGTATCCGGAATGTTGCAGCGCCTGATCACTTTCGGTTCAGAAGCCTTGAGATATCAAGCAAGAGTCAAGGCCAGGCCTGACCCCTCTTTCTTAATTCAGTATACATGCACCTCTTCACCAACCCGTCCCTTTCTTGCTTCTACAGCTGGCGATTATGCACGTTCAGCACGAACGTCCCCACCTTCATAGATGCTTTGACGGAGGGGTTTTCCACATTGTATCGCGTAAGCCCAAGAAACTTGGTCAACTTATCGAATACACAGAAAGGCTCTTCAACATAAGCGGCATAAGGACAGCACACAAAGAGGATTTTGACAAAGTGCCAAAAAATGCTCTCGAAATCCTTTTTGACAGCTACCTCGACACGTATCATCCTTACCTTCGAGATACCCGAATCTTCAGTACCGAAAAGGCAGAGTCAATACTTCATAAGAAAAATATCAGCTGTCCCGACCTCAATTTTACCGTATTTGCCAAATGTATGGGGTATGCAGTGCAAGTAGAGTGGGGCAAGAAATTATTTAAGAGATCTACACTAAGCAATAGGAATGGTCAGCAAACGTTTTAGGTGAATTGGAGGGAAATGGAATTACGGGAACAGAGAAGTAGTCCCATTTTCCGTGACGACAGTGATAGAGAGCGAAAAGCCTTCTAACATAGAAGAAGAGACTTGTTGAATTGTTGATGATCGGTAATTTTGGCCTAACGAGGGGAAAGGTAAATCCACAAGATATTGTGGTTCGTTTCCGGGAGTGGTATGTAGCGACTTCTTGCCAATATACTTAAATTCGAGGAATTTGAGGATTACATATGGTAGTTGAAAGGTCAATATCGGATTGAACCTCTCGGTAGGGAAAAGCAGATTAGGCCAAAGTGACCATATCAATATGTTGTTGCCGCTTGATTCCTAGAAATTGCAACATACTGCTATCTACGACCCAGACTGCTGTCAAAAGGTTTCGATTACTATATGCCTTAAACATCTTGCAATTTAGTTATCAGATAATACTCAAGGAAAAAGCCTTTGCTTAGCAACTTCATTGTCTTAAAATTGCTCTCTTCTATCAATTTAGGGAGCTTTCCAAAGAGCTGGTACCTAGTTGATGACATCCAAATAAACATCAAATACATAATGGGTATCGTAAGATAGTGTGGGGAGCAGAAGTCACACAGAAAGAACCTGCCTCCCTTTTTCAAGACGCGGTATACCTCTTCCAATCCTCTCTTCTTTATCTCTATAGGTAAATGGTGAAACATCATACTGCTGATAACAACATCAAAGCATTCATCAGGGTAAGGCAATTCGTCAATCGATGCGATTCTAAAACCGATTTTGAGATCGCCTGTATTGGCCTTCCTTTGGGCCTCCGCGACCATTTTAGGAGCTATGTCGATTCCTTCTGCTGTCCCCGCTTCTCCTACCACCAACTTTGACTGGATTGTTAGTGCCCCAGTCCCGCATCCGACATCTAATACTTTTTCCCCCTTCCTGAGGTTGACCAGCCTTATTTGCTTTCTCCTGAATCTGCTTCTTTCCCCTGGGGTAATCTTGTCATAATAGCCAGAGAGATAATTCAATGAAACGCCCTTTGACTTCTCCTCCATACTGCTCCTTCTATTGATACCCGACTTCTCTTCGATATTGGTAAGCCGAAATTTGGGAGGTACATTTATCCAAGTTGCTCCACCCACTAGTTTAAGGCCTTTGCCTAAGCTAATAACACTTTTCAGTTCAATTTACTTGAAGAGCCGTGAATGTAGTCAAGGACTTCACCCCTTTTCTTTTTAAATCTCATTAGGAAAAACCATATTTCAAGAGTGGATTCTGGTATAAGAAGAAACACAGTAGATCTTTATTTGCGGTTGAAATAGTCCCCGTCATGACTGAGGGTGGCTATTGTTCAGCTGGCCTCTGCGGTTCTCAACCGACCTCACTATCTTCTCCCTCTCCGCTTCCTCAATTTCATTAAAATAAATGGCGGTATTATAGACACTACCTCTAGGAGATTGGGAACCTCCTTCCTCGACTCGTACCACTACTCCCCTGCACTTTGCATACTCAAAGTCTTTCTTCTTATCACCGCGAGGTAATGCCAAGGTTATCTCAAGATGCGTCATTAACGGAATAGGCTTATCCAGCTGACAATATACCCCCAGACAGCTTAGATTTATCGTCTGGGTGACCGTATCAAAACCCTCGGCCTTAAGGGTAAACGGGAGGCGTTCATTAATACGGGGATGTCGTCTGCGCTCTAAAGAGGCACTGGGGCTGTTCATGGGCTTTGATCCTCAGGTCTGTTATTTCGCTATTATGATTAGATATTACCACACATACTGCGTTTTGTCTTCATCAGATAGAGAGCCACAAGATGGTACAGCTTCTTCATGTGGCAGAAACTGTCATAGTGGTGAACTATAGAATTTGAGAAATCTATTGATTTCAAGATGAAATCTGCGAGCAGCTACCTCTACTGAATTTGTCGATTTGCGTTTGAAATCTGCGTCGATGCCATCTCATGGTTTGAGGTTTTGGTATGTTTATCATACATCCGGTTTTTCTATATTGAATGTCGTGGCAAGTATCTGACTTTTAGAGGAATCAAAACCATCACGCGCAGGGAGCCACTGAGTTACAAATGGAGATTCTGCTCCTTCACACATCGAAGCTCTCAATGCCACGGCGGATGCTGAAGAATTGCCGAATGTAAAGCGGCATATTAAGTTGCTTTCGGGATCAACGTCCCCTCTTTCATAGGCCAAATCAGCTTTCAGTCCCCTAGTTGAAATAGACAAAGCAATCAACGTCATCAGGGCCCTGCTTCTGTGAAAACATGCAATCGAAAATAATCGGGCTTTGGTCACCTAAGGTAGTCTAGATGGCTTGTTCTCGATCAAAGTATATATTTTTCCCTGAACAGGAAAGGGGGATAGCAATGATGATCTGCGATTCCATCCACCCCAAGTTACGGGCTGCGCTACCAGCGGTATACATCATGCGGTTGTCTACATGAAAGCGAGCTGCCACTGAAGAGGCTGAGGATAGGGCTATACCCAAATCCATGGCCTGGAAAAGGCAGACGGGGCCAGGAAAGCTTTTGCCCTCGCTTTTCTTTATTCTGAGAAATCCTGCGCAGTCGCCATGGCCACAAGCCCCACAATCTAATGGGTTCTCCGGTTTCTTTGGACGCAGATCTCGCAGGCCTATGAGGAGCACGGCGTTTGATGCTCGGACGTTCTCAGCATCACGTACAAATGAGCCCTCAAGGGAAGCGAACTTGCTGCCATGCTTTTCCGTAGCCCCTGCCAACTCATCCAAGTCTTCACCATAGACAATGAGCGTTTCAATTGCGTCTACTCCTCTCGCCTTGGGCGCCGTGCGTGCGGCCACTGCCATAGCTCTGGCAACCGACAGCACGCCTTCAATCTCAGCTTTTTGATAGGCTATCGTGGGCATTCAAGTTCCTCCTTATCTGTTTCGGGTTGTCTGCAAGCCACTGTGTTAGAGAACTACTAAGTCGGATCATAGGCCTATTCGGCTATTGGATTCAATCACATCTCGTGCGTCTCCGCAACGATAATACCGCACCAAATCCGATTGTATACGAATTCCTTTTAGCAGACGCCTATTCTATCATGTCAAGAAAAATATCAGTATATCTTTCAAGTTAAAGATTGTAGTTCTGAATGGGTGGATGGTTACGCTGATTTGGCGAGCCCTAACTGGACTATCCGATCTCAGCCCGTGGCAGGAATTGACGTATAGGCGTTAGAAATCTGGGTCGATACCATCTCATGGCTTGAGGTTTGGGTATTTTTATCATACATCCGGTTTTTCTATATTGAATTTCGTGGCAAGTGATCTCAGATTTCGAAAAGCATCAAGTTTGCGTCAGATTCGTTTCGTATCGCAAATTTCCCCGATCTGTAGTATTCTCAATGTATCAAAAGTTGACGTTGCACCGGGAACCTGGGAAGATTTTTAAATTTAGAAGCTCAGGATAGACGGTTTCCTCTTCATTAACATAATATTGCAATAGATGGAGAATATTCCATCTAATATTAATGATAGGGCGGACCGCTCGCTGTTGCTCGCTCGGCCTGCGGCCGTCCGCCCTATCGGGCTGCGAGATGTGCCGATTGAGTTTCATGGGCTCCGCTCGCGCTCCGCCTATCAAACTCAATCGAGCCGACCCCCTTCGGGCTTCGCTCCGCTCGGTCGTTTGGCACGGAAAATTGCATAAATGCAATTTCCGCCCCCAACCGACGGCGGCTCATCTCGCAGCCCGTTATATTGAAAGGATAGTGATGCACAATTTTCTTCGCCATAGATCGTTAATAGTGCCGTCTGCGTCTGCATTCTTGGCATTGCTATGGCTCATATTTGATCCACACTATGAGGCCGCTATTGTTCTTATCGTTTCGATAGCAGCATCTATAGTTGCTTATAATCAAATAAAGAAAGATTGGACCCCGAGAACTAACAATTACGTTTACAGAATTCATATCCGCAGCCCAATACCACAGAACATTGATTCTTGCGTAAGTGCAATTTTAGATTCAGAACCTGCGATAACAAAATGGAAGCTTTATCACCATGATGGTGAATTCAAAGATCTTGTAATTGAATCCATTGAAAAGTTGAATGCGGAAGAATTGTCAGAGCTTGCATGGAAGCACAAGTGCAAGCCCTATTCAGTAAGTTTAGGAAATGAAGTTTTGTGGGAAACAAAAGCAATATAACCTTGCTCTTGCAGCCGACAGCTATGGAAAGCAGAGATTCCTATTGAAATATGGAATACCTAATGAACGATATTAATTACTTTTATATTGACGAAGCAGGCGATCTTAACAAAAAGTCAAAGATCTTTCTGATTGGCTGTATTATTACAAACAGTCCTGACGATCTGCTAAAAGAAATACGTTCGCTCGAAATAAAATTAAAAAACAGCGGCTATTTTAACCGGTTTAGAAACAATCTCCTGAAAACAGGTTTTCATGCCAGCACAAACCACCCTGACATCTACAGTCAGTTTGTAGCGTTGTTGCCCAGATTAAATTTTCGGTACTATGCTCTGATATTAGATAAAAAATCTGAATACTACTTGTCGCTTGTTAAATCTAATTTAAAAGAAAATATTTATGATAACACATTGAAATATCTTTTGAAGGATAGACTTCTAAAAAGAGTTGATGCTGTTAACAAAATATTTATTGAACAAAATCTTTCGAATCCTACTGAATCCCGAATCAGGGCAAGGGAAGAGCAGTTGATGCCTATTATCGCAGAACTTGCCAGTGAGGTGATCAAAAAAAGGTTAGAGAAGAAGAATCTAGAATACGAGGTTAGTGTCCAAAGCAAGAAAACCCAACCCCTTTTTGCGGTGGTAGATTATATGAACCACATTGTCATGAAAATCTATGAAGGGAAAAACGGCAAAGTGGAAGAACGCATGAAAGAAAACTATCGACTTGTAGAACCTAAGATCGGCTGCATTCATGATGTCGCTCGCAGAATATTCCACAAGCCTAGAAAAAAGGGGCTTGAAATTGACAGCGTATTTGTTGGATGATAAACTGCTTAATAGGGCAATTTCTTCTGGTAAATTTAAGAGTATGAGTTCGTACTCGCATAAGAATGAATCACTATCTACAACCTTACCAGAGAATTGCCCTTCTTTTTAAATTTATTAGGATAGCTTCTTATGGAGTTTTCTGAAATAGACAACATCACCATGCTTAGTGAGCATCTTTGTGTCAGCGAATTAAGCCTCTCAGAGTTATTGTCAAATAATGATGTGTCATGTCATTGCGAGAAAATGGCAATTCCCAAGAAGAATGCCCGTCTCGGGTACAGAATTGTCTATAAGGTGAATAACGAAATTCTCAAAAACCTTCACAAAGTCCTACAAAAACACCTGAACATGCTATACGTGTTTCCTGATTCCGTGCATGGGTTTGTTTCGGGTCGAGGCACACAGTCAAATGCGTTCCAGCATTTGGCAAAGAAAAGAATACTAACCTTGGATATAGAGGACTTCTTTGGTTCTGTGAGAGATGTGGATGTAGCACAAGTGTTTGAAGGAATAGGGTGTAACAGTACCGTAGCTTTGTGGATGGCTAAGCTCACGACTATAGATGGTAAATTGGTTCAAGGGTTTAACACAAGTCCTGTATTGTCGAATATGGTATTCAAGGGCACGGACAACCTTTTAGAGTCTCTTTGCCACAAATATCACAGCGAATACACTAGATATGCCGATGACATTACAATTTCGTCGGATGGTGAAATACCGCCGATAACCGAGCTGGAATTATTATTGGCCAATACCCAATTTAGAATTAATAGCGCGAAGACTAAGATCATGTTTCGAGGCGAAAAGCAGTTCGTTACAGGGCTGACCGTCTTTGATGACAAATATCCGAGAATTCCCAAGCAATTCAAGAAAAAAATTAGATTACAACTCTATTACTTAAAGAAATATGGTTGCAAGTCTTATGCTATGAGAGAAACTGGCATATCTGAGTATGAAGCAGAGAATGATTATGAGAAAAAACAAATCCTTCAAGATCGCATTATTCAACTGTCATTCGAGATAAAAGGTTGGATTGATTATGTTCATTCAATAGAACCTTCCCTAGCAAAAAGGTATTATGAGTCTTACAACACAATATTCTCTTAGACTTCTTAAAAGTAGTAACTTTTATCAGCGTTAGATGGACATATGCGGTAATTCGGGGGACACAACACTTAATTCGTCAAAATAAATTTGTGGTCTTATATTTGTGAGTGTCTAATAATATTAGCAAGTTCGCCTATCGGGATAGGGACGCCCATCACTGAACGCACCTCCCACACCACGCAGCATACGGGTCCGTACTGCGCGGTTCGGCTGATCGGGCATAATCAGACCCAGGGGAACACAAGCCCACATGAAGTAAAGTAGGTATCAGGCAAGGCGATATGGACCCATTTGACTCTGCTCATCCGCCAGGGGCCTTTTCTGGCACACCCTGTTGTCACAGCATAGTCACGGGAAACCCCTCTTTTGAGGAGTTCACCGACTCGGGTTCGGCGGTTCTTCCAGTGTTTCCAGATAACCGCCCGGAGGCGTCTTCTGATCCAATGGTCAAGCGGACGTAAACGGTTATTGTAGATACTGAATAAAAGCATAACTTGGCATTGCAGTCGGATTTTCGGTCACTTACGCGCCCGAAAACCGCTGAATTTATTGTTATCGCCATTCCATATATCTCCAACTTATATGAGAATTAGTGGCCTTTCTAAGCAAGGGATATCCATTCCAAATTTGGACTAACCACGGATCTCATGTATCTGCTATTAAAACGTAATCCGCAGCCCTTCAGAAGTTTTCAGATATGATTTTCAGATCTTTATTTCCTCCAGCAACGCTACAACTTGATGAGCCCCCGTCTTTATTGACACACAACCCCAAATTCCATATACTCCCACCCATAGAAAAGAACTCTTGGCAACTCGGAATTCTCACACGAAAAGGAGACCACTCATGACGGAATCATTGGTTCATGCCCTGGTGGAAATGCAGGAGACAGAAGCGCTTCAAAAGGCCAGACAGTTGCTGGACGAGGGGACCGACCCCATGAACATCCTTGAGGCCTGCTCAGAGGCCATGGAGACCGTGGGAAAGCATTTTGAGACAGGCGAGTATTTTCTTCCTCAACTGATGCTGGCCGGTGAGATGGTAAGACAGATTTCTGAAATGGTTAAACCGGAAATGAAAGGGGAGGTTGGTTCGGCACGTTCGGACAGTTTGGGCAAAGTGCTCATGGGCACGGTGAAGGGCGACATCCACGACATCGGTAAGAATATTGTGTGTTTTATGCTCGAGGTGAATGGCTTCGAGGTTCGCGACATCGGCATCGATGTTCCGCCTGGTAAGTTCGTCGAGGCCATCAAAGACTTTGAACCCCATATGGTAGGCATGAGCTGTCTTCTCACGCTTGGCTATGACTCCATGAAGGAGACCGTTCAGGCCATCAAGGATGCCGGGCTTCGTGATGAGGTCAAAATCATGATCGGCGGAGCTCAAGTGAGCGAAAGGGTAAGAGAATATGCGGGAGCCGATGCCCATGGCGAGGATGCCATAGCGGCTGTAAGGCTTGCAAAAAAGTGGAGAGGAGCGGAGTAAGATGAAGGAGAGATGGCTAGAGATCGCTTCAGATGCAGATGAAAAGCAAGAGGTGCAGTTTGACACTTGGCTTTCGGGCAAGGATATTCCCTTTTCCACACCAAAGGCTGAAAGGGACTACCGGGACAGGGTTACCCTTTTGAAAGATGCCATCCAGATGAAGAAGCCACCTCGGCGCATACCGGTTTGTCCTTCAGCGGGGTTCTTCCCCATCGAATACGCCGGGTTCACCATGTATGATGTCATGTATGACTATGACCGTCTGACCCGGGCATGGAAGAAATACTGCCACGACTTTGCACTGGATGCCTACAACGCACCCACAACCATTGTCCCGGGCAGGGTGTTAGATATCCTGGACTACAGGTTATACAAGTGGCCCGGGCATGGATTAGACAAGGATCAGGAGTACCAATTCGTAGAGGACGAATACATGAAGGCCGAAGAGTATCAGCACCTCATTGATGATCCGACCGGTTTCTTCATGAATGTCTATTTTCCCCGCATCTTTGGAACAATGAAACCTTTGGAAAACATGTCCCTTCTGCCTGGGGTGAATGAAATACCCCTTGTGCCGGCTGCAGCCAGGCTGTTCGGCACAACGGAAATGCAGTCTGCTCTGAAGAGCCTGATTGAGGCAGGGGAGGAAACGCTCAGGTGGTTTGACGCTGTTCGCAGTATAAACGCATCGATCATGGGTGACGGATATCCTGCCTTTTCGGCTGGATTCACAAAGGCGCCGTTCGACGTGATTGGCGACAGCCTCAGGGGCACGAAAGGCGTCTTGTTAGACATGTTCCGGCACCCGGACGAGCTGAAGGAGGCCTGTGAGCGGATAACGCCATTCATGGTAAAACTGGGCGTGAATTCGTGCAAGGCCAATAACCATAGTATGCCCTTCATACCCCTGCATAAGGGAGCAGACGGCTTTATGTCTGACGATCAGTTCCGGAGCTTTTATTGGCCGACCCTCAGGAAACTGATAATCGGGCTCATCAACGAGGGGCTGGTGCCCCAGTTGTTTGCCGAAGGCGCGTATAACCATCGCCTTGAAGTCATCTCCGATATTCCCAAAGGTAAAACCGTGTGGTGGTTTGATCGTACTGATATGTCGAAGGCGAAGGCAACGGTAGGCAAGGTGTCCTGTATAGCGGGCAACGTTCCCCTGGATTTATTGTGTACCGGCAGTCCTGATGAAATGAGAGCCTACTGCAAAAGCCTGATAGAGGATGCGGGGAAGGATGGCGGCTTCATTCTATCTACCGGCGCCGGGATGCAGGGTTCCAAGGCTCCCAACGTAACGGCAATGATAGAGTCTTCACTTGAATATGGAGTGTACAATTAGAAATAGGGTCAAGCATGCAGGTGAGTGGATTTTGACTATTGGTCTCTCGCCCGCACTCCTGTGAGCAGGAGTGCTCGAGCTCACAGAGAGCACCCCAGTGAAATATGGCACACTGCAATAGGTGTGAAAACTTCACAGGTAAACTTCGACCAAGTAAGTAGTAGAGAGAATATGCGAAACAAGATTTCACGGGGCAAGCAGAGAGGGTTTTATGGTTGGCCCGATTTCTTGAGCCCCATTTCATTGATAAGATTCAACGGGACAGGCTTCCAAAATCAGGCCAAGACCCAACCCCTCATAGAATGTCTTGCACAACTATTGACATTTGTTCACAAGTGGAGTGGCTTTTGTCAAGCGAAGCTGCTTATGCGGCATGGACTGGGCTCAAGATTTCAATCCATTTGAAAATTGGACTCCTCAGGCTGTAATTCAGCTCACTGCTGTCACGGAAAAATAGAAAGAATGAACCACCCTGCAGCCCCGATCTGTCGGGATCTCCGCCATGATTCAGGCGGACTAGTCCGCCATAAATCTGGCGGACAAGTCCTCTTCGCTTCGACAAGCTGCAGGGTATTGCATGGCAAAGCCCCCTTCCTTAAGGGGAGGGCATCAACCTGCCAGATTTCAGGCGGGTAAAGGGGAAAGTGACCAAACATTTTGTCACCCCCACTTCACCCTGTTAAATAAAGATGGCGAAGAATTTGTAGACTGTCTATTTATCTATTCTATGAGTATCTGTTTTCCTTATGACAGCTTCTACCACCCTATTTAACAGGGCAGGCCTCCCCCATCCCCGCTCCAAGAGCGGGATCTCCGACAAGGGGGAGGCACTATGTTGTAAACCTGCAGCCCCGATTTGAGGGGATCTCCGCCATGATTCAGGCGGACAAGTCCTCTTCGCTTGGACAAGCTGCAGGGAATTATCAAGTTAAATCAAATGGGTTGCTAAGAGCGACCCGCAGAAATTGTTAGCAACCTTATTGAATCACTGACTGGTATTCCTCAAGGGGAAGGCGCGTGGGTGAATTGTCGAGCACGGGGTTGCTGGCATCCGGCATGGCGCCGTACAAATACCGGATGGTTGCCGTGCCGGTGAGCGGTTTTTTGAGCATGATCTTGATCGTCTGAGGATCGTGCCGATACACCTCTGCGATAGGCACAAGGGTGCCGTCGGCGAGTATTTCCCATCCGGAGATCCCCGAATCCGGTGTGAAATCCGTCCCGCCTCTGTGGTTAAGCATCACATCTATAGTCCGATCGTCTATGCGCATCACCCCGGCTACCTCGGGCCCGCGATAGTATTCCTCTTCACCGAGGATGCATAAGACCGTGTGAGCGACCCTGCGCCCCATGGTTATATAGGCTTCTGGTGAGAGGTGCTGTTTGCCCTGGTTTTTGAGATCGAGGGTCGTTGCCGCCAGGTAACAGTCGGGAACGGTTTCAGTAACACGCCTCTGGGCGTTGCGGATGGCCTGGTTGGGTTTGTCCTTGCCCCCGGGACGTTTGACCATTATGACGACAAGAAAGGGCAGGTGTCCACGTTGGGAGCCATTGTTGATGTCGGCCCGTATCTGATTTGTGATGAAGCTCTCGAGCGATTTTGCGTACTCATCCTCCGTTACGGTGCCTCGCGCTGCATCGGCCTCGCCCTGTACCCAGACCAGATATTCCAGGGCGCCCCCTGTCTCAGATACACCGGCAACGAAACGGTCGTAAATCGAGCCGGCGGAGACATCTTCCCAGTAACCGGTGCCAAAGTCCGCTTCTTTGCTGAGGCCCGACCCATTGGTGGAGAAATCCAGGAGCCCAACGGGAATACCGAGTCGCTCTATGAGTATATTGGCGAAGGCGATGCCCGCATTCCCCGTCCTGCCAAGCTCTGCCCAACCGTCAACAGTGAATTTCCGCAGTAGCGGGTGTGCCCGCAAGGTGGTACCCGTATAAAACCACTCTTTCATATTCGATTGTCCGAGGCAGGCGACAAGCATTCCCACGCCCCATTTGTGACTCCCTGAGCGTGCAACAGCGTGCTCACTGCCGTGTCGCACCTGGATGTTGTACCACCCGCCCTGGGGCACATGGGAAAGCACTCCAAGGAAGATCCCGTTTTTCGGGGAGGCATCGATAACCGTCCACGGCACAATCTCAACCAGGGTGCTGTCCCTCACCACCCTCGCCTCAATTGCCTTTGGGATGCCGGTGTATGTTCCGGAAACGGTGATGTCCGCGCCGGCACCTTTGCGCTGGAAGATACGGCCGTCCTCAAAATCGGCCAGGGTGATTGAAGGCCTCTGCTGGAGCAGCACCAGGACATCGCCGGGGGTGATATCTTTGTAAGTGGCGATCGATTCTTCCCTTTGGGCCACCGTGATCGGATCGTCGATCTCAACCTTGGATAGCGCTATGGCCTCCTCCGAATCCCTATCCACGAGAGCCTGGTCGGTATCCTGATCTGCGACTTTAGACGCAGGCTCCTCTGTAGTCGAGGCCTCCGATCCGTCGGAGGTAACCATTTCCGAGCCGGACTCTGATGCAGGTCCATCTGCTTCGGCCGATGAAAAACCGGCGTGAGGCGCCGGTCCGGAAATACCCTCGGTCGATCCCTGGCGCAGGGAATGGGCCTCAGTTTCCTCATCGGTTTTTGCGGCAGTAACAGCATCCGGAAGCGGCTCAGGGATACTCCGATCTTTTGTGAATCCATATACTTCCGCCGAACGCAGCACGAATAGACCTGCCTTAGTACCCGGCTTGATGCGTAACGAGAGGGTTCTTTGATAGGGGAGGGGCACAAGGATTTCCGTAATCCCCTGCTTTAAGGATTTCGGTACGCCATAGGGCATATCGGTCACTGGAGTAAGTGTCATGATATTCGAATGCGATGCAGCAATGGTGAGCTTCAGCACCCTGAAGATGCCCTCATCCGAGCCGGGCACGGACGTGAGTTCAAGGGAGGACTGCGGTCCCATTGACTTTATCTGTAAGCCGTCTTCCCTTAATTCCAGTGAAATATGTGAAAGTGGTACTGCCAACCCTAAGTCCAGCGGATACCGCTTCGGGATCTGCACTGCGGGCTCAAGCAATGAGAAGGCTTCTTCGAGATCGATGTGAAGCGAAGCGAGTTCGGATTCGGCCCTCTCGAGCAAAATGACGTCATAGGCACGCAGGTTTTCCCCGTGCTGCCGCGATGGTACACGGTCTGACGTGATCACATCCAGCTGGTTAAACGTCCCCGCCGCATAGGGGAGGAGATTGTGCGCGAAGGCGTCGCCGTAAACAAGTCCGGTGGGGAGATCGGGACGCTCACGGTTCGCGAGGCTCTGTGCAGGCCTGTCTTCAGCAGAAGAGGGCAAACGCAACAACTGTGCGTAAAGATCCCCCATGCCCACGGTGCCGGATACACGAAGATCCACGGGCCCGTGTTCCGGCCGGCCGTCAACGATCCGCTGTCGAATGGTCTGGGCGGCGACCAGTGCGCCGAGCCCGTTCCAACAGGTGCTTGTTTTATCGTACAGCAGCGCACCGCGTTCTTTCGCATTCCACAACTCCTCGTCAAGGCGCACAAAACCCCCCAGCGGGTATTCCGCGATATTTTTGAGAAGCAAATCGTACCGGTTGAGGCTGCATAGGGTGGTGTCGGGGGTAAAACCCACATACTCGGGATAGACGGTGGACTTGTTAGGTGCCACAATGAATAAAAACCGGCGTCCCGAGGCCTCGATTATCCTTTCAAGGGCCTGGAGCTCCAGAAACATCCGGCCCATATCTGCCGCGTCCTTGCAGGCCTCTTTTCTGTAATCGTCAATAGCCTTTCGGCTATAAAGCCATCCGCTCCTACCGATGTGGACACCGGTTGCGTCCGTTGTCCTAAATATATGATAGTCCAGCCAGTTCTTGGCCACTGTGAGCGGACTTCGCAGAGAGAAGTTGCGGTTAACATACTGATCGAACGAGCGGTAATAGTCCACGCTGAGAAGGGCATTCCCATATGGCCTGGGCGGGTTAGGCTTTTTGCTCTTTGCAGTGGGGCCTAAATCAAGCCCGATCAGCCATACCACGGCGGGCACAAGCAAAAGAAAAAGAAATATAAGGGAAAAGGACTTTTTCATCGTACGCTTAGAACCGGTAGTAAATAAACGGACTATTCGCCCCGCCCACAATGAGCGCTACGCAGTACGGAAACAGCAGCAGGATCATCACGGCGCCAGCGGTTAACGAGATGGGGTCCCTTTTGGTGATCAGAATTCTGATCGGTGAAAACTCACGGGGCATGAAAAACACCGTCAACGCTGCCAGCATAAACAAGACATTGCGGTAGTTCAACGCCAGGCTCAACTCATAGGAGATTGGCACATCAGTGGCCGTAAACATAGCGCCCAGAAATCCCGCTGCCTGAGAGATGTCTTGGGAGCGGAAAAGCACCCAGCCCAGGGTAACGATAAGCAGTGTTACCGTTCGGCGCGCGGTCCGGTATTTTTCAGGAGCAATGTCACGGATGCCGGTGATACGTTCCAGGATCAGGAATACACCGTGGTACACCCCCCAAAGCAGAAACGTCCAGTTTGCTCCATGCCAGAGTCCGCAAAGCACAAAAACGACAGCCATGTTAATGCAGGTTCTCGTATCTCCTCGGCGGTTGCCGCCCAGGGGAATGTAGAGGTAATCCCTGAACCAGCGGCTTAATGTAATATGCCAGCGCCGCCAAAAATCGGTGATGCTGAGGGCAGAATAGGGGCGATTGAAATTTTCGGGAAAGGTAAACCCAAACATCAGGCCCAGGCCTATCGCCATGTCCGAATATCCTGAGAAATCGAAATAGATCTGAAGGGTGTAGGCAATGGAGCCAAGCCAGGCGGTTTTCGTGTCGAGCAACCCGAGGTTGGTGCCGAAAATGACGTCCGCAATCTGGCCGCAGGCATTGGCGATCATCACCTTCTTTGCCAGCCCCCAGCAAAAGCGCACAATGCCCGTGAAAAACAAGCCCCATGACTCCTTGCGCCCCTTGAGCTGATTCAGGATGTAGCTGAACCGCACGATTGGTCCGGCGATGAGCCGCGCGAAGTTGGCGACGTACAAGGCGAAGTCAACAAAATTCTCAAGAGCACGGCTTTTTCCGCGGTAAACATCGATGACATAGCTGAGTTTCTGAAAGGTGAAGAATGAAATACCTATGGGGAGAAGAACCTCGTTCCATTCGAACGGAGAAAATCCTAATCCTGTGAGAACGTCTTTTAACTCCCCCACAAAAAAATTGGCGTACTTGAAATAGACGAGGAGCCCGATATTGATCAGCACCGAGAGGCTCAGCCACAAATCTTTGCGTCGCCCGTGCCGGTCCATCAGAAGCCCTATCACATAGTCTGCAACGGTTGAGAGCAAGAGGATCAGCAGAAAGCCGGCCGCGCCGTAAAGATAAAAGATGTAGCTGAAAACAAGAAGAACGAGATTGCCCAGTTTTCTCTGGGTCAGCAAGTGGGGGACATAATAGGCAACGATTGCCGCCGGGAGAAAACCGAAAAGGAAAATAGCGCTTGAAAATACCATAGTAAACTGCACCCGCCCTAGCGCAAATCCATCAAGGATTTGCTAGTATCACGTCCTAAAAGAAACTTATGAAAATGAAATGAGATTCGATTATTCGTTTTGAGCTGTTAAAGTGTAAAATTCGAAGCACGAAATTCGAAATCCGAAACAATTTCAAAATTCGAATTTTCCAATTATTTAAACAAGTTTTGGATTTTGGTCATTTGATATTCGGATTTGTTTCGCATTTCGATATTCTAATTTCGGATTTACAATGTCGTTATTCTGGAAGTTGTGCGATCGTGCAAATTACGCAAGTTATTGCTGGGACACTACACTAGCACTTGCATGTAGAATGAGTTCGCCCCTATATCGAGCCGAATTTTAACTGGATAATTCCCTGGAGCTTGCTACAGGGTTACTGTGTAGTTCCTCCCCCTTGATGGGGGAGGATAGGTGGGGGTGGCAAAATCTCTGTTCACCCTCCCCTTTACCCGCCATAAGTCTGGCAAGTTAATCCCCTCCCATCAAGGGAGGGGAATTTCAATATTACGAGATGGTATAGCTCTTCTAACTATCAATACCGGCAGCATGAATAACTGAACTGCAAAAAATGTGCAAGAAATACCCTCAATCATCGTAAAAGTGAGATAGAAGGGCCCAGTCTCGCCAGGCCCCGTAATTCCAAAATGCGGCCTTGATCAGCGCGCACGCTATGATTTGAAGCAAGAATAATAGCTCAGAAAGGGGTAGGAAGGGTTAAATCAGGCGATGGAGACCAGAACGGCCGTGATATTGTCTTTCCCGCCGGCAGCCTTGGCCGACTCGATAAGCTCATCAACCTTCCGGTGAATGTCGGCATCGGAGTTAAGGATTTCCTGGATCTGGTCATCCTGAATCATATCGGTTAAGCCATCTGAACTGAGGAGAAATAGATCTCCCGGCAAGATTTTTCCTCTTAAAAGATCAAGGGGAAACTCGCTGTCTTGACCGACGGCACGGAGAATGATATTGCGGAGAGGATGGTTTCTTACGTTATCCCGAGGGATCAATCCCTCTTCTACTTGCTCCTGAACGAGGGTGTGGTCTTGTGTGAGCTGTTCGAGCTGTCCCTTTCTCAATCGATACGTGCGACTGTCTCCTATATGGCCGATAATGAAACCGTCATCCGAAAAAGCCAAAAGCTCAGCGGTGCATCCCATCCCCTTGTGATTTGGATTCTGAGTAACATGCTCCAGGATTTTCTCATTTGAAAAACTAAAGGCCTTTTTAACTCGATAGAGGATTTCTTTTTCAGATCGATCGGTGTTTCCCGCAAAGACTTCTAAGGTTGTATCGGCAAAAATCTTGCTGGCCAGCTCACCTGCCGCCGCGCCTCCCATCCCATCTGCCGCAAGGCAAAACCCCATTTCCGGGCTTGTGACGAAAACATCTTCATTGTTTGAGCGCCTAAGACCGATATCCGTTTTTCCGCAAAAGATTTCCCGGGGCATCTCAAATTTCTCGTTTGCAGTCTACTCTCCATTTGAGGAGCTGGCGTCCTCGCCAAAGCTCTTTTTCATGAAATCCGCAAGATCGGAAGCATCGAAGGTAATCTTCAATCCTTTCCTGAGCTTCACAAGATCAGCGTGCAATGCCGAAGCGCTCTGATATCTCGAATCCTTGTCCCGCTCCAAGCATTTCATCACAATGCGATTCAATTCTTCCGGAACATCAGGTCTTACATTGATCAGAGGCTCTACCTCCATCTTTGGGATCGCTCGTATGGCTTCGAGATCGTTGGCAAAGTGAAATACCCTTTTTCCGGTCAGGGTTTCATGAAACACAAGGCCCAAGGCAAAAATGTCTGCCCTGCTATCCACAGGCTGTCCAAGGGCCTGTTCCGTGGACAAATAGGACAGCTTGCCCTTGATAACACCGGCCTGGGTGAAGCTGGGCTCGGACCGTGCCTTGGATATGCCAAAATCGCTTATTTTGACCTCCCCTTGGTATGAAATGAGCAGATTCTGTGGGCTGATATCCCGGTGTACGATATTAAGCGGTTCGCCGGTTTTATCATCTTTCTTGGAATGAGAGTAGTCCAATCCCTTGCAGATTTCCGACAGAATGAAGATGGATGGATCGATAGGCAGGCCCTGTTTCAGGGCCCATAGCATTTCTCCCAGATTCTTTCCGTCGATATATTCCATTGCAATAAAATAAGCGTTGCCGATCTTTCCATAATCGAAGATTTGGACCACATTGGGGTGGTGCAGCAATGCAGCCAATCGGGCTTCCCTGGTAAACATCTTGATGAAATCTGGATTTTCAGCCAGATGCGGCAATATCCGTTTAACCGCCACCGTTCTGCAAAAGCCGTCCTGGCGGACGTAATCAGACAAATACAGCTCAGCCATACCCCCGGTCGCAACCCGTTTTTTTAAGAGATACGGCCCAATTCGATTCGTGCTTTCCAGATCCAGTTTAACCGCCATCGCCCTGGCCTTTGCCTTGTGATCTATCCAGAATAAAATGGCAGCCGATAGGAGAATAGCCACGAGCACGCCCGAAATATAGATGAGCTTCAACCGGCCCAGGGTTTGAAAAAGACGTGCCGCGGAAAGAGCAATATACACCCTTCCGATTTCAATGTTGGAATAGGTGATACTCCTTTGGAATCCCATAATCTCCGCTTTGTCAGGCGAAATCTGCAACATTATTGCTGTATCGTTGATCGTGTCGATCGTTTTCTGACCCTCCGGAGGCACGAACTTTCGGTTTATCATCTGGGTGTCGGTGTGGGACAATATGGTATTTTCATGATCCAGTATCGCGGCGAATTTCAGATCGCTTAATTTCCCCAATTCCTTAATTGCCACGTTCATCGCCAGGCTATCTTTTCCCAAAACGAAAGGCCCGCTTTCCGCCGCGAGATTCTGAGCTGCTGAAAGCCCTTGCTTATAAAGCGCATCATTCGCTCGAGTAACCGCATTTCGATACACAAAAAACCCTGCCACGTTGACAGCAACCCAGATTAAGAGACACATGGCAAATGCCCTTCGGTTACGATGAAGGAACTCGATTTTCGAAAACCCTCTCGCAAATTTCACGAAGATGCTCGTTGAGAGTTGTTTAATCCTTACCGCCGTCATGGTAGCAACTCCGCCTCCAAACATTGAACACCTCCTCATTATATTTGTCCAGGTGTCAGGCAGCCAGTTTCTTGATAATCTCGGCGCAACGCAACAAAATCCGGCGTTTGAACCAAGAGAGGTCGTCTCTTTTTGTCAAATCCGACAAACGCATACCCTTTAGATCAGCATCGGCGCCAGGTCCCGATTTGTTCGACGAGGCCCTGATAATCAACAACCTGCCGAAGTTCGAACGCTTAAATAGCCCTCTGGAAAACGTGTTCTGCGCGCCGCACAGAGGACACGTAACAAGGGAGCTTTCCAGAGCTGCATCCGATACGTGAACCCGCCGAAAGGGTCTCATGAGCCTCACAGGGGTCGCCCAGATCCCTGGATAATAGCGGAATGAGACGATTAGAAGCAACAAGATCAAACAGGTTGCAACAGTCACGATTATGAATTGATTTCTAATCCTCAATGGTTCTTCTGCTGAGAGGGCGATTTGAATCCGGCCGATCTTGGTGCCGGCGTAAATAACGTCTGATGCAAAGCTAAAGATTTTCTTGTGGTCCGGGAGCTCACCTTCCCAGAACGATATGTTCTGCCCGGAATGCTCATCAGGGTTCGTCGCAGGCGTGATCTGCTTTGCGCCCGTAAGAGTCACAATCTTATCCTGGTGATCCAAGACCGATGCGTGTACCATATCCGAGTTCTTGGCGGCATAGACGAGCATTGCATGAACGGTCTGAACATTGGAATCTAGAAGGGGTAGGCTAACGAGCTTGGACAACTCCTGAATCGCTTCAATTCCGGAATCTCTTATTCTGTTCTTAACGCGGTCAATCCGAACTGCCGTAGTAACATATACGGTTCCTACAATTACTCCACAGACGACAAAAGCAATAATCAGATATCGCAAGCGCATAAGTTCACCATTTGGCCGGGCTTAAATTCTCTTAAACTTTCGCTCCACAAGATCACGGGATAGAGTCTGATCTTACTGCCCTTTGAATAGAAGTGGGGCCTCCATTTTCAAAACTACGCCACAAGTCTCTGACGAAACGTGGTTAATTTACTACAGTTAAGGTGCGTAGTCAAGGAAATAAGCTTTTGGAATTCCTTGCGATTTTTCCCTTGAAGGGGTGAACATCCGTTTGGCACTTCGGATTCAACTGGCTGATTCCGCAGGGTTCATATTTGATTGGGTTCATATTTGATTTGACAAATTGCCGATAAACAGAGTAATGATGAACGGTTATAAAGTTCCAGGACAAGTTGTTCACCAAGCGTGAAAAAGAAGAGCGCTTATTCTCAGCTATCAAATACCTGGGGTCAAGCGAGGAAACTTCTTATCTGCGAGGTATAATTCAGCCGACATGCTTAAACGCATATCCAACAACGGATCTCGAGCTTCTCACTAATCATGTCTAAACCAGTTGCTATGCGCTGCCATTCTATTGCTCAAACTACAGCAGGCCTTGTTTACAAAGTCTTTAGGTCTCTTTTGGTTTTCATGCTCATGGGGGCAAGTATGCTGATTTTCCTCTTTTCCTGTGCACCCACCACAGCAATCATTCAGCCACCGGAAGAGGGCCTTTTCCGATCTGAAGACTATATTGTTTATAAACTGACAGATGGCGAAACACCGGAGGAGCTGGCTAAAAGGTTCCTGGGAGACCACAGAAGGTCATGGTTGATTAAGGAGGCGAATCATGGCATGACCTTCAATAGCGGTGAGTTTATCGTCATTCCCCTGAAAGACAAAAACAGGGGAGGATTGAGCGCTGAAGGTTACCAGACCATACCGATACTCACCTATCACCAATTCGGAGACAATTGCAGATCACCTCTTTGTGTCCCCACCGACGTCTTTGAGCTTCAGATAAGGTATCTGAAAGAAAATGGATATAGCGTTATCACAGCAGAGGAACTCCTCGCCTTCTTGGAATATCGTCATTCCCTTCCAAAGAAGTCAGTGTTGATTACGATGGATGACGGATATCGTTCCGTTTACAGCATTGCTTACCCCATCCTCAAAAAGTACGGGTTCACGGCTATTTTCTATATCTATACGGATTTTGTCGGTGCTTCCTCTTCGGCCGTTACCTGGGAGCAACTAAGAGAGATGAAGGCAGACGGCTTCACCATCGGGTCGCACACCATGTTTCATAGCGATCTCACCAAGCAAAAGGAGGGAGAAAGCAAGGGCGAATTCATGGCCAGGGTTAAAAAGGAGCTCTTTGGCTCCAAAGAGATCATTGATCAAAAACTGGCCCAGGACACTTACATTCTGGCTTACCCGTATGGCAGATACGATCAAAGAGCAATTGAATATGCTGAACTCGCGGGGTACAAGATCGCAATGTCGGTCAAAAGGGGAGGCAATCCGTTTTTCGCTTACCCCTTATCCCTGAGAAGGGATCAGGTATTGAAAAGGGAAATGAAAACATTTATTTCAAGGTTGAAAACGTTTAATCATCTTCAGTTGGAGTAAAAAACCCATGAGAAATAAGGCAGGAATTATCGGCGTCTTCTTTCTGCTAGCCGTGGTTGCCGGGTGTGCAGAAGTCCCCACCAAGCCTCCAACAGGTCTTCCGGATCAGTATATTGCCAAAGCGCAGGAACTCGAAGCGAAAGGGGATCTGGTTGCGGCCTTTGAGCAGTACAAAGTAGCCCTAACCGTGGACCCAGAAAACCAGCTCGCCAAGGAGAAGGCAGGCCAATTGGAAGCAAAGCTCGGCGAACTGGCGGAAAAACATTACCAGAACGGCTTGGCGATTCATAGAAAGGGTGAATACAACCGCGCACGGCAGGAATTCCTGACGGCCCTCAGGTATAACCCGGATCACCTGGAGGCAAAAAAAATGCTCCAAGAGCGCCTGATAGAGGCGCAACGAGTAAAGGGTTATGTGTTCCATACCATTCAACCCGGCGAAAGTATCTCTATGGTGGCCCAGAAATACTATGGGGATAACAAGAAATTCCAGATTATTGCCGAATACAATCAGCTCGAGGATGCTACCAAGGTCAAGGTTGGCCA
>Ga0307380_10002366_pt1 | contig 26887 bp, 30 predicted proteins | sample UN3MG_FD_202239 | JGI IMG/M metagenome (GOLD analysis project Ga0307380, IMG submission 202239) | Soil microbial communities from Risofladan, Vaasa, Finland - UN-3 | ecosystem: Environmental > Terrestrial > Soil > Coastal area > Acid sulfate soil | place: Finland: Risofladan, Vaasa | collected... | reverse complement strand
CGACGCAGAGCTTCAACGTATCATGCTGTTGGATCGCCCGGTCAGGGTCGGCAGGCTCGATGATATTGTGCTTCTGCGGATCGCTCACCTGGCAGTACTGATCTCCGGGCGTGCAGGCCACAACACGTGATAGCCTATCGCCTTCATTCTTGAGCATCGAGATTCCCTTTCCTTCCTAGAGACGAGTCCAGGAGCCGCGCGAACGGATCAACATCGTCCAGACCCCCCAGAATTATCGTGTTTGCCGTTGTGGGTACTACAACGCTCCGGCTGGCTCAACTGATGTCACCAGCGAGCCCCGGGACAGGGGGCGCCTCAGGTAGACAAACCAGCCAAACGGGCAGAACAGAGCAAACTCTAAATCAGTCGCCTGGGGAGAAGTACACCCGCATCCCCTCGAAGTAGTGCTCCTCCCACCCTTCTCGATACTGCTCCCCCTGACCCTCGGGAATCTCGGTGTGAAACAGGGTGAGGCGCGTACCTTCCTCAACCTCCTCCAGCACGATCTCCAGGCGGGAATCGGGACTCTCGGGCGGGAACTCCGTCGTGCGCCAGGACTGCACGATACGGTGGTTGGGCTCCAGCTCCTCGTTCACTCCCTCGATGTAGCCATCCCACATGGAAAACCTGGCGCCAACCTCCGGGCTGATCACGGCACTGGCGCCGATGAAGGCAGCGTGCTCGCTGCTGCTCAACCACGCCTGATAGATGCGCTCGCCGCTCGCGGGCAAGATTGTGGATACCTCAAAGCTCTCTGACACTTCTACCTCCTTCTGGCAAGATGGCTCGATGGACGCCTGGAGATTGTTCACCGAGAGGCCCTGTGACCGGTGCCCAGCCAGAATCAGCCGCAGCTGCAGCCGAAGAGCCCGGCTAGACTGCGAACTGACGTGATCTCCCACATGGATAACGTCTGCCTGCGCGGCTGTCTCTTCCGGGCGCGGGGCAGATGGCGCTGGCGCCCTCTTCTTGGGCCTCATGCCGAACAGGAACCGCGTGACATTGACACGCTTGACCAGCAGGTCGTACACCAGCGCTGTTGCCACCAGCGAGGCCACCAAGATCGTCAAGAACTTGACCGGCAGGCCAGTCTGCCACTGCACCACGTAGAAACCTATAATCACGATCACGGTCTGGTGGAGAATGTAGAATGGATAGGAGGCCTTAGCGAGATAGCTCAGCACTCTGCTGGGGCAGTTCAGGAACTCCCTCCCATATCCCAGGAGGGCAATGAGAAAGAACCAGGGAATGAAGCCCGAGATGTAGCCACGCACAATGGGCATGGACCATGCCGGAATGCCGCTGGGCCGGCCCGTCGCGTCGAAATAGGCCACCACTATATGCACAACAGGTCCCAGGATTAGCGCTGCCACCTTGTGCCTCTCTATGGCTTCCTCGAAGCGAGGATCGGCCATCAGGAGGTAGCCGTAGATGAAGACGATGATGTAGCGAAGTGGATTCCCTCCTACGATCTCGGGAAATGGCGTCGCAAAGATGAGCGGAATCCCAAGCAGCAAGATCATGCCGGGCTGCGAGAAGAAAGCCGCCAACCTCTTGGTCAGTCGTTGCCCCGCTTCGCCGTTGAGGTAGAGGAAGAGCGGCAGCGCAACCATTGAATAGACGAACAAGTGGAGAATGAACCAAAGGTGTCCCCAAGTGTGTCCCCCCAGGCAATATCCCTCCATGTCCTTGGGGATCAACTGAAAGAAGCGCGGGTACCACGCGAGGAACGACCCGGGGTAGTCCGAGTGGCTGCGCAGCCCGAGGTAGGATTGTGGAGGGACGAGCACCAGCACCCCCAAGATGAACGGAACAAGCAGCCGCGTGGCGCGCTCTTTGACATACCGCCCGGCGCTCCGAAAGCGGAGGGCGAACCAGGTGGAGGCGCCAGCGAGGACAAAGAAAAGCGGCATGCCCCAGGGGCCAAAATAGGCGACCAAGTAACTCGAGCCGGTGCCCAGCTGAGCACTCTTGACGTAGAATTCCGCAGAGTTGTCGAAGATGCGCGCAGTGTGGAACGCGAACAGCAACAGCACTGCCGATATCCGCAGCCAGTCGATATCCCACCGCCGCTGTGGCCCAACCACCTTGTCAGAGGCTTTCGCGTTCACAGATTCCCTCCAGGCAGATGAATGGCAGCCCCCACAAACCATCCCCAAGCGGCTCGTGCTGAGTATGGGCTCCAGCGTCATGCTGGTGCAACCCAACTGCCGCCCTGAGGCGACACTGCTCTGTCAGCGAAATCCAGGCGTGAAACGCCCTACACGAAAGAGTCGAGATCGAGTTCGCGCAGTTTCTCCGGCGTGGGAATCCCGTCCTCGTCCCACCCCATCGCCTCGTAGAAATCCCTCCTCAGTCGCTCGATGTCTACCGTCATCCCCTGCGTTGGACCGGCGTCAGGGACTCGATCCTCCACGAAGTGGTCCGGCAGGTCATCGTCAGCGATGTTGGCTCCTAAGCGCAGGTTGATGAGCCTCTCTGCGTTGACGATGCGCTCTCCGGCCAGCGCTAGTTCCTCTGCCGTTGCCTCCCAGCCGGTCAGAGCAGCGGTCAAGGACGCCTCGTCCCGCAAGCTGTAGTCGCACACTATCGACAATACCGGCACCTTGCAGAGCCCCAGGGCATCGAGGGCCGCCGAGACGATCATCGACCGCGTTTGACCAACTGCCCCTTGCCGTCGACCGACAAGCGGTCCACAGCTTTCTCAGAGCCGAACCACTCCCGACCCTGTTCTGGTTGCCACCGGTACTCGGGCACCGCATAGACGCTGGTGAAATCCCCGCCGCGGGTCGACACGGCATATCCCAAAGCGGTGCCCATCCCCCCTCGCGGGTCGTAGCCCGTCAATTCCAACCCCTTGCTGTGATAGGCGTAGGCCTCCGCCCCTCTGCCGATTTGTTCCGCAGCCCGACGCACCCCCTCCGCCAGGACGGCACCGAAGCCCTTCCTCAGGGCGATGGACCGCATCATGGTGGCCATGGCCTCCGCGTTGCCCCAGGTCAGTTCGAGACCATCGGTGTCCTTCACGGAGAGGATACCTCGCTCGTAGAGGTCCATGGCGAAGGCCAGCGCACCGCCCGTCGAGATGGCGTCGATGCCCAGTTCTCCTGCCAGGTTGTAGAGATACAAGACCGCCTCAGGATCGTCCACCCCGCACTTGGACCCCAGATTGATGATGGGCTCGAGATCCGGTCGCGCGCCCCTGGTGCCAGCGTAGGGGCCTTCGCGGATCTCGATCTCAGCCTTGCAGTGCACAGGGCACCGGTGGCAGGATCGAGGACGGGTGACGTAGTCCATGAGGCGTTGCCCGTCGATACGCTCGGCGTCCTCGAAATGCACGCGGCGATAGTTGTGCGTAGCCAGCAGGCCAGCTTCGTGTGCCCAGGTGACCAAGGCGGTGTTGCTGAAGCGAGCCCAGGTCTCGTAGCGGGGGGAGGCCCGTACCTTCTCCACGTAATGGCGCAGCAAAGCGTCAGTGTCCTCGTCGTGCTCGAAGCGCTGCCTCTGTCCGCGCACGGCGATGGCCTTGAGGTTCTTGGAGCCCATCACCGCGCCCATGCCCGTTCGCCCTGCAGCGTGTCGCGTGCCGGTCATGATGCACGCATACCGCACCCCGTTCTCGCCGCCGGGGCCGATGACCATCAGCCTGGGCCTCTGGCCCAACTCATCCTGGAGGGCCTCGGTCGCAACACGCGTGTCCAGACCCCACAAGTGGGAAGCCTCGCGGAGTTCAACCTGTTCGTCATTTATGTGAAGCGTCACGGGACTCTGGGCGCGTCCGCGGACGAGCAGCGTCTGAACCCCGGCGGCTCTCAACTCAGCACCGAAGTAGCCGCCTACGTTGGAGCTGCCGAGGAGGCCGGTGAGAGGTGAGATGGCGTTGACGTGGAGGCGCGAGGATGAAGCAGCTGCCGTCCCGGTGAGGAGCCCGCAACTGAGGGCCAGGGCGCTTTTGGCTGCTAGAGGGTCGGAGTCGGGCTCGAGGTGCTGGGCCATCAGCCAGGCGTTGATGCCCCTGCCCGAGAGGAACTGACGGGTGATCGCCTCCGGCAGGTCGTGCCGGCTAATCTCCCCACTGGACAAGTCCACGGTGAGCAACGTGCCCGCGAAAGGCATCTGATCCCGTCACCTCGATTGGCTGGCGCCTGCCCTAGCGCTCGCCGGTTCGACCCTCCTCTGTGTTGCCTATTGTATGCGAAGCGAAGGAGACAGGAAAGAGAAAAATCCGTCGTTTCCCCTTGCCCTACCAACCATCCTCTGCTACACTACTTGAAGGCTACCAAGGGAGGCAGTATGCTGGCCAAGGTCTTCAGTTGCGCGGTCATCGGGCTGGAGGGAGCCGTCGTCCAGGTGGAGGTGGACATCTCCCGCGGCCTGCCCTCCTTCACCATCGTCGGCCTCCCCGACACGGCGGTCCAGGAGTCTCGCGAACGCGTCCGAGCGGCTATCAAGAACTCGGGCCTGGCCTTCCCCACCACCCGCCTCACGGTTAACCTGGCCCCCGCCGACCTGCGCCCCTCTGCACCTATCTCTGCGGCCCGCGCACAATACCTAGACGCTGGTAATTCTGGGTTACCAATCTGTAGCGTGCTGTGGTAGAATTGTGCCAGGAATAAACAAGGGCATAACATCATGGCAACAATCGGAGAAGTAGTGCGTCGACTGCGCGAGGTGAAGAAGATCACTCAGCGCCAGTTGGAAGAGCTCACCCATGGCACGGTATCCCGCGGATACGTAGCCAACCTGGAAAGGGGTAAGATCAGAGGGCCCTCCGAGGAGAAACTGGAGGCTCTCGCGCACGCCCTTGACGTGACCAGGAGATACATCCTTGAACAGGCCGGCATGATCGAACCTGTAGACACCACCGACCCCTACATCGTGGAGCTGGCCGACATCTTCGCCGGCCTCACCGACGAGGAGAAGGAGGAGGTACTCGCTGGGGCCAGATGGAAGGCCGAAAGAAAAAAAGGTGATCAGTCTCGAGGTCTTCAGGGAGTGGCTTAGGAAGCGGAGGAGCTGATTGACGCCACGAATACCTGCCTATCGCAAGCGATTAGCTGAGACTTGACCGCCAGACTCTGACCGACAAGGTCGAGTCTGGCTCGAATACCGCAGGGACACTGTTCCAACGCGGGGTCCCGCTGCTCCGGCGCAGTGTCGCGAGCCTGGTCACCTCTTGCCGCCGCCACATCACGACTCTTCCTCGAGCGCCCGGCACGCTTTGTCACAAGGAGAACACATCGTGCAGCCAGTACCGAATCGCGTATTGCCTGTACCACGTCCACCTATTCAGGACACTCTGTTCAGTAGAGACAAAGTATCTCACCGATGGCCGGGTCTGGCACATGGCTGATTTCGAGGTCTGAAGCGGACCGTGAGATCCCCCAAGCGCCGTCATAGTGCGTAGCGTAGCGATCTTGGGGGCCAGAAACAGTCTGCCGGTAGATAGCTAGGGTGCTACCGTGATCTGAGTTGCCATGACGCGCTAGGAAAGAGCTCGTAGAACTGGCGGTCTGAGCACATTTGGCTATAGGATAGCCGAGTCCGCCCAGGGCCTATCCTAGTCTAGGTGCTATTTGACGAGGTGCGGACGAGCGATGCCGCCAAGTGGTTCTTGCCGCCGAGGTCGTCACTGCCCTGTTCCTCCGCAGGAGCTGAGAGTCGTGCCGCCGCGTAAGTGACATATCAAGCACGTGGGCAATAGCAAGTGGCCAACACATCTCGCGGGTCGGATGCCAAGCTACGTAAACTTCCTTATCACGACTTGATCTATCAATACATCCGAAGGTCGAGTCAGCACGAACAGCACTACGTCAGCTAAAACATCCTTGCTCATCATCCAAGGTTCATGAACCTTGTCTGGATACCCGGCGAGTCGGTACATGCCGGTGTCTATGCCACCAGGGTACAGCGAGGTTACCTTGATCCCTTCCGCTTCAACCTCTAGCCTCAGGGACTCCGCGAACCCCCTGAGAGCATACTTGCTGGCTGCGTAGACGCCCCATTGACTACTTGGCTCAATACCTGCGAGCGATACGATGTTTATCACGTGCCCATCTCTCCGTTCTCTCATGGCAGGCAGAATCGCTCTGGTCAGATAGATCGCACCGATCGAGTTCACCCGGAACACCCGCTCTATCCGTTCTGCTGAGATTGCCGTGGTTTCGCCCTCCACCCAGATTCCAGCGTTGTTGATGAGCACATCTATTCGTCCAGATCTGTCCAGCACAGAATTCACACACTCCCCAACCTGCGTTGCAGATGAGACATCGCAAGTGCAGTAGAAAGCCTGTCCTCCAGACGAGACTATGCTCTTTACAGTCTTAACGAGTTCCTTCCGCGTTCTTGCCAACAGCCACAGAATGCCGCCGTTTTCCGCGAGGACCTTTGCTATGGCACCTCCCACTCCTCTACTCCCACCGCTAATCACGATCACCTTCCCATCCAGAGACATCGGAGACCTCCCAAATGCTACGTCATAGACTGCTAGCGGCACCTGGATAGCGACTGCCGTGCCAGTCGAACCATGCCCAGCACATGCTCGGGCACCCTACAAATGCGGGTCCCACTTGTCGACATTTCCGTCTGCTCTGCAGGTCTCCAGGGCTCTCAAGTCCATCTTTCCGCTAACCCACCGACAGTCAGAGTAGACGAGCACCTTGTCTTGCCAGAGGACGTACTGGATGCGCACCTCTACTCCTCCTCTGGACCCTTCTAAAGACACCTCGACATACCCTTGAGACCAGAAGCAAGGTCCCAATACGGGGAACGACGCCTATCCACCCAACGGCGGTCGGGTCTCAGTCCGTGGCGCGGTTTCGATGGGTTTAGATCCCTGGCATCCCAGCATCCCCGTTGTGCGACTCCCGTACGAACGATCACTGGGCGCGCGACATCAGACGCGTTTCGACGATCAAGCAGACTCGCCTGCTTGCAGACGGTCCTCTCCTGCCTGGCAAGACGCTGGCGACGTGTCGTGATAGCGTACGGATGGTACCTGGTGATGGGCAATTCGGAGCCTGCGGTCGGGACCTGGCAGGAGCGCATTTCACCGACAATGATCAAGTCGTCATCGATGACGTGTCCTCCACAGCACGAGACAGTCGAACGAGATCATGCTCGACTATTCTCCCAGGGTATACGATCTGGCCACTGGCAATCTTGACATTTGGTGCAACCGCGCACCCGAGAAAGAAGAGACCCGTGTACTCTAGTCTGCCCCTATGCCAAGTCCTTACCATCTCACCACCGAGGTTCTCATCGGTGATGGAGTTGCCGGCAAGAACTCGGTCAGTCACGTGCACGCCTCGTCCAACGAAGCTCCCCGAGCCGATGACACTGAATCCAACCGTACTGTTTATGATTGCTCTTTCCATGATATGCGACCAGATGGCACCTCCTTCATGGGGAAATGTGCAACCATCTTCCAGAACCGATAGCCTCACTTGACTACCTTGCCCAAGAGTCACATTCTGTCCAACCACGCTAGCCACAACGGTCGCCCCGGGGCCGATGATTGACCCGTCACCAACCGAAGTCGGGCCCAGTAGCGTTGCCGTAGGATCAATCCTACAATCTTGACCTATCCTCACCATCTCAGAGCACGAAATGGGCGATGTACGCTCTAGGAAACTTCTCAGGGCCAACCTCTTTCTGAACCAGGGATTCCCGACAGTCTCGTCAAGACTAGTAGCCTCGCTGTAGATTCCCAACAACACATTGGCAAGTAGTAAATGAACCCAGCTTTCTATAACCAACAAGTATCGCCGCGGAACGAATAGCCGACAGGGTGAGAACTTTAGGCGATCCGGCATCTCGGCATCCAAATACAGCCCCTTTCGCAGATAGTGGTCCGTGGTCGGCAAAGCCAGATACCACGCTTCTTGTGCGCTACTACTCATGAGTCTTAGCTGAACTCGTTCCGAGTATCCTTGCGGTAAGTAATAGAAAGGGACAGAATAGGCGTCGCGCTTTCTCTCGATCACGCTCTGCAGCCATACGGCGTGCTCCGACATCCACGGATCTTCTGCGCTGAAACCCATCTGGCTGGGCTTTCCCCCTGCTCGTGCTTCTTTCAGAAACGCCGAAACCAAGTCCAAGTTGAAGAACAAATCATCACGATAGACTACGGCTTCCTGGAATGGGATACGCTGTAAGTCTGCGAGTGAGGCTGCCTGGAGGCATTCTGTGATTCCGAAATGCAGGAGGACATCCCGATGGTGCTGCCAAAGGGGCCTGCCAACGATTCTCAGCCGCCGTGCTGGTACACCAAACGGACGGATTGTGCACTGATTCCGGATCTCAATTGCAATCATGCGCCACTAGGTGCCATTGTAATGAGATCGTATCCCATTCTTCCACTCCATCGTAGGAAGCCAGTTCACCGACACAGCCCCCGAGAATCATTGAGACAGGCTGGTAACCCGACGGGGACCAGAGCAGGGAGAAGGGCACAACAAGACGTCCCTCGCACACCGACGGCATACTGCTCGGTAAGCACTCCTGCTAGGTCGCAGACTGTCCGAGTAGCATACGCCTGACTGCCAATACCAGAGTGATGCTTGTGCACGACAGCTAGGGTGTCGCCTCTTACGCCGTTGGGTAAGAGGTCGGCCTATTGTGTTCTTCTGACTCCATGACGTATCAATCCAGTATCGTTGCTGGATTCTCTCCCGGATCAACACAGCCTTGGCCACATGTTCGGGTAAGCCACCCTCCGGTGCGATATCCAGGGCACAATCCACAAATGCCGCTCGACACAACCTCGCCTGTGAAGCTGCCCGACGAACGTGCGCCGAAAGCAGCCATCAGGACGTTCCTCAAGGAAGATTATACCACACAGAGCGCTTTGCCTGATCATCCGTGTCGACGTACGACAGCACGAATTCCAGGTCTATGCGCGGGTTCCTTTGCGTAGTCCCACTCTCCGATCTGATGGTGTTGTGAGCCCTCACAAGCAGGGGCAGTGCGTCAAGACCACCGAGACTGACGGGCACGGCCACCGGATACAAATGAATGTACTTGCTCAAATCAGTGGTCACTAATTGGAGGCCCAGGGATGCTGCGTTGCGCCAGAATCTGCTACCCGGATGCGGAGTCGGGAAGGATACGAACGGTTCCACCTGCGTATGTCTCCCCAGCTCCACCGCGAAATCGACCGTTTGCTTCAGAGTCTCCTTTGTCTCTCCTGGCCAGCCAAGCATGAAGATCGGATGGACCACGAACCCGAGCTTCCCTGCTGCAACTATGACTCTCCTCGCCCTTTGCTTCCAGTTCGAGTCGGAAGTTGTCTTTCGCATCGTTTGGAGAGAGCGTTGGGACACACTTTCAACGCCAAGAACAATCTCTCTTATACCAGCTTGATGCATGAGCCTCAGCAAGTTAGTGTCAAGCAGATCCAAGCGCGTGAGGACAATCAGGTGCAGCGGCTGTCCATCCCGCTCAAGCGCAGCACAGATAGCTTCGGTACGCGCACGTTGCAGGGTGAATGTATCGTCACAAACCCAGCTTGACTTGAATCCGTACTGCCTGACTTGTCTAATCTCTTCGATGATTCGAGGAATGCTCTTTGTGCGATACCTCCTTCCACCCATCTCCTCATCTACCATAGAACAGAACTCACAGTCGAAAGTACATCCTCTAGCCGTCTCTATGGTCGCCGGCACACCGAGTTTCAGGTATGAGTCAATGGGTAGCAAATCGTAGGCTGGGGATGGCAGAGTTGAGAGATCCAAGGGCTCCCTTGAAGGCGTGTACTCAGCAACCCCATCCTGTCGGAACGTGAGACCTTGAACATGCTCGAGTGATTCTTGCCGCTCAAGCTCCCCCAGCGTTTCAAGGAGAGTGGCCTCCCCGTCACCACGAACTACGATATCGATTTCGGGATAGTGCTCGATGATCGCAGTTGAGTTCAGCGACGCGAAGATGCCACCAATGATGACACAGGATCCGTGCCGTTTGGCGGCTCTCGCTATTTCGAGAACACGAGGGAAACTCGACGTTAGAGCGCTAATGCAGACTACGTCAGGGTTCGTGCGTCGTATCTCGTCCTCTACCGAGAAGGTGGTTGAGAGCGCGTGCTGCAGTTGCATGGAGCAGAATGATAGCTGAGCATCACAACCCTTGTCTCGAAGATAAGATGCCAGTGAGAGCAAGCCCAAGTGCACGCCGGTCTTGCTTATGATGGAAGAACGATAACTCACCCCAGCTTCAACGAACAGAATCTGCATCAGCTTCCTTCGCATGTAAACTTGTCCAACTGACGATCAAAACCGAGTCGCGTCAGATTGGCCTGGACGCTGATCAGTGCGGCGCCTACAGTCGAGTTGCGCCGAGCTGCCGGATGCGCAATCCAATCTGCGCGCCAGACAGCGAAGCCACTGTCAGTGCTGTAGCTTGCCAGCTTGGCAAGCAGGTATTTCCCGCTCGCGCTAAGCGTTCGCCACCAAGTGGTGATAAGACAGCGGCCAACCCTGACGCTCACCCATACAAAGGCCGGTGGGAGAACCTCATCCAACATGAGTAGCGACTACGGCAGACTGGTCCTGCGGTCAAGTCTGCGCTATGACCAGAATCATTCACGCAGGACCTCAGCTGGTCACCACCTATCAACAGACGGGCATCATCACCGAATTCGCCCGTCGCTGGCACGCTTCCCCCTTCGCGGTCCGCAAGTGGGTAGGGTGAACCCACATCGAGGACCGCTCCTGCGGCCCTCACCACTCCCTGGGGCAACCCCTTCCTCACACTGCCGAGCATGTCCGCAAGGCTTGGCAGAAGAACCACTACATACGTGATCGATTCGCTGTCTAGCTGCAGACCCACCGCGTCTGTATGCTCCCTTAGGCTACTCTCCATATCCTCCGGCGACGAAGACCACACCATGAGGGTAAGCCACGTCAACCTCTCTTTCCTGCCATTTGGCGTGGTACCAAGACCACCGTCTCGCGCATGGCCCGCCTCTCAATTCGCTACCTTGAGCCACTAGAAGGCGATCTCCGCCGCGGTCCTGTCCGTCGCAAGCGCTACAAGGGTCGTGTCGAACGAAACCACGGCACCGAAGACGAAGGGTCCCACCCACCCTATCTCGCCCGTGCTAGGTACACGGACGACTTCCTTGTGCTGGCGCACCATTAGCTCCGCTTCTCCAACTTCGTCCGCCGCGACTTCGGCCACGGTATGGACCCTAGGCCGTCCTCGAGGCGCTATCCGCTCTGGGCCACAATGGCCGACCTGCCCCGCCCGCACTGCCTCCCCTCTTGTTCGACCATATCAGCACTGATTCTACACGCGCTTGCACCAGCAACGCTGAAAACTATGTCTCAGGCGCAAGCAGTGCTGACGTGCCCGCAGCGATAGGACTGATGGGCGCTAACGACAATGAGGCTACGTTCTCGAACCCAGAGAATAGCTGCCCTCAATATGACAGGGATAGAGGCAGCCCGGGCACTTTCCTCTGCGTATCGATCTGCGGGCTTGTCTCATCTCCAGCGAGAACCAGACTGCCCGAATGTCTCTGTCCTTCAGACTGGACACAGCAGGGAGCATCCAGCATGGTCTCAATGCAAGATCCTTATCGATGTTGACCCGGAGATAGCCTGCAAAGCACCGATCCGGATGGATCCCGCGCTCTCTGAAGTACCTAGGAATGCGCTCAAGGTAGTCTTCCCTGTTGAGTACTCTCTGACCAGATCTCTTCCTCGCAATGAGTTGCTGAAGCACAAGCTCCAACTCTGATACTTCGGTAGAATCTGGCCACAGACGCTCTATCCTCTCGCGTATGCCGTATTCCATTTGCACTGGTTGGAAGTAGCTCTCAAGAGAACGCGACTCAGCGAAATCCGCTAGGTCAAGAAGATCGTGGATATTACACTTGTGTATCACGCTGTAAACCGCAATCCGCAGAGCGGGAAAGCTCTCGTCCCGCACTCTCTGCATCGCTTCTATCGCATCTAGGACAGGCCTCAGTGGTAGGCCCCGAACCTCCCTGTGAGTGCTAGGATCTAGCGAATCCAGAGAAAAGGCAATCCTGGCTAGGCCAGCGCATGCAAGATCGTATGCTCTTTCGTGGTCTAGAATGGAACCGTTTGTAATAAGCCGAGTTAGGAAACCCAAGCTGCAGCATCTGCTGACGATGTCAACGAGATCAGATCTCAGGAGCGGCTCTCCACCCGAGAGAATGACTTCTCGAACACCGATGTCCCTGAGCCCACCAAGCAACTCGATGATCTCCTGCTTGTCATGGTCCGGGCTCTCTGCTTGGGTGTCCCACGTGGAACAGTACTGGCATCTTGAATTGCACCTTGAGGTGATGCCTATGCTGCAAGTAGTTGGAGCAATCAGCGGCAGATCAAGGTAGTAGGACAAGAACAGGCGCGCGATCCTCAGAGCCTGTCGAGGGCCAGTCATGATGTCCATTCCTCACCACTTAGTCTTTTCAACTCCTATTAGTCTCTGCAACTCCGAACGAGTCGTGTCGACCCAGTCAGACGTATCCGGAACACTCCTCATTCGCTCGAGGAATCCGCCATCCTGCTCCGGATTCGCCTGTCTTGAATCTGTGGCAGTGGAGATCCGGTCATAGGAATCGCACAGCAGCTTGAGGCCACGCTTGCCGAGACTGCTGGGGACAGCCACTGGCTGAAGATGGGTGTATCTTGCTAGGTCCTGTGTCAGTACAGCTATCCCAAGCTGATCGCGCTGCGCCCACAGTCTGGATCCAGGATGCGGTGTCGCGAACGCGAGATAGGGCTTTGTCCCCGTTTCCGAGTAGAGATCTACGATGAAATCCTCGAGGTTCGCAAGAGTGCCCGGCGTCTCGCCAGGGGTCCCCAGCATGAACACAGGAGTCATTTGCAGCCCCACCCTGACACCGGCCGAAAGCGCCCTGTGCGCGAGTCGCTGCCAATCGTCGGGAGACTTGGTTTTGCGAAGGCTGGTCAGAGCGCTCGGATTCACCGTCTCAACCCCGAGCAGTACTTCACGGACCCCTGCATCGAACATGACGTCCATAATGTGCTCATCTAGCAGATCAACGCGTGTCTTGACCATGTACGTCGCGTCAAAGCCAACTTGCGTCAGGATGCGACAGACCTCCAGAGTGTGGTGACGATCCACCGTGAAGGCATCATCCTCAACACGGATGTGGTCGAACCCCATACCAAAAGTGAGATACGATAGCTCTGCAGCTATGTCGGCGATAGGTCTTCTTCTATAGAGACCTCCCCACGAATCTCTCAAGGTACAGAATACGCAATCGAAAGGACATCCCCTCGACGTGAATAGCCCAGGAGCCGTTCTGACCCCTCGATACTCTTCCATGGGAATGAGATCATATGCTGGAAGAACTAGCTCGCGTAGGTCTATCGGTGATCGAGTGGGTGTCCTGATCAGCTCTGGGCCGTCTCGGTATGTCAACCCTGCTACGGTGCGTGGGTCCTCTCCAGTGGCCAAGGCACAGCACAGATCTGCAAAGGTACCTTCCCCCTCCCCCCTCACAAGGAAGTCGATCTCTGGGAAAGCTCCTGCTATTCTCGCGTCATTCATGCTGGGAAACAGTCCGCCCATGACAACAATAGCACCCATTCTCTTTGCACAGGCCGCAATCACTAGCGCATCGAGGAAGTTGCAGGTCCAAGAGCCAACGCCGACCACATCCGGACCAAGTTTCTCCAGTCTCCTCCACACGGTGTGCAAGTCGACGGCCTGGCGCCGTAGCTGATCCAACCTCAGGGACAAGAAAGAGATCTCAACATCGGCGAGTTGCCGCCGCAGGTGCGAAGCTATGGTCAGGAGGCCCGTACTCAGACCGATCTCGTCTCTCACAGCATGACGAATACTCTGCTCTACCAGGACTACCCTCAAACCCAACTTACCACCTCCCTGCCCCGTGAATGCACTAGCTGCGACACCACAGACAGGCTTCTCTTAGATCAAGGACGATTCGATCTCCCCGTCTTCGACTCAAGTAGAACTCCTTGACTCGTTCAAGGGCTTCCAGCGAAGGCCCAGGCCACTGACTATGGGCGACGAAGAATCGTGTGAGACGAAGAGAGAGAGCCTGTGGGCGCCTCTCGTCTATGGCGGACAAGGTCAGTCCTTCCAGTTCGTCAACTGGGAATGCAAGCCGGCTTGCTAGGTACTCCACATCAGCCTGAACGCCGACCTCCGCAGCCATCTCCAGGACCTCCAACTCTGCAATGGCAAAGTCATCCCGCCCTGACTCCCCATAGTACGCACGTCGCACGCGTTTGATGTCACTATCCGCCGAGTTCACAACTATGCCCAGCCAGCCTCCAGGTGCTACGGCATCAAGCATCCCTTGGATGACAGCCTTGGGGTTCTTGATGTAGTAGAGCGCGTGAACACACAGGACTAGGTCATACTTGGCTCTATCACCGATGCTCTGAACAGCTTGCTCGGCTGTCGACTGAATGCACTCCAGGTCGCACGCAAGAGTCCGAGTCACTCGGTTCCCTGCAATGTCCAGCATTCTAGCAGATGGATCCACTAGGACTACCTGTGCCTCGAGACAGCTTTGAGCCCTTATCCTCCTTAGGAGTGAGATAATGATGTCCCCTGAGCCGCAACCGATATCGCAAATCCGAAACAGCTCTCTCCCTCTCGCTCGATGCGACACAGCCTTCCGGTATATGGCGCCTGCTGCCAGCTCCTTCTGGCGCGTGAAGTCGACAAATGCACAATAGCCATCCATACAAGCTTCGTCCCAGGCTATCGGGTCACAGAGCTTCCAGCTGCTGCCTGTTTGCCCTGAGGCGCTCGATCCAGAGGCGACAGTCGAGCTACTCTCCCGTCTCATCGGGTCCTCCCCCTCGTAACGACAGCCACGCACGTTCGATTTCACCACTTGGCCATTTGCAGACATCACAGGGTATAGCAAGCAACGGTTCCCTCCCCAGAATAGAGCAATTGCTCAGGTCGAACGTCGCTCCAGGCCGAGGCTTGAGTTGGCCTTCCAATGTGTCCAGGACCCGTACTATCAGGAGAACCAAGAATCGTAGGGTACGTTGCGGTAGCGAGCCGGTCTGTGAGATCCTCATACAGGAGCTCACGTGTGAGATCACGGCCAATAGCCAACACGCTAGTGATTCCATGTTCGCCTGCTTCGGACAGGAGAGTGGACAACTCAACCGAATCGACCGAGGACTGCAGCCCCTCGGACCAGTTCGCGCTCCCCCCGTCTGCTCGATCAGCATGTCCTGCGCTTGGATGCCTAGAGACTAGGTCTGGCTGTTTCTCCAATATCCATCTAGAAGGCTGGCGCGCAAACAGCACGCTTTTGTTGCTCGGTCTGACAGACATGCAACATCGATAGGATCCCCGCGTCGCCAAGGTCAGAAGACCCTCTTGCGCTGCTGCAATCCCACTGTGCAACAGCAGATCGCAGTAGGGCAAGAGTCCTCCAAGGTTGAACATGAGATTCTCAATCCCAGGGAATCGCATGTCGCACCCCATCAGCGATGTGCCAAGCAAGTCGACGACCATGATAACGGACACGAACGGCAATCCCGTAGTGACCCACTTCAGGTATTCGGCCATGATCGATTCGATTTCCGCGGTCATCGACTCCATGACATGGACCGTAGTTCCGTGCGGCTCGAGAGCTTCTGCAGCTCTTGTGACCATGCGGGGATTAGGATCGATACATCCGATGACCACCCTGGCGATACCAGCAGCCGTGATAGCATCTGTGCATGCTGGCACATGCCCGACAAACGTGCAAGGCTCCAAGGTCACGTATAGAGTGCCTCCCCTTGCGGCTTCCCCAGCATCCTGAAGTGCTAATACTTCAGCGTGTGGGCCAGGCACAGGCTGAGTCCTCCCGCGCCCAACCATCCTTCCTTGATTGACGACCACTGCTCCTACACTAGGCCTGGGACTCGTCTCACCTCTCCCCAGGAGGGCTTCCCTGATGGCCTCCCCCATGAAGACATCGTCTTGTGCGCTGAAGCGCCCTTCATTCACGCTCATCGCTGGTGGAGCCCTTCACTCCCTTGAAGAGTAGAAGCGCCTTCGCCTGGCTGATGGCAGTCGTGTGCACTTCGGATCTTGGTGGTCGTGGATTCCATATACTGCATACTGCGCTTCAGCCTCTAGTTACTAGAACGCTGGCCCACGCACCCCAGGCAGCACTCAACGCGGTAATGGCTGCGGCAATATCCGTCGTCGAGAGAGGCAAACACAGTGCCGCGATCCAGATCGCCAAGAGGCCAATTACCATGGGAGAAGCGATGGCGAACGCTCTGTAGATAGTCAGTCGCACCCCCAATTTCTGCTGTTCTTCTTTCGCGGCCTCGGCAACTGCTTCTTCGATCGTGTCGGCATGACTCTCTTGCACCTGTCTCAGCCGTTCGACTTCATTTCCTAGTTCCGCGTTCTCGGAAGTGATTCTCAGGAGGTCGTCCACGAGGCTTGCCACCTGTGCTGCGCCAATCCCCGAAGACAGGTGCACTAGAGCCAGTAGGCCGTCTCGAGTTGGCCAAGTGAACTGGGCCGTGTCTCTCAGGAACCAGAAGTGACCATCCACGTAATGCTCTATCAAGCACCGCGTGCCCATCTGGATGGGCGGTGAGCTGAGATCCAGTCCGGAGCGTACCAGGGCCATCAGACAATAAGGTATGGCTACCCTGTTCACAGTACGTGCCAGTGGTCTGTCCACAACATTGTCCCAGGAACCATCACTGTGCTGTCTCATTACGATGAACTCTGATGACTGTTTGCAGTCTGAAGCAGTGAACACCCCCAGCTCAAGCAATGCCAACAATGCAAATGCAGTCGTGACCGCTCGAGCAGAACCACCTTCGAATGCGGGCCAAGATGAGTCGCCGGTGCGCAAGGACATCAGCCACTCAGCTGCCTCGTCGATAGCCGGCCTCGCACGCTCATATCCCATCGGGAACAGTCGAGCTAGGGCGATGAGGGCATAACTCGATGTCGCTACCCAACATGTGGAATCCCGCCGTGGCCACCAAGTCCATCCTTTGCCGGGATCTTTGTTGCTCACCAGCCACTCAGCTGCGGCCGCCAGACTGCGACCTACATGCATCGCCCTGTAGCCCTGCTTCCAGGCATACGACAAGTCTATCGCGAACTGTGCTGTCGCATCAACCACAGAAGGATCGCCCTTGGCAACCTTCGGCAGCCCTCCATCCGGATTCGTCTGGGAAATGAGCCAGTCTAGAGCTCTTCGCAGCCATCCCTCATCGAAGGTCGTCCCGGCCTCCAGCAAAGACCAAAGTAGGCCTGCGGATACCCAAGTACCACTGGGGAGGCCGGGATGGTCTGAGGGGAAACCGCCATCGTCGTTTTGGATGTCGGCTACCCACTGTATAGTGTCCGATATCATCTGCTGCAGGAAGACAGCTGGCCGTGCACCTTCTTGGTTCACGTCTAACCCCTCTCGGTCTGGCAAGCCAGTCACCATGACGGCCTTCTCATCACTGCACATTCCACGGAGGCCTCCTCCTACTCGGCTCACCATGAGGGACGACGCACCTCAGCGCGCAGATGACGTTGCAGATACGCCGCATAGAATCACTCACCACATGCTGCCAATCACCAATGTCAATCGAAGTGCTCACCAAGTGAGTTCGCTGCTCAACAGCGCTTCGCGCCAAACAAGGGTCTACCGCTGTGATCAATACCGAATGACCCACCTGGAGAGACGCGCATCAGGACCATGCATGCGCGCTTCCACCGAGAATCTCGGTATTGCCTGAATAGGTCAAATCGCCGCTAGCCCCTTGTGGCTCCACACCTAGCCTTATGCCAGAGAGGGCAGGCACTCCAGCGCGCCTCACTTCACTCATACAGGAATCTGTCCGGGTTCCTCCATGCGGCGAACCCTGGAGCTATGCACAGCTCATGCCGTGTGCTGTCTGGCTAATCTACCATTCTGTCATTCTTGGGATCGAAGGGCGGCGCATTTACAACGATGTACTTCATATGACCTCGTAGCCAATGCACGGTACTGCTTGGGATGAAGACGACGTCACCAGGCTCCACAACGTACTCGCTTTCGCCAACGCCGACTTCGGCCTGTCCCTCAAGGACGTAGTAAGCTCGGTCGCTCACAACATTCATGACCTTCGGGTGATAGCCATTGAGTTCGACGAGAGCAAGACTAAAGTGAGCCGGCGTATCCTTTGTGATGAGGTTACGGATTTCGATACCTTCAGCCCTTCGTACTACAGCATTCTCGTACCTGATAAGCACGGCTTTCCTCCTTTTCCAAGCTTGTCACGCGCTGGCACCAACTCGAGATGAATCCACGTATTCCGGTATCCGCCTGCCCGAGCCAACTACCCTATCGAGTACACGCCTGACCACTATGCCGCCCCCTGCGCCTAGAGCCATTCAATGCGATGACTCCCCAGCGGCAGTACCACACGCTCTCACTGTTGCTTGTCCCGGACCAAGTTCATCCTGCGACGCGCAGTGACGTGGGAGGTAGGCGCGGCAGTGCATTGGTGCACCTTCGATGGTACACCCGCCACGGGACAAACCACACCAGTCCTCTTCCGACAGAACCGAGAACTTGCCACTAGCTCTTCTACACTCAATGATGCCAGTAGATCCAGCATAACCAGACACGTATCCACACGTCTCGCTCTTCTCGTCACTCCAACCCGCCTCATCTTGACAAAGCCTCCGAGACGCTACAAAGCCCACCGTCGCACCGCGCGCGATGAGCTTTGTCATGCAGAGAAAGGTATCGAACTGCTCTGCGGGTGTCTTTCCGCCTTGCTGCATTATCAGCAACGTGCGACCCACTTCTTTCTCCTATTGTCACACAGATGCTAGCATAGTTGTTGCTTCCTGTCAAACCGCTAAGTAAACCCAGGGACAAAGCAGGGGTGCCCCGTACCTCTACGAACGCTCCTTGGACGCCCGCCGGTACTCGACTCCTGCTCGTTGAGACGGGAGGACGGAATCACAGATTGCGCGACTTACCGCACCTGCCCTTGCCCTCTCCCCTCTGTGCAGACCGGAGGGGCAGTCGGAACTCGCTCCCCTTGAATGGACAAGACCAAGCTAGGGGAAGAGCCAGGTGTTCGCCATTCCTGCTCTGGCACCAGTCGCTGAATTGTACGCGGGTAGCGCAGATAGACTTCTGCCCTGCTCTCATTCTTAGCTGCCGTTCTGGATCAAGGTATTCGATCTGTCGGGATTCCGTCCGCGCGACTCGCCTCCAAGACTTGGCCGGCGCCTCCTGCTCCACTTTCCCATCCTTGGCTTCTGCATGCATAGGCCCGTGGTAGTCTGCGGCCTATTCTGTGCTACCCATAGCCAGAAAGCACTGCATCCATCAGAATCCTGGTGAGCGCTTCTCCCACAGCCCTACGAGCTATGTTCAGCATTCCGCCCCGAGTCCAGCCTCGTCTACGGCACGCACCTCAGTGGTCCATCCCACGCCCACCGCGCCCGTCCCCAGCCTGGGTGCCCCCAACGATCTCCATCTCCTCCAGAATTCTGTTCAGGAGATCCCGTAGGCTGACCATTTCGTCCACAGCCTCTCTATACCCTTCCACTCCGCGCAGCTCTGCCGAGAAGCTAGAGCTTCCCCCCATCTCCGCCATCTGTTTCTCGAAGTAGATGATGATGGACCGGAGCCTGCGTTTCAGACCCCGAGGCGTCGGACCCTTCGCCGTGGCCTGAGGAACCGTTCTCCTCCCTCCTTCACCGGCGGCCTTCGCTTGTCTCACTAGGACGTCCACCTGTCGACCCGACAGGCCTTCTTCAACGATCCGCTTGACCGTCCTTAACTGGTGATCAGGGTCATCTAGGCTGACAACAGGGCAAAGGCGGAACTCGGTCAAGTTCGCGGCATCGGCCAACTCTTGAACCCGCGGGGGCAAGCGAAGTAGCGCCAGGTAGTTGCGGACCATCTGCCCGCTCACCGTCTTCCCGGTGTACCAACGCAGTGTTTGCCCCACCATATCGTCCAGCTGATTGCTGTCAGGTACCGAGGGTTTAGCAACGCGCGTAGCTAAACCTCCGTACCGAGCCTTGGTGATGGCGTCTCCTAGCTCCTGCAAGGTGGCATCGTGGGAGACCTCTATCCCCACCCCCCTCGCCAGGTAAGTCTTCAACCCTAACATCAACCGGGCCCTCGCCATCGCTGGCAGAGCTTGTCGGGCGGCGTTTTCGGCCAGTTGTCTGATGCGAACCTGCAGATCATCAGGAAGACCTTTCCCCACCACACATCTTATGCTCTTGAACTCTTCCCTCCCGCCGAATACTAGGATCCAGTGGGCCCAGTACCTCCGCTCCCCCTCGCCGATCCGGTAGGCAACTCCCGTCGGGTGCTCAAGGGCGGTGATCTCGTAAACGTTGATGGGCTGTCTCAACCCTAGCTCCCCAATGGACTCCGCTAGGTCAAGTAGACCGCTGGCCTCCTGGCCGCCCTCGAGAATAAGGCGGGCTGCATCGTCGCTCTTCCCTTGACGAAGCAGTTCCTGTATAGCCTCTCGAGAGGATACCTGCCCCTCCCACAGTCTCCTGTGGAGATCGGAGGGGAGTATCCGGCGGGGCTGGCCGAAGTCGGGCTGGATCCGCTCCAGGTCTATCTCCAGCACCACCGCTTTGCTTCTGGACACCCCCGTGTCCACCGTTGAGCTCAGCATCTCCGCATCCGTCGCAGAGACCTCCCGAGGCTTGATCTCGCTCAACTGGAAAGCTGTCCCCTTAGTCATTGCGCCCTCCCGCATCTTTCCAGGATCTCTGTCGCGAGATCCCTGTACCTGTCGGCGAGAGGTGAATGGCGACTCTGTGGGTCATAGAAGACGTAGGGCCGCTGGGCCTCCATGGCCTCCTTGGCTTTGATGGAATGAGGGATGACCGTCTGGAACACCAGGTCCCCGTACTGCTGCCGTAGTGCCTCCTCCACCTCTCTCTCAAAGACGGTGCGAGGATTGATGTTGGTCACCAGGATGCCCAGGGTCCCCAATTGAGGATTGATCCCATCCTGGGCCTGCCGTACCATGCCCATGCTGTCCAGGAAGGCATCTCGACCCATGGGCGACGTGTCCATGGGGACCAGCACCCAGGAGGCAGCCACCAGGGCATTGGCGGTCAGGTAGCCCAGGCTGGGCGGGCAATCCAGCAAGACGAAATCCAGGACACCATGTCCTCCCTCCAGGAGACCATCGAGTTGCTGCAAACCCCTGCGCAGCACGAACTCCCGGCCCACCATCTCCTTCAACCCCTTGTCGATGGCGTTCAACTCCCTGTCCCCTGGCACTACGTGGACTCTCTCCAGGCCGTTGATCCGCTGTACCAACTGGGAGAATCCCTCCCCTCTCCGGTCGAAGACCTGGGACAGAGTCAGTTGCCCTGACTCGACCCCAAAACCCTGCCTGCTTAGGCTGCCCTGCGGGTCGAGATCCACCGCCAAGACTCTCAGCCCTCGCTCCGCCAGTGCTCCCGTCAGGTTGAAGGCGGTAGTGGTCTTGCCTGATCCTCCCTTTCTATTCACAATGGCTATGACATGCACGTTTCACCCCCCTGGTCGTAGACCTCGAGAGACAGTTCCCCTATCTCGCACCCCTTGTACCTGAAGGCCCTCTCGATTAACGGTCGCATCCGATCCCCCAACATGTGCTGGTGCCGATCGCTGGGCACGCCGATGACAACCCTGTCGCCTCCCAGCTCTAGAAGCACGGTCTCGGAGAACCAGGCGTCGAAGATATCGGCAGTAGTCTGATTTCGCACACTGCTCAAGACATCTGCCCAGAGATCGAGTAGCCGTTCAGCGGTCTCCCGAGCGACCCCTCTGGCTTCCAGGACTCCTCTCTGCCAATCTCGCATCGCCCCCATCCTGACTCTCTCGACCCCATCCCCAAACATCCGCTCCCGGCAGGTTCTCACATCCGGTGGTGGCTCCCTTTTCCTCAACTTCGAGATCAGGAAGCCCAACGGCGATGTCAGGTTCTCCCCCTGGTGCTCGACGTAGTCCATCCACCCCTCGACCTGCCCCAGGGTCGCCCGCTCCGCGAGTTCTACTGCGACTTCTCGTGCCAGGTGCTCGTTGTGATCATCAGCGAAATCCAGCAGTAGATCAGAAACAACCGCAGCCGTGTCTGTTTGTTCTAAGTCTGTTTCCAATAAGTCTGTTCCGGTTAAGTCTGTTATTGTGCCTGACACGGAACACCCCTGTTCCGCCTCGGGCACACCCCTTCGAATCGTCTCGCACAGGCACAGGAAACACCCCTGCTTCCGCCACAGTGACGAACTCTTCCTCCGGCAATGGATCAAACAGGCTGTACTGGTTCGGCTCGTTCGATGCTGTTTCCCTCACACCCGACACCTTGCGTAAGAGATGCGCTTTCTCCAATCGCTCCAGTATCCGATATACCTTCCCTGAGCCAATCTTGAATTGCCGCCTCAAGTGCCTGATGGAGGGAGGATTCCAGTCATCCCGTTCCACATTGACAGACTTGCGCAGGTATAGATACAACGCGATGTCCTCCAGTCGCAGGATCGGCTTGCTCAGTACCTTGTCACTGGCATATAGGTCGTAGAACTCGTTGAACACGGGCTCGAAGCCAAAGCCTCGGAGCCCCTCCTTGCCTTTTGTGATGGGCACTAGACTGTCTTCAATCCTGTACTCCGACATCCCAGGCCTCCCGCCCTACATGCATCCTCCTGTTGCGGTCCCAAGATCGACTCAGGTCGTCTCGGTCGCACACCATCGGTCTGCCTCCATCAGCAGTCGCGACACCTCAAGGAGCACCTCAACTGAAAGGGGTGGTGTATGACCAACTTCCTGACAATCTGACTTCCGCTCAACCGGACATTCGATTGTGAGGATAGTCGAGTGTACCAACTCCCATGTCCGGGTAGAGGTTCTGCCTCCGTATCAGACATCTCACCGACAGCTGCATCAGAACGCGCTTGATTCATCGGCTCTTGCACCGAATGTCACCCCTTTCCCCGGCACGTTTGCTCCGTCTCCAACAGTCGACTACAATCCACGGCAGAGCCGTGAACCTGGCAAGCCGAGTCCGACAAGGCCTTTGGAAATCGCAACGCCAGGGTAGTTTCTTGGAGATCGCGCTCTTAGGCGCGCCGACTCGGTCATAAGTGCACAATTACGGTGAAATATGGTTCAGGGCGGTTTGGATATTGTCCACAACGTGCTCATGACGGGACCACCCGGGGCCGGAAAGACCCTCATGGCCCGGGCCATGCCCTCGATACTGCCCAGCATGACCATCGACGAAGCCCTCGACGTGACCAAGATCTACTCCGTATCCGGTCTTCTCCCACCAGAGACACCCCTCGTCCGCCATCGTCCACTCCGCGCCCCCCACCACACTATCAGTCACGCGGGACTGGTGGGCGGCGGACAGTGGCCCCGGCCAGGGGAGATCAGCCTGGCCCACCACGGGGTGCTCTTCCTGGACGAGGTGCCGGAGTTCGGCACCCGGGTCCTGGAGGTCATGCGCCAGCCCATGGAGGACAAGGTAGTGACCATCAGCCGGGCCCAGGGAACCCTCACCTTCCCCGCCAAGTTCACGCTGGTGGCAGCCATGAACCCTTGCCCGTGTGGGGCGCAAATACGGCGGTAGAACTGGAGAGGGTGTTGTGCTTGGGGTGACCTTTGACGCGCAGCGAGGATTTATGCGTCTAAGCGGGATTTGACGAAGAACCGGTGACAGTAGGGATCGCTTGCCCTCCCCAAAGTACTGGAATATGATCTCGGAAATCCGGCCATGTAGTATGACCATTGCGAGGAACTCTTCCTAGTGAGTAGTTTGGCTGCTCACCGCACCACGAAAGGGAGGGACCCCAAGTGCCCAACCCGTTCAGAAGTCTCTTCGGCACGAAGAAGGCCTCGCCTGAGCCGCAGGTCACCATTCGAGCAGGAGGGGACCCGCTTGCTTCACTGAGGCAGCAGCTTGGCAGCAAGTGCCATCCCGAGTTCCCATTCCTGACAAAGGAGTACTCGCCCGGCTCAAGGATACCGTGTGCTGACTTCACCACCTTTATCGCTGATCGGCTGTCGGCAAGGGGCACCCGGACAGTGATTCGTCTCATGCGAGCAGTTGTGCAAGCGAACCCGGGTGTGGGCATCGGCCAGGAGTGGATTGACGAGGTCGTGCAGTCGAGCGCGCGCCTGCCTCTTGAGAAGTACCTGACGTTCGCAGATGCCAGAGCTTACCACGAGCTCCGCGCGATGTTCGTGATCTGCGGGAAGTCGGGTGGAGGTAAGGGGTTCTGGATTGCCGACGAGACAGCCCTTTTCTTGGGCTGGACCTTCGCCTGCTACCTGCCTAGGTGGACGTCTGCGATGTCGGAGCTTGTGGCCAAGGGCAATACCTTCATCAAGCGACTCCGCAAGGAAGGGATTGTCTTCTGGGATGACGTGCCCCTCTTCACCGATGCCAGTTTCGCGGTTGAGCCGCCTCCGAATGCACCCTTGGCCCATGAGATCTGTCAGCTGCCGGCTTCAGCGCGGCGCTTGCTGTTTCGCTTTCTCGACAAGTCGCCCGGCAGTATCAGCGAGTGCTCTACCTACGCCATGCGAAGTCTCGGTATTGACCTGAAGGAGGCCGCATCGGAGATCCTGTCTCACGGTTTCGGCGTGCCAACGACAACCGCTGCAGCCGCCGCCAACGGGTGGACCAAGGTCGACCTCGCAAAGATGTGCGACGAGCTCGGAGTCGATTGCCGGAAGTCCTGGAACAAGACGAAGCTCGCCGAAGCTCTGATGGCTGGCGCGCCGGATGGGTTTGAGCAGCGCTGCCGCGATCGGCATGTGGCATCCGTGAATGAGGAGTATCGTAGATCGCTTGAGGGTATGGCTGCGTACGCGAAGCAGCTTGCCCAGCCGTTTGGGCTTCTGTGTTTCGCTGAGTAATGCCGGTGAGCAGCCTAGCTAGCGTATGCAGCCGACGCCCGCGCCCCCGCCCCCTCGTGATCAGCACCCGCCTGCTGTGGGGCGCAATCACGGCGGTTGAACTGGAGCGGGTATTGTGTTTGGCTTGACAAATGGCAACCAAATACATGATACTATATCCTAGTGATGGTTTTGATGGTGGACACACTCTCTGCTCGACCAGTATATACTATTTCGCAGGAATCTTGGTGGGCAAGACGTTCGACGCATGAGCTTGGTCTGGAGGCAAGACATGAGTGGCAGTGAATTCTCACCCACAGTGCTTCACAGCCTAATGGTCTTCATTCTGTCTGAAGTAGACAGAAAGCCAGGCGCCATCGAGCTAGCAAAGATAGTCTACTTGGTTGACGTGGAAAGAGTGAGGATGACTGGTGAAACGATGACCAGCGAAACCTATACCCGCCAAGCCAAGGGTCCGCTTGCACGCAATTTCGGTTCCTGCATCACCGATATGGATGGCTTCGAAATCAGTGTCGCTATTGGAGCAAGCGGCACAGCTTCGCGGTACCCCAAGAAGGCTCATGCGCTCGGGGCCAATCTGCGCTTCCAGCCCTCCCTCGACGCGGTCGACACGGTCATCGCGAGAAGGGTCTTGGCTCGGGTGAAGAACCTGACCCCACTGCAAATAGAGAGGTTGGCGCACGGCACCGAGCCTATGAAAGCCATTCTGGAAGAAGAACGTAGGAGAGGCGAGAGACTATTGGGTGCTGCCATTGATTTCTCTCTCGTTGAACGCAATCCATTCGTCCAGAAGTGGCGCGAAAACATGGAAAAGCCAGCAGTACTTGATAGAAGGTTTGAGGCGTTCCTCCAGCAAGAGTCAAAAGAAATAGATCAAATCCTTGCATCCCTGGGATAGGACGTGAGATACGCGCTTAAGCGCGTATTGGCGACAAGAGGCGCGGTGTTCTATGTGCCCAACGTCGAATTCGAGGACAAGGCCAAGGATAAGTACTGCGTTCTCATGGAAGACTGCGCTGACGCAGCAGAGACGCTTGTCGTAGTCTTCACCACCCACAGAACGGAATATGCCTATCAACAGACCTCTGTGCTGGTAGAGGATAAGACTCTTAATGGGATTCGTGGCGACACCCTGATTCAATGTGAGAATTGGAGAGAGTTGCCGGCTGATAAGATCTTGCTCAATGACAGAGCGAGATTCGTCGGCCATTTACCCCCCCACGTCATGGCAAGAGTTGACGATGCCCTCACTTACGTGAGAAAGATCGATGAGGCAACTCTGATTAGGATGCAGCCTCAGCAAGATAACTGACTCCAGAGCGCACAGCCCCCCGCAGAACCCATCACACAATACTGTGAAGTGCCGCAGGGAAGAACGGTGCTTGACGGATTAAGAAGCATCGCCGCAAGGTTCATAGTGCGCCACTTCCGCCACCCCCGCCCCCTCGTGATCCAATCCTGGCTCTGGCTGGCAGCCGAAGCAAAGACCCTCGAAGAAAAGCGCCACTGCCTTAACGCGGTACTCCAGCTAGACCCCGAGAACTAGACAACATCTTTGGCGCTATTCGTGCTGGATCAGAGAATACCCACCAATTATGAACCTCCGCACTGACCAACGAGCGCTCCCTCACTATAATGGCCCCGCGCTGCCCGTCCCTTGCCCTCCGTCCTATCCTCTGCTACACTACTTGAGGGCTACCAAGGGAGGCAGCATGCTGGCCAAGGTCTTCAGTTGCGCGGTCATTGGGCTCGAGGGCGCCATCATCCAGGTGGAGGTGGACATCTCCCGCGGCCTGCCTTCCTTCACCATCGTCGGCCTCCCCGACACCGCAGTCCAGGAATCCCGCGAACGCGTTCGCGCCGCCATCAAGAACTCCGGCCTGGCCTTCCCCACCACCCGGCTCACCGTGAACCTGGCCCCCGCCGACCTGCGCAAAGTGGGCCCGGCCTACGACCTGCCCATCGCCCTGGGCATCCTCCTGGCCAACGACCAACTCTGGGCCG
>Ga0307380_10002364_pt1 | contig 26908 bp, 24 predicted proteins | sample UN3MG_FD_202239 | JGI IMG/M metagenome (GOLD analysis project Ga0307380, IMG submission 202239) | Soil microbial communities from Risofladan, Vaasa, Finland - UN-3 | ecosystem: Environmental > Terrestrial > Soil > Coastal area > Acid sulfate soil | place: Finland: Risofladan, Vaasa | collected... | reverse complement strand
ACGCAAGAGAAAATGAAACAGTATTAGTTGAAGGAAAGTTAGAAAAAGTAATTTTCAAGAAGGAATTAGAATATTTTAGAGTTCTATTAAGTGATCAAATTCAAGATAAAATGATCATTATTTAATCATAAATAAAATACTCTTAATTCATTTAAATAAAAATACTTATAATATTACTATTTAATTTGGATAAAAAATGAATCTCTACAATGCTGACTTGCACATTCATTCCCCCCATTCTATCGGAGTATCAAAATCTTTAAATTTAGATACTATGATCGATACCTGCAAAAAAAAAGGTTTAAATATTTTAGGGACTGGAGATGTTTTACAACCGAATTGGTTAAAATATTTAGAACAAAAACTTGAAAAAAGTGAAGATGGAGCCTATATTTATAAAAATATTAATTTTATTCTTCAATCTGAAATAGAAGATCAAGAAAGTATCCATGAAATTGTCTTTTTTGAAGATTTTAATACGGTAAAAACTATTCAAAAGAAATTAGAGCCCTATTCAAGTAATATTTTGGGTGAATGGGGTGGACGTCCAAGGGTTAATTTACCTCCTGCAGAATTGGTTGATATTGTTTCAGATGAAGGTGCTTTAATTGGTCCCGCACACGCTTTTACTCCTTTTAAAGCTATATTTCGGCAAAATAGATTTGAAACTCTTTTAGATTGTTATCAAGATGCTACAAAAAATATTTACTTTATAGAACTTGGATTATCTGCCAATACTTATCTTGCAGACAGATTAGAATGTTTAAAAGATGTCACTTTTCTAAGTAATAGCGATGCACATTCACAAGGACCACGTTCTTTAGGCCGAGAATTTAATAGATTTGATATTGATAACCCTTCCTTTGAAGAAATAGTATTAGCGATAAGACGAAAAGATAATAGAAAAATATCACTAAATGTAGGGTTGCATCCTAAACTCGGAAAATATTATAATATGTTTTGCAATAAATGTAGAAGAAGAATTCTTTTTAAAAAGACGAAAAAATCTTTTAATGATGTCTTTAACAAATCTTCGATAACAGAGAATTTTATATTTATATATTCTAATAATCCCGATATTGCTAAACGAGATTATATTAGTCAAGTAAATAAAGGTAAAATAATATGTCCTTCTTGTAAAAAAGAATTAAGTAAAAATTATAAAATAAAATTGGGTGTAAGTGAAAGAATAGATCTAATTTCAACAAGTGAAATACCCTATCATCCAGAACACAGACCACTTTATATTAATGCAGTTCCATTAATCGATATCATACGTTCAGTGAAACATATAACAAGTAAAACTAGTAAAACGGTACTTAATGCGTATAATAATCTTATTGAGAATTTAGGCTCAGAATTTGAGATATTAATAGATACACCAATTAATCGTATTAAAAAGTTTAACGAGAATATAGCATCAATTATAGTAGCAATGAGAAATAACAAGATTAAATATACTCCCGGTGGAGGAGGAACATACGGAGAAATTAATCTTGAGATATAATTAAAAAGGCAAATTTAAAAATATATTTTAAATTTTAAATTCTAAATCTAATTTAAGTAAATCTCCACAAGTATTACATGTCATCCAATCAAAAACTTTAACTGCTACAGTTAGTAATTCAAGGTCTTTTCGAGGAAACTGATTTCTAAATTTTTTCTTATAACTACAGCTTGAACAGCTAATTATAGCCCTTACTTGAATTAAGGCGCTATCTTCTGACGCACTTATGGCTTTTTCGCTGCTTTCTTTAGTATTATCAATTTCCATATATTATACCCCTTGATACTCATGATAATTTAAACTTATAAATTTATTCTCTACAATGAGTTGTCTTCTTTTTCAAACGAAAAAAATGATTTAGATCTAAAATCATTAGGTTCTTTAATTAAAAAAGATTTCTTTTAAAAATTATGTGTATATCACTGGTAATATCTTCATATTACTATGTTATATTATACGGATATCGTTCTCGTATTATAAAAGACTTATTTTTTTGATGATATTCGATGAGTGATGATATATTTGACCTAGTTGAATTAGCCAATTCACGATCTTCAGTAAGAGAAAGGTTTAACGAAATAGCTAAGTATAATCAAAATCCTAATTCAAACCCTAATTGTGATGATGACAAATTTTTAGCAGATCTATTAAAAGTTTTGAAAATTAAAACATACGTGGTTGGTGTAGGAGGAGCAGGGAATAATACAGTTTCACGATTAGATGATATGGGTATTAGTAATGCCGAGACCGTAAATATAAATACTGATGCACATGATTTATATTACTCAAACTCAAAACATAAAATATTAATAGGAAAAGAACGATGTAATGGATTAGGGTCAGGAAATGACCCTTCAGTTGGAGCTGAAGCAGCAGAAGAGGACCGCGACAGGTTAAATAAAACCTTAAATGCTGATATAATCTTTTTAACTTGTGGATTAGGTGGTGGCACGGGGACTGGAGCAGCACCCATTATTGCAGCAGAAGCAAAAAAAAATAATGCAATTGTAGTTACATTTTGCTCACTTCCATTTAGCTCTGAAGGTAAGCAAAGATCAGTAAGAGCTCAATTAGGTTTAAAAAATCTTGCTAAATATTCTGATTTCCTAATTCCAATTCCAAACGATAATTTGCTAGGAATTGTCGGAAAAATACCTATGATAACGGGCTTTAAGATTATGGATGAAATACTAATAAGAAATATTGGTGAAGTTGTAAATTTAATTAATAATTGTGGTTTAGTTAATATTGATTTTGCAGATGTAAAAAAAACACTTTTGGAAAACCCAAATGGAAAATATCCTTCTGGCTTAGTGGGAATAGCAGAATGTATAGGAGACGACTCAGATTTAATTGAAAAGGCAAAACTAGCTTTAAAGAATCCTCTTTTAAAACCAGACCCAAGACAAGTGAATAGATGTTTAGTATCTGTTACTGGTGATCATACTTTAACATTATCTAAAGTTGATAAAGTTGTATCAACTATATCAAATGAGATCCCCGAAACCGCTCAATTAAAATTTGGCGTTCAAAACAAGCCTGATATGGGATCGAAAATAAAAATAATGGTCTTAGCTAATGGGCCTGTTTCACCATATGTACGAGCTGCTGTAGATTCAGATAATGATTTTACGCCTACGAACATAGTTGGCTTTTAAAACGAAAAAATAGGATCTTTTTTACTACTCTTTAAAGATTTATCAACATTTATTCATTTTCAATTATAATTCAAATGATATTATTTTGAGATCTCAAGCATGAATGATAAAGAAATGCCTATAGAAGAACTTAAGAAAGAAATTCGAAACTTTTTAGATAATAGGAAAGTATTAGTTCTCTGTACTTGTAATAATAATATTCCTCGTGCAACCCCAATGGATTTTTATACAGAGAAAGACTGTTTTAATATCTATGTAGGACCGGCGCCAGGAAGGAAAGTTAAGAATATAGAAGAAAACCCAATAGTTAGTATTGGTATATATACGCCTATGTCTGAAGGAAAAATACAAGGTATGCAAATTACCGCTACAGGTAAAGATAGGTTGATTTTTTTAAAAGAAGGAGATAAAGAATTCAAAAAGGCACAAAAACTTGTACGAGGAAAAAGAAAAACGATATTAAAAATTATTCCAGAAAAAATAGAACTTCTTGACTATGACTTTATAAAAGAAGGATATTCAAGACTTCAGGTTTTAGCACTATAAAATAAAAAAAATATAATAAAGCTATTAAAATTAAAGAAACAGTTGGATCATTTCTTCAGCATCCATTAATACCTCAGGATAGTATCGGTAACCCTCTACTGTAGCATATAAAGTATATCTTTTACCAATTGCCTTCAGTGTTTCCTTTATTTTATCATCTGGACACTCATATACAGCATATGTTTTATAGTGCCCATCTGAAGACACTACTGTCCAGTGATGAATTTTTTTTACGAAATCGGGGTATGCTGGTTTATCTTTAGACATATATACTTTCAGTAATTCTTCACCCTTATTTGGTGGATACCAACCTGTAACTAACATATGAGCCATTTGATTTCTACCTCTTTTTATAATTAAAAATTAGATTTTTTTGTAAGTAAAAATTAATACAATAGTTTAAAAGCTTTTTCTATCAAGGATTATTGATAACATTGCTGTTTTTTATTAAAAGTTTAATTCAGATAATGTATAATTAATGATTTACCCCAATTAATCATAATAAGATAGGAACAAGAAAAATATTCTCAAGAATACTGTTCTATAATTGTTTGAATTTAATCAACGCTTTCTGTCGCGTGTCACAACCCTTCTTATCTTTTAAACAAATGAAGGATGCTCTAAAGAAATCAAATGGTGTAGGGGTGGTTTTGGACAATTTTCACGCGCATTCGAATCAACTGCTCGATCTCTTTTAATTGTTGGTGTTGATTCTTTTCGCAGAATGCAAAGGCAGTCCCTCCCGCGCCTGCTCTTGCCGTCCGGCCAATGCGATGCAAATAGGTTTCCGGCACATCTGGCAAGTCAAACTGGATGACATGTGAGATATCATCTACGTCAAGGCCGCGCGAAGCAACATCGGTAGCTACCAGCACGCGAGCTTTTCCAGTGCGAAAGTTTTTAAGCGCATTTTGACGTGCAGATTGTGATTTATTTCCATGTATCGACTCGGCGCGTATTCCCTTCCTTTGCAGGTTCTTAACGACTCGATTCGCGCCGTGCTTGGTGCGCGTAAAAACCAGCGCTCGTGTAATAGTTGAATCGGCGAGTAAATATTCCAACAATGCTTGCTTTTTCTCTTTCAATATAAAAAATGCAGCCTGTTTAATAATTTCTAAGGTGGGTTCGTCGGGAGATACATTTATCTCGACAGGATCATGCAGAATATTTTTCGCGAATTTAATTATTTCACGAGGTATTGTAGCAGAAAAAAGCAAGGTCTGTCTATTCTTTTGTGGCACCATCTTGACGATAGAACGAATATCGTGGATGAAACCCATATCAAGCATTCTGTCGCCTTCGTCCAAAATTAACACCTCGACATGGCTTAGATTTATATAACCTTGCCTTATCAAGTCGAGTAATCGACCGGGTGTCGCAACTATAATATCTACACCTTGCTGTAATTTTTTCACCTGTGGATTTTGTCCAACACCACCGTAAATGACAGTGCTTTTTAATCCGGTGTATTTTCCATAAATTCTGAAACTGTCCCCAATCTGGATCGCCAGCTCCCTCGTGGGTGAAAGCACTAAAACCCTTACTCGACGTAGGAGTTGTTTCCTGATGTTATTTACGACATTCGATCGGTTTTGATTGTCTGATGTTTTACCCAATCGCTGTAGGGTCGGCAGCGCAAATGCTGCAGTTTTACCCGTTCCAGTCTGAGCACACCCTAGCAAATCTTGCCCCTTCAAAACGATAGGAATTGCCTGGGCTTGAATTGGTGTCGGGTCCACATAGCCAGCATCTCTTATTGCGCGTAATATTTCTGGCTTTAGGCCGAGATCAGTAAACTTTATATCAATACCAACTTGATCGGGCTTCATTAACTCGTCTTCTTCTTCTGCGAACCGTTTTACTTCAAGAGCAGCGAGTCCTTTTTCTTGTTTTTGGATTGTGAAAGTAATACGATCGCCGGTGACGATAGGTACATCCTCGTGTGGTTGTAGTGCAGTATGGTGTAAAAAAACATCTTCACTGTTCATATCGGATGTTATAAATCCAAATCCTTTCTTTTCATTATACCATTTGACCTTTCCGGTCATTCTATGTGTTTCTTTTAACATTTTTATTCACATTTTTCTTTCTGTTGTGGGTTTCTCATTTACCTACGCTCGCATAAATCATCCTGCTTTTATTTTGGAAAAATACATGAGCGGGTTTCATCATTAAAATAATTAAATACCCCATCTCAGAAGAAAAAATCATAATTGATGCAATTATTTAGAAAGCATCTAAAATGTTTTATTATTCGACGAATAAATCTTCAAAATTTAGAAGTAATAATTACTAAAAAAAACCCCATTATTTAGTAAAAAAGAGTTACATTGCCTATATACTCTTGGTATTTAAAGAATTATAAGTTTTAAAAAAATAAGTATATTCTACTAGCTTATTGTTTAGAGCTAATTATGTCTTTCACTCGCCCAATTTCACCGCTCCTCAACCGAACTTTAATCCCATAATGGTGATTAGGAGAGTTTGTAAGCACATCTTTGACTATGCCCTCGGTTAACTTACCAGATCGCTGGTTTTTCTTTAATACGATTAAAACTCGCATGCCTGATTTAATGTCTACTCGCTTTGTTCCCTTCAATTTAATTACTCAAGCCACTTGTGGGTCTTTTTTAATAAGATAATAGTTCCCTTCATTTTATCTTTTGCCTTTATCTCCTCATTATTGCTAATTATTCAAGAACATATTACTTTCGGGAGTTACTTCCACCATCAAAAAAGCTCTTAATACCTACTTAAGTTTTTACATTTTTATAAAAACTTGATTAAGTACAAGCAAAGCAAAATTGTTTAAACAACCAAATATTAAAAGAAAATATTATAGAATGACCAATACTATTTTTAATTATTAATATTCGAGAATTTGAACATTTAGAATTTGATTAAAGTGCTCTCAGATAAAGAACAGTTAGAACTTAAAGATGCTCACACAGATAAAGAGTTAAAACAAAATTTCAAAAAAATTGCTTCAAGAAATCCTGATGCTTATTTTCCTACTACTGAACTCAGAGATTTAGGATATATAAGAAAAAAATGTGAATTTTGCGGCACATTTTTCTGGACTACACTTAAAGAAAGGGAAGTTTGTGGAGATCCTGTATGTTCAGGAGGATTTCAAGTTGTTATTGATAATCCTTCTCAAGTAAAATTGTCTTTTATTGGCGTTTGGGAAAAAATCGTTGAGATTTTAGAGCCAAGGGGCTATGTTCCAATTAAAAGGTATCCTTGCGTAGCTCGATGGAATCCAACTTCTGAATTTACAATCGCGTCAATATCGGTGTTCCAACCATATGTTATTACGGGAGAAGTAGAACCCCCCGCCAAAAAGCTGATAATTCCTCAATTTTGTTTAAGGTTCAATGATATTGAAAATGTCGGAATAACGGGCTCTCATAACACTGGTTTTGTTATGATAGGGCAACATACGTTTGTACCACCTGAAGAATGGAATCAGGGAGAACTTTTTATGGATATACATGATTTTATTCATGAAGGTGTTGGTCTGCCAAAGGAAGAAATAACAATACATGAAGATTCATGGGCAGGTGGGGGCTCATTTGGGTGTAGTCTTGAATTCTTTAGTAGAGGAGTAGAGCTATTTAATCAAGTTTATACTATGTTTGAACAAACTCCTGAAGGACCACGTGAACTTAAGCTTAAAGTTCTTGATATGGGACTAGGTCAAGAACGTGTTGCATGGTTCTCTCAAGGCACACCTAACATGTATGAGGCTATTTTTCCATTGGTTTTATCAAAATTAAGAGAAATTACAAAAATTGAGTTGGATTTAGAATTATATAATCAATTTTCACGATATTCAGCTTATTTAAATGTAGATGAAGTTGATGATATGGATGAAGCTTGGAATCGCGTTGCTAAAGAATTAAAGATCGGGATGAAGGAACTGAAGCAGAAAATCTTACCAATGACAGCTCTTTATTCCATAGCTGAACATGCCCGTAGTTTACTTTTTGCTATAAATGATGGAAAGCTTCCATCAAATGTTGGCGGAGGATACAATTTAAGGGTGATATTTCGACGAGCTATAAGTTTTATTGATAAATTCAATTGGGATATTGAGATGGCTGATGTGTGTGCTTGGCATGCTGAAGAATTAAAGGGGATCTTCCCCGAGGTTTCAGAACATTTAGATGAAATTCGCGAAATCTTAGGTGTTGAGAGAGAGAAATTTTATGCTACTAAGAAAAAAGCTGGTAAAATTTTAGAGAAATTAATGAAAAAAGGAGAAATTTCCACTGAAACTCTAATTGAATTATATGATTCTAATGGTATTAGTCCTGATATGGTAAAAACAGCAGCTAAAAAATTTGGTATGAAAGTAAACATTCCAGATGATTTTTATAATTTAATAGTCGAATTACACGAAACTATTGAACAATTACATATTGGAGTAAAAGAGGGTGAATTAGATCTAGATGATCTCCCTGAAACAAAATCACTTTATTATTATGACTATACCAAGACTTCTAATGAAGCGAAAGTATTGAAAATCATTGATAAAATGGTGGTCTTAGATAAAACAGTAACATATCCAACTTCAGGAGGACAACTTCATGATATAGGTACGATTAATGGACAAAAATTCTCTGATGCTTTTAAACAAGGCAACTATACGATTCATGTTTTAGATGAAAAACCTAATTTTAAGAAGGGAGATATCGTTAAAGTTGAAGTTGATAAGGAATGGCGTACTCAACTTTCCCAACATCATACTGCTACTCATATTGTCAATGCTGCGGCAAGAGATGTTTTAGGAAGCCATATAAATCAAGCTGGTGCTAAAAAAACACTTAAAAATTCTCATTTGGATATAACTCATTATGAACAAATCCCAAGAGATAAACTTCTTGAAATTGAAAAGAAAGCAAATCAGATAGTTGAAGAAGGAATAGATCTTAATCTCAGTTTCATCCCTCGTGCTGAAGCAGAACAAAAATATGGAATGACGATTTATCAAGGAGGAGCAGTGCCAGGAAAAAATTTAAGAATCGTTGAGATACTAGGGGTTGATGTTGAAGCTTGTGGGGGCACACATCTAAATAATACATCTGAAGCAGGAAAAATTAAGATCACTAAATCCCAAAAAATTCAGGATGGCATTGTTAGGCTAACTTTTACAGCAGGAGAAGCTACTTCTAACTTAGAAGTAAAGTATCAAAAAATTATTATTGAGTTAGAATCTTTCTTAAAAGTGGATTCTAAATTTCTTATTGGTAGAGTTAAGGAACTGTTAGACAAACGCAATAAATTAATTCATAAGGCAGAAAAAGTAAAGAAAGATGATTTAGAATTAAAATCTGAAGAAATTTTTGAGGGGGATATATTAACTGAATTATCTAATATTCTCCGTGTTAAAAGGGAAAAAGTCCCTTCAAAAATTAAAAAATTGTACATAGAATGGGAACAAAATAGAGGAATCGTGAATCTTAGAAGGAGTCTTCTTAGTAACGAGAATGTCAATGAACTAAAAAACAAGGCGAGATTTTTTCGAAGTGATCCCAAATATCAAATTATAATAGAAGACTATGATCTACCAAAGAAAGATCTTCAAAAAGTCAGTACAAATCTTTTTAAATCATCAGAAAATATGATCGCAGCTTACGTTTCTAAACGAGAAAAGGGTATAGAAGTAGCTGTTATGTTAGGTCCTGAACCTCTAAAACAATCTGATTATAGTGCATATAATATGGTTATGGATTGTGTTAATAATTTTGATGTTTATGGAAAAGGTGGTGGAAATGATAGTTATTCCACTGGACTTATAATTGATAAATCTGTTGATAAATCAAAGGTAAAAAAATATCTAGAAGAGATGTACTATGAAGATTGATCTCCTTTCTTGAGATATAGAAATCTAAATATTATCAATAATAAATAGGCTTTTTTGTCTATATAGACTGTAGAGATAAATAGTTAATATATCTTCTTTAAAAAAGAATTAAATTAATAATCTCCACTATTTAGTTTAATAATAAAGATATAAATAATTAATGAATAAAATACTAATATTGAAAGTTAAATCTTTATTTCAAAACTAGATCCATTAATTTATAGATTTGAGAGAAATAAGATGAATGAATTAGAAATTGATAAAGAACTTGGAAATTTCAAGGATCAGTTAAATTTACTAGCAATGATATTTGATACTCGCAGAAAAATGCGTAGAGAGATATATAATGAAAAAACAGGATTCATCTTTAATGCTAAGTATCAATTTACCACTAAAGATGATGCATTTAATGTTCACGTGATTTTTAAAGATGGAAAGATGACTGTAGCAGATGGAAAAATTGATGAGCCTAATATCACGATATATTATAAGGATAAAGAGACTTTGGCAAATCTCTATAGCAAGAGTGCTGAAGAATCGCTTGATTATCTTTTAACAAACGAGATGGGATATATTGGAAACATGTCTTACCTTACCAAGTTTTCTTATCTCACATCGCTCGTTATGGGAGCTAAGATTAAGGATTATAAAGGTCCTGAAAACCGAATAATATATCCAATTGAGAATATTGATAGTGGAGAAAAGAGTAGAAGGCTTAAGAATGAAAGTTTGAATAGAAAGGTTGATAAAGTTGAGGTATTAGAAGATCCTTATCTAGCAAAATATTCTTTGGATGATTTTCCACGTTTAAAATATTTAAAAAACCGACGTTTTGCCTTAAAACCGGCAATTTGTGTAGAAAGAGCTAAATTAGTAACAGATTACCATAGGGAGAATGGGTTCGAGGAAGATAGTACTGGAAATTCAATAGATCCAGAATTACGACAAGCAGGAGCAGTTAATTACATAATGTCTCATAAAAGACCTATAATTCATGAAAGACATCTAATTGCGGGGTCTACTACATCAAAAGAAGTTGGGATCCCGATGTATCCTGAACTTATTGCGACAGCTATTTGGCCTGAACTGAAGACTATTGGTGAACGAGAGCTAAATCCTAATGATATTTCCGACAAAGATGCAGATATTTTAAGTTTAGAGGTTTTTCCTTATTGGATGGAACGGAACGTAAGAGAATATTGTCGTACAAAATTCAACAATCCCAAATCTCAAGCACTAGAAGAAGGCTGGGTATTTTATTTTATGATGAAAACCAATGCCATCAGTCATACAGTCCCAGGCTTTCCAATGGTTATAAACGAAGGATTAGAAAGTGTAAAACATAAAGCTGAAAACTTGGAAAAAGAAACTGATTCTAAAGAGAAAAAGAATTTCTACAAGGCGATTCAAATAGCAATAGATGGTGTTTTAACATATTCTAAAAATCTAAGTGAAGAAGCAATAAGAATTGCCGAATCTTTGGATCCTAATGAACCAGAACAAGCAAAAAGAATTGATGAATTAAAGGAAATTTCCAAAATTTGTGCGAAAGTACCAGCAAAACCAGCAGAAACGCTTCAAGAAGCAATCCAATCTATTTGGACGAGTTTTGTTTGTTTACATTGTGAAAATGCTAATTCTGCTCTGTCAATTGGTAGATTAGATCAAATGCTCCAACCATTCTTTTTAAAAGAGATTGAGAAAGCTAAAAATGACAATGAAAAAGAACAAATAATAAGAAAAGCAATTGAGTTAGTCGGATCCTTGTTTATTAGAATTAACGATCATGATCCACTAATGCCAAATGTGGGGTGGAAACTTTTTGGAGGTAGTTCTTCAGATGATACGGTGACAGTTGGAGGTGTTGATAGAGAAGGAAATAACGCTGTAAATGATATGAGCTTTATTATTTTAAAAACAAATGAAATGCTTGGTTTCCAAGATCCTAATATGAATGCAAGATATTATTCTGGAATTAATTCAAAGGAATATTTAAGACGTTTAACTGAAGTAAATGTGAATATGGGGGCATCTCCAAGCATTCATAATGATAAAACTATGATTGAAGCCTTAGTTCATGAAGGTTTTATCATAGAAGATGCTAGAGATTGGGCTGCAACTGGATGTGTTGAGCCGACAATCGTAGGAAAACATTATGGACATACAAATTGCATGCTTTTAAACTTGGTAGCTCCCTTAGAAATGGCATTGAATAACGGAATTATTCCATTAACTGGTGAAAAAATGGGAATTGAAACTGGTGATGTTCGTATCAATTTTATAACATTTGAAGATTTCCTAAACGCTTATAAAACTCAACTCAAATATTTAGCAGAGCAATCAATTGAAATTAATAATTATCTCGGGGAATCACATAGATATATACATCCGACGCCACTTCTTTCAGGTTTTTACGAAGGTCCTTTAGAAAAAGGTAAGGATCTCATTAATGCTGGCGCTGTATACAATACCTCGGGAGTTGCTCTTGTAGCACTTACGGATGTAATTGATAGTTTACTAGTTATTAAAGATTTAATCTATAATAAAAAGGCATTTGATTTTGCTACGTTAAAGGATGCTATTGATAATAACTTCGAAGGTTACGAAGCCATCTTGCATAAAATAGAACAAGTTTCAAAGTTTGGTTCGGGTGAAGATGGGACCATTGAAATGGCTCAAGATATAATTGATTTTTGTTATGATATCTACAATTCTGCTGGAAATTATAGGGGTGGTAAATATCTAGTAGGCTACTGGTCGATAAGTTATCACACTGGATTTGGAATGCTCACTGGAGCTTTACCATCAGGTCGAAAGAAAGGAAAGGCATTGACACCCGGCTTAACTCCCGCGTCTGGTACCACTGATATCTTACTCCCTAGCATTCAAAGTGTTGCAGCTTTAGATTACTTAAAAATGGCAAATAATGCTTCTTACAATGTGAAACTTGTTCCTCATCCAGGGGATAACCATAAACAAACACTAGATCTTTTCACAAGCTATGTCCAGAGCTTTTTTGATCTAAATGGGATGCAATGGCAATTTAACGTTATATCTTCGGACACAATGAGAGATGCGATGGCTAATCCGATTGATTATAGATGGCTCTTAGTTAGAGTCTCAGGATATAATGCCTACTTCACAAAATTAAATAAAAACATGCAATTAGAACTTATTGAAAGACATGAATACCATTCAAGATAGTAAATACACTATATTTTTATTTTTTAATTTTTATTTCTTGAAATAATGACAGAAAAAACACTTATAGTAGACATCAAAAGAAATGCGTTAGATGATGGTCCAGGAATTAGAACTCTTATCTTTTTTAAAGGCTGCCCGCTTTCTTGTGTTTGGTGTCAAAACCCAGAAGCAAAATCTCCTTTTAAAGAGCTCTATTTTGATAAGGAATTGTGTGCTGAATGTGGTAAATGTTTAGAAGCATGTGATCAAAATGCGATTAAATTCGATTATAAGTATCGTATTGACAGAAGTATATGTAACCTATGTGGAAATTGTATTGATCCTTGTCCAAATAAAGCTTTAAAATTTGTAGGTAAAACTTATACAATCAAAGAATTAATGAATATTACTTTAAAAGATAAAATATTTTATGATAATTCTGGTGGAGGAGTCACCCTTTCTGGAGGAGAACCTCTGTATCGTATGGATTTTGTTCATAATTTCCTTAAAGAACTTAAAAAAGAAGAGATCCATATATGTATTGAGACAAGTGGGTTTTATAATAAAAATAAATTTGATGAACTGATACAACCGTATGTTGATATAATTTATTTTGATTTAAAGTTGTTAGATCCTAATCTTCATGCCCAATATTGCAAAGTTTCTAATGAACGAATTTTAGAAAATTTTGAGACTTTAATTAAAAAACAAAATATAGAAGTACTGCCAAGAATCCCCCTTATTCCTAATATAACAGATACATCAGAAAATTTAAGTGAGTTAGCACACTATTTAAAAATTCTGAATATAAAGAGAATAGGGTTTATACCATATAATCCATTATGGTTATCCAAACCAGAAAAGATTGGTATTATACCTTTATACTATCATTCTGAATGGATTTCTAATAAGAAAAAAGCGCATATAAAATCATTTTTTTCAGATTTTGATTATAATGATTTTTAAATCTTAAAAATAAATGAAGTAGCTTTATTATCGATTGTTAAAAACAATTTAATATAATCAAATCCAATAATATTATTGTTAGAGTTTTAATTATAAGGATTAATTAATTATGGGAAAAATTTTAAGAATTAATTTAGAATCTAAAAACTTTACTACAGAAATAGTAGATCCTGAATTGGAAGAAAAATATATTGGAGGGGCTGGAGTAGCTGCTGCAATATTTATAAAAGAAGTCCCCCCCGATATTGATCCTCTTGATGCTCAAAATCTCCTTATCTTCTCTTTAGGTCCAATCTGTGGAACTCCTATACCATATTGTGGTAGACATTTTGTTATGGCAAAATCCCCTTTAACGAGAATTTTAGGTGAGTCTTCTGCTGGTGGTTTTTTTGGAAATGAATTGAAAAAAGCAGGTTATGATCATATTATCATTAGCGGAATAAGTGAGAATCCTGTATATTTATGGATTCATAATGATAAAATTGAAATTCGTGATGCTAGAGAATTATGGGGTAAAGGAACTCGAAAAACGGAAGATTTGTTGAAGAAAGAAATTAATGATGACAAAGCAAAAGTTGCTTCAATAGGGCCAGCAGGAGAAAATCTTGTTAAATTCGCTTCAATAATGAGTGAAAAAGGTCATGCTGCGGGACGTTGTGGTATGGGGGCAGTAATGGGCAGTAAAAATTTAAAGGCAATAGTTATACGTGGTACTAAAGATGTATCCATCAATAATAAAGAAATGTTAATGGACGCAGCCCAAAGAATAAGAACCATAGCAAAAACGGCACCTTTATCTGTAGTAATGCATGATGTAGGTACTCTAGCACATATGGATAATTATGTTAGTGCAGGAGATGTACCGATTAGGAACTTTAATCTAAGTCGATGGAAAGGAACAAAAAAAATTGGATTTTATGGGCTAAAAGACAGTTACGAATCACAACATTATTCTTGTTTCAATTGTTGGACGGCTTGCAGAGGAAAAATTAAGTATAATAATGAATGGGTTGAATGGCCTGAATACGAATTCTTGGCAATGATGGGTTCCAATTTATTCGTGGAAGATTTAGAAGCTTTAGTTAGATGGAATATTATGGTTAATGATTTGGGGATGGATTGTATCTCTCTTGGTGGAGTTCTCGGAGTTTTTCTAGAAGCAGCAGAGAGAAAATTAATTGAAATTGATTATGACAAGCTAGGATTTGAAAAAGATCCTGAAAAAGATCAATATAATATTTGGAGTAACACTTCAGCAATTGAAAATCTAATCAAGTTAATTGCATTAAGAAAAGAAATTGGGAATGATTTAGCTGATGGTGTTCGGTTATTTTGTCAAAATCATAATTTACCTGATGATCTTAACATACAAGGGAAAGGTCTTGAAATACCTGCTCATGAACCTCGTTCGAACAATATGACAGCTTTAGATCTAGCCACTTCTTCTCGTGGAGCATATCATGGTTATGAATGTTTTCACTTATCATTTGCTACACACTTTAAAAAGGAATTAGGACTTACTGAAAGGATTGATGCTTTCTCTAGAGGTGAGGAGGTTATAAATGCAGTTAAAAAAATACAAGATGCTTGCGAAGCATATACAGCAACAGGAGGATGTATATTTGGTTTTTTTTATTCTAGCGAGATTAGTCCATGGGTGGATGCTGTTAATGCCATTACAGGTAGATCCTATAGTGTTGAAGATTGGGTAAGAATTGGCGAAAATCTTTTTAATTTAAAAAGAAAATACAATATAAAGTGTGGTATTACAAAAAAGGATGATTCAATTGGAACAAGATTTTCAATTCCCATTCCTAAAGGAGGAACAAAAGGGAATATACCACCCCTTAAAGAGATGTTAGAGAAATATTATAATATTAGAGGCTGGGATTCAGAAGGAATACCAAAATAGAAGAAAAAATAGGCTCTAAAATTTCATTAAATTAATATTTTTCATTACTCCTTCATTCTATATAGACTATATAGACTCTATATTATATAACGAGAGTGCTTAAAACTCTATTTTTTTTATATAATATCAAAGAAAGATAGAGAAAGTATATATTAAAATTACAAATTTAGGAGAAAAAAATTATGAAACCTATTTTTAGAGAGTTTTGCTGTCCACAATGTGGAGAATTACGCCACATAAATGTTAAAGGCGTTTGTTTTGATTGTAATAATGAAAACACTCTTAATTCATTCGCAGAACAGCGTAAATTACAGCAAAAGCTCGCTATGATAAATCATTCTCTCAATGTAGAGAACTATAACTAAAACTATTTTAGTTTTTATTTAACTTGAATTTTTACAATCGAATTTTTTTTATTTAAGATTTTTATCTCATTAAAAATATTTTAAATTTAATACTAATTAATAAATTTATAAATTATAGAAATTCTCTCTTAGAAATTAATCTCATTATGAGGAGATACTGAAAATTGGTAGAAATTATACAAATTAGCGATCTACATTACGGAAGTGAATTCCGAGAAGATTGCTTTGAAAATATTATTAGTTATATTAAAGAAACTCATCCTGATGTGGTGATTTGCACTGGGGACATCGTACATAAAGGTCGGGTTATTCAATTTAAAAATGTGGTTCAATATATAAATAGAATAAAGGATATTACTAAGTTTATGGCAGTACCAGGCAATCATGATGCAAAAAATTCAGGGCTCATATTTTTTGAGAAACTTATTGGACCAAGAAGGTCTAGAATGATTCTAGATGAAAAGAATGCACTGATAGTAGGTGTTTGTTCCGCTAGAGACGATATGGCGGAAGGGATGATTGGAGATGAACAATTGGATTGGTTAGGTCGTCAATTTAACCTGAATTTAGAAGATAGAGTAATAGCATTACATCACCATTTAATTCCAATTCCAATGTCTGGACAAAAATTTACAACAGTCCGAGATGCAGGAGAAATTTTAGAGTTTACTAATTTATTTGAAATAGATCTAGTACTAATGGGCCATCGCCATGTTCCTCATGCGTATACCATTTCTTGGAAGAATTCCTCAAGTACAACTTTTCTTTACAGTGGCACTTCAACTTCAAATAAAATCCGCGCTAATGATTCCCCTAGTTTTAATCATATATTTCTTAATGAAGGTAATTTAGAAGTTTACATAGTTAATTCGGAAAATCTCAAGAAGAATTTATTACTGGAACGAAAGGAACATCATACAGAGTTTATTAGACCACGGAAAACTCGAATCGAACATTTACTTGCATCAGAAGTATGGGACGAGTGAGGCTTTTGCTTCTTTTATTTGTTTAGGCTGAAAAGCTTTAAAGAAATATGTGATTTAAGAAATTAATAGTTCAAAAATAGGTGTGTATAAATATACCCAAACCAGTTACACCGTTGTTAACAGTTGATGCTGTAATCTTGTTAAATAATAAAAAGGATATTGTTTTAATCCGGCGAAAAAATCCTCCTTTTCAAGGACAATTTGCATTACCTGGAGGATTTGTTGATATTGGTGAAACCGTTGAAAATGCTTGTATTCGTGAAGTAAAAGAGGAAACAAATATTAATGTGAGACTTATAAAACTTATTGGTGTTTTTTCTGATCCAAATAGAGATCCAAGAGGGCATACTGTTACTATTGCTTTTTTATGTAAACCGTTAACAAAAAAAGAAAAACCAAAAGCCTTAGACGATGCTGCTACTCTTGAAATCATACCATTATCAAAACTTTCCTCGTTGGAATTAGCTTTTGATCATATGGACATTATTAAGAGTTCAGGGATCTTAGAGAAATAAGATTAATCTAATTATTCTTTTTCCTTTATTTCATAGAGATTTTGAAAAGAATCTTTAATAAAAAGATAAAATCCAACACCGTCTTTCCTTGGAACTTTCACTATATCATATCCCATTGAGGTTGCCCTTTTAACAAAATCATCTCTATTTTCTATTAATAAGCATGAATGAGTAAAAGTGTCCTGTGCTTTACTTTCATCATCAGTAATAAAAACTTCAAAACTTAGAGAACCTTTTTCATATCGTATAATTTTTTGTTCTTTACTTACACCAAAGAATTTTTCCATCAAATCAGGTGAGACTGTGAATGATCTTGTTTTTTCTGACACCAATAATTCGATAAAAAAATTATCTGAATCGCTTTCGTTATTTGCGGCAATAGCTATATGTTCTAAGTTTTTTTCACTCATATTCATTAACACTCATCTAACTCAATTTTCATATGTTTAACTCAATTTCCAATCGTATTTATATACAAATATTACGATTAATTTTTATTTAATATCTTAGTTAATTATTTATATCGTTTTGTAAACTATCGCAATTAATTTTTTGTCTAAAATTTAAAAATTTATAGGTTACAATATTATTAATAGGTCAAAAAAAAACTAGATTAAGGTTAAGGTATTTCGTAGATGACTGAAGTTTCAGAAGAACAATTTCTAAATAAACTTTGTGAGGTTGTATATAAACTTTCAAATATAGTAAAAACTCAATCTCCTCGTTTTAAGAAAAAATGGGACGAATATTTGGAGCCTCTTAATATTAAACCCCACATTATTCGTCAATTACCTCTTGATAAAGACAGATTTTTAAAAGAAATTGATTACAGAATTACAGTTCTAAAAAACGTTGAACACGCAACATTGGATGGCTTTCATTTAGTAAAAACCTTATTACAAACCTTTTATGGTTCCTATTTTAATTCTAAGCTATTTAAAAATGGTTTTTCTAAGGAAGATCAACTAATTTTAAAATATTTCGTCGCAAAAGAAATTTTGGGGAATTTAATACAATACAATAAATTAGATCATGAATCTGTTCCATTAAAATATAATATTATTGCCAGAAATTATACATTAATAAAGTTGAAAGGACAAACAAATCATGAAATACTAGATAATTTAAACAAATTAAATATAAAGAATATAAATTTGAACGATATCGAAAATTTCATGAACGAAATTGAATCGGACGGAATCATTAACATTAAAAAAAATGGGAAAAACTATCATTATAGTTTAAAAAAAGAATTAGAATTGACCAAAGAGGGAAAGAAATACTATAGTCAAGTACTCCAACCTCTAGTCGATTTTCCAACTCTCTTTTTTCGAAGCTTCTTTAATATCAGAGAATTAAATGTAACCTTAGATCAAAACGTTAGGTATCGTGATTTTCTTCAAAAAATTCTTTTAAAAACAGCAACACAGGGATTTGGTCCTACTAATTATGTCTTCAAAAATTTGGTTAAATATTATGAAAAGATAAAAGAAGAAGGTTAACACATTGAAGTATTATGAAAAACTTAGTAATAAGTTTACCTAATGGCTTTAATTAGCATTAAAATTTGAATTCTTTCAGCACTTCCTCGACCGAATAATTCTCATGTAGAATTTTACTGATAGCTCGAACTAATTTTGTTGGATCTTCCGCTTGGAATACATTTCTGCCAAAAGCAACTCCTGCTCCTCCTGCTTCAATCGAGTCATATGCCATCCGGAGTAAATCTGGAATAGTGTCCATTTTAGGACCGCCAGCAATAATAACTGGAATATGTTTTACTCCTTTAGTGATCGTGCTAAATGAATCAATATCTCCAGTATAATTTGTTTTAACTATATCAGCTCCCAGTTCAACTCCAGCTCTAACAGCAATATTAACTACACTAGGATCGTTTTCATTTGTAATTTTCTTTCCTCTTGGGTACATCATTGCTATTAAGGGTACACCCCATTCTCTACTACTTTCCACAATTTTTTGAGCATCTTGAAGCATTTCTGGTTCATCCTCTGCACCAATATTTAAATGTATTGAAACGGCATCAGCTCCCATTTTTAAAGCACGCTCAACAGAACAAACTAAAACCTTTCTATTAGGATGGGGTGATAAACTAGTAGCTCCTGATAAATGAATAATCAACCCAATATCCTTTCCATATTGCCTATGTCCTGCACTAACCATCCCAGAATGCATTAAAACAGCATTTGCCCCTCCTAAGGCAACTTTATCCACCATGGCTGCTAAATCCTCCAATCCCTGGATAGTGCCCATAGTCAGTCCATGATCCATTGGAATTATTATAGTTTTTTTGCTTTTCCTATCAAAAATCCGTTCTAATCTTATTCTTTTACCAAGATTCAATGTAAATATTCACTTTAATAAATTTATATAGACTATTCAATATAATTAGAGCATAAATATAAAATTTAGTTTATGTCGGTACTTCTTATGTTTTGAATTAACTATTAAATTTAATTATACTTCCTTTTCTTTTTTTAAAATTTCCATAAAATCATAAAAATAACTATAAGAATCTTTAAAATCATTATCTTCTTTAGAATATTCTAATGCTTCGTTAAAAATCTCATTGAACTTAGGTATACTCTTCTTTTGAATTATTGCTTTATATTCTTTTATTAAGCTTTCTAATAAATTTAGCACTTTATGAAATTCTTGATTTTCTATTTGAATTTCACCAAACATTTCCCTCTCTCTTTGAATTATACTCTCCGCGAACACTTTTTGTAACAAGAATGTAGTACCAGTATATTTCGTTAACTCACTTAAAGGCTCTTTTGACCTTCTAATAAGATTTAAAAAAAGAATGTTCAACATATGAGGTACTCCTAGGGTTAGAGCAATTCGTCTATCATGAATTTCAGGTGTAGTCTCAGTAATTATTAGCCCATTTAATTCAAATAAAGTTATTAATTCATCTACTAAATTATCATACTTTTCCGTTCCACCAACTTTTAAAACAATCATCACATAATTTTTCATATCTTTTATACCAGGACCAAACATAGGATGTAGTGACAAGCAATTGATCGGATAAGTTTTGATAATCTTTTTCATTGTATTCACGACTGAGTTTTTTATTGATGTAATATCGATGAGTAAGGCATTTTTTTTTAATAATGGGGCAATCTTTTGAATCATACTAACAGTTGATGTAATTGGAATTGAAACTAAAATTATGTCTGCATCTTTCACACTCTCTTCTAAAGAAGACTCATAGTTTACGTCAAATTCATGAGCAACATTCTCTAATTTTTTTAAATTTCTTGCATGTAAGGTAATTTTAAAGCCATATCTTTTAAAAAATTCTCCAAAAACTTTACCCATGCCGCCAGAACCACCAATTATAGTAAGGCTTTTTCCTAACATTAGATTATCATTTATTTTATTTTTAATTTAATTTATTAATTTTTATTACATATCTTTTGTTTTCTTTATTGGGATATCAAATTCTTCTAAAAGAGGTATTAGATGTTTTTTATCTTCGGAATTTGTTCCTTTCCAATCAACAAGAAAATAATCAACCTTTTCAAGAGTATTATTTACCATTTGTTCAATAAAATCTTTATCTAATTCTTGAATGTAATATTTTGGACAGATAAAAGACATGGCAATATGTTTATTTCTGATTAATCTATGAAAATTTGGAGCATAGTGCGTACCTCCAAAGCCTAAACCTATATTTTGATCTCCCATTTCTTTATATTTAAAATATTTCATAATTGTATGCAAGATCGCATTTGCTAATATCTCCCCCGCATCGTCTATTCTCCATTCTGCCTTACTACTCCCAAGTTCCATGAAAATTAAAGGTTTATCTAAAATTGTGGGGCCGTGATGAGTCACCTCGATATCAAGTGAGAATTCTTTCAATGCTGGAGGAAAATTTTGTTCACTTAGCGAAATAAATCCTGCTTTATGAAGTAATCCACTTGTTTTTGATAAATCATGAGGATCTCCACCAAAATCGGCATCTCTACCCCAATTCCCTGTAGTATGAACTAAAAATGCCGGTCTGGCTGTTTTTGAAGTATGACGACTTGCAAAAATAAGATAATCAGGCTTTAACTCTGATTCTTCTAATTTTAGGTCATTCAAAAAAATTAGAGGATCCCTTGTTAACCCCAAAAATATTTTATGTTCTGTTAAATCATTTTTCAGTTTAAAAACAGGATTTTCATGCCAATTAAAATGTGTCTCCTCGAAACTATTAACCTTAGATTTTAAAATTTTTTCCCTAATATTCATTGAGGCCTTATCTTCAGTGGAAGTTATAATCAAAAACTCGATTTAAAATCACCCAAGAGCTTTCTTCTTACAATCTATTTATTAGAATCAATAAAAATTTTATAATTCTAATTTATTACTACAACTTTAATAATTTTTAAATCTATTTTCAATATTAATGAGTGTTAATTTAATAATAGTTCTAATTCTTGCTGTACCCTTTGGAGTTTTATTTTTTATCGCAGATTATTTTGAAAATAAACTTATTCAAGTACATGCTTCATTAATCGCAGGTATATCAGTATCTTATTTCTTCCTAATCGTGCTTCCTGAAATTGCTCAAAGATTGCCAGAATTTCCTTTTCATTTAACACTATTCGAATATCTCTTTGTTCTCATTGGATTTTCATTTATTCATGTATCTGAAAAGTTAATACTGCAGAAAGCTGAAATGAGGACTCAAAATAAAATGAGAAAATTAATCAAAAAAGAGAAAATCTTAGAAAATGTTGAGCACAATATGGAAAAAATTCTTACTAAAGAATTAACACATGAACATCTGGATGAAATAGCACTAAGAGAAATAGCTCGGACATTAACTGAATTAAATGAGCAAGAAGACGGAATGAAAATCGAAATAAATAACTATAAGATAAAAATTCAAAATAAAATTATTAAGGAGTTAACAAACTTCCGGTTTATTACAGATTATATTTATCACTTTCTTGTAGGTATTATTTTAATAGGGTTATTAAGGATTGAACTAGTAGGAGGTATTCTCTTTTTCATATATGCCTTTTTTAGAACTATTGTGTCTAAACGATCTGAGGCACATCTCATCTTTACGGATTTAGAAATCTATGAAGAACAAAAATATGAAGTAAAACCTATTATTAAGTACATCTCATGTAGTTCTTCACTATCGGGTATAATAATTGGATTAATTATAAATTCATTTTTACCGCCTAATCTAGAGCTCCTATTCATATTTTATTCATTCATTTCTGGAGTCATTTTATATGTTATTGTAAGGGAAGTCATACCAGAAAAAGAGAAAGGAAATCCATTGAAATTCTTGACTGGTTTAGTTGGATTTGCTGTTGTAATAATTATTATTAATATTTTTACAAAAGTATTATAAATCCTTTTGTGTATATCACTTCAAACCATTAAAACTATAAATTTCTTATAAATTAGAATATTAAGAACAAATATTCTTTATTTCAATAATTGTACTCTTTATAAAGATTTAAATTCATTAAAACTAAGTTTAAATTAACGTGAGGTTATGAAATTAATGAAAAATATGAAAAAAAAAATGTTCAATGAAATTTTAAATATTGATGACGATGACAAAAAAATTATCGAAATGATTGAAAAAAACCCTGACATCACTCACAGTGATATAGCTAAGGAGATAGATAAATCTCAACCTGCAGTAGGAGCCCGAATTATCAAATTGGAAAGAAAACACCTCTTAACTAAACAAGTGGGGTTTAATGTAAAAGAGGTCGATATTAAAGTTGCTATTGTTTATGTTTCTACTAAGGATGTGGATGACGTTGTCCGAAAGATTAAGAGCTGTCCCTTTATAAACCATTCGTTCAAAATTTCAGGGGAATTTAATTTACTCTGCTTTATCGCCGCTTCGGATTTACAGACTGTTGAAAAATTAGTAGATCTATGCTTTAGACGCGATGAAAATGTGATTAATGTTAAAACTAATATATTAATTGAATCTATCCATGATTTTGTTGTCCCAATCGATTTTCAAATCGAAAATTTTGATGGTAGGTATTGTGGACCAGAATGTAATTTAAGGCAAGATATACCTCAATTTAAATTCAATCAGGAAAAAGAAATTCAATAAAGACTCATCTTTTTTTTACGAGAAATTATACCTTAGTTTAACTTTAAAAATCCAATAAAGAGTTTAAAAAAAATTAGTCTACTTCAGCTTATACTAAACCCTTTGCTTTTGCGATTCTATACTTACACTTTTCTCCACAGCCATCTTCTAAAGTTGGATTATGGTCTTCTGAATCAAAATCAATAGGTAAAACAAAATCCTTGGCAATATCAAGTACAATTTCCAAAGAAGCATTAGTTATTTCAGGGTTATTTCGAAAATGATAATTAACAATATTATCAAGCTTTTGAAGTTTAGAACTCGCGAGTAAGATACAGACGTTATGCTCGCCTGAGAGTTTAAACGCGTTGAGCATAAAAGGACAGTGCTTAGCCATGTCCATAATTTCTTCCGGATTCTTAGTTTTTACCTCAACAGTCGCGAGATTTAAATCTACAATTTTAAAATTGATCCCAGGCTGAAATTGCAGAATTCCATTCTTTTCCAGCTTTTTAATTCGCATTCCTACGGTTGGTTGCGAACGGTTGATTTTTGTAGCAATTTCCGTGTGTGTAAGGTTAGGGTCTTCTTGAACAAGCGATATTATTTGCCTATCAATCTCATCAAGCTTTAATTTATCAGATATCATATTATAATCATTAAATTTTTTTTTCTTTTAAGTATGTTATAATTTTTGAAATTTATAAAATATTAGGATGATTTTATAAAATATTAATATGTCTTATTTTGAGTTTTAAGTATAATAAACAAAGATTTGAAATATGTTTAACACACTTTAGAATAAAAAATGAATTAAAAATCAGATAATGGAATTTCCCTTTCATAATAGATTCTTTTTCCATCAAAACTTATCTGAACTGCAAAAATTTTGATCTTTTTTTTTCTTGCCTCGCTTAAAATGTTTGAAAATTTTGGGTCCATCTCCCAATTTGGAGTAAAGCTCTTTGCCTTACGAAATACTAAAAAAAGTAAAATTCCATTATGTTCAATAATTTCTTTTACATGTCTAGCCCCACGTTCTGTAGGAGCATCGGGGAAAAGAGCAACTCCCTCTTTAACCAACGTCACACCTTTTACTTCTAATGGCACGTCATCAAGTAGAAAATCTATTCTGCTATTTCCAATTTTTACCTCTTTTCTGATTTCTTTCACATTCGAAAATTCTGGTAAGAGTCCGAAAACTTCTTGAGCAATCTTAGAATGTAAAGCAGTATCTATTAGAACCCATTCTTCTTTAGTTTTAACTGCCTTAATGTAATACTTCAATTTTCCATTTGAGTGTGTAAATAAAATTTCAACGCCTTTAATCAACAATTCTTTTAATCTACCAGGATCATGAATATGAGCAGTTTCTATTTGATTCTTATATTTAATCTCGGCTACAAATCTATTAGGACGGGAAAAAAATATACCTTTCTTTAAGTTTGGAATCTCGATAATTTTTTGTATATTAGCGTTCATAATAATTTTGTTTGATAAGGCAAATCAAATGCTAGGTGAGTAAATCTTAAGAGATTTTATTATAGAATATAACCTTAATAGATAAAAAGAGTTTATTATTTGAATACTCATAATGAGTGAGCCAGACGATCACGCTACTATCGTAAGTTATAAATTTCATCATATAGATATTTCGAAATGTACTCAATGTACAGATTTTTCTTGTGAAGAGGCTTGCTTTAGAGGTATTTATGAAGTAATTAATAGAGACTCTACACCTAAATGTACTGTAGTGGAAGATCGTGAAGATCGATGTGTAAAATGTCACATCTGTACTACAGCATGTAAATATCGGGCTATTAGTATTGATTAACCTACTAAAAATTCATTTTCAATCTCTTGATATATCTCTCTATATCATTTTTCTTTACTTTAATTGAAGATATTTAGAACTATATTCAAGATAAAAAGCTTTTTATATCTATATATGGTGGTGGGGGTTCTAAGCCTAATTATACCCATTTAAACCTATTGTAACATAACAAGAGGATGGTTTGCAAAAATCCTAAATAATAGAAGAAGAATAAACTTGCCCATTATTGAAAATCTATATTAATATGATAATTTTATTTGAAATTCAATCCATTCTTTTTTTTCTTAGTTTTAGAAAGCTACATAGATGAATTATTGATTCACGAGTACATTTCCCAAATCCTTCCATAATTTCACTTACATTATATAAAAAGTTATAGAGATATGGATTAAAAAGGTGTAGGCGTAATATATATATTTTAAAAAAAAATTGAAGTAGGTGACTCCTACCAGCCAGACCTAATAGCAAGGTCAAATCACAACAGGAGGAGTGTGAAAATCAGAGTGCAGATCACTACACTACCAAAAGACAAAAATCCAGGGCAGCTGGTAGAAGTCATGATTGAATTTTTTATCTTTCTTTGCATTATTATCATGTTATTTCTCTTTATAAATTTTACAGTTTGCTCGAATTATTTCAGAACTCAAATTCACACCTCTTACAATAGTAAACATCATTTCTAACTTTATAACACAATCGATCCTTATTTTTACATCTGGGACATGAGGGTAATTCCCTCTTAATTACAAAACTAAGATTCTCTGAGAATTCACTTCCACATCTTTTACAACGATAACAACTACGTTTCCACAAGAAATATACATTCTCGCTATTACAACTGATGCATGTAGGGTGAACCCGCTCCATTATGTAAGACATATCAGGTTTGAAAATTGAACCGCATGACTGGCAGTGATATTGATCTTTGTTAAATCCATACCTAATAACTTTTCTTTTACAACTGGGACATTTAGGAAACTCTCTTTCTGTTAATGTCAAAAAAAGAATTTAATAGGTATATTGTCTTAAAATAAATAAGAGGGTTCAAATTTGAACAACGAAGTTGAAATAAACCTAAAAGATAAAGATAGAATATTTGAACTAATAAAAACTTCATTAGAACTATTTATTGGACCAGATCAACAACTTAGAAATAATTATCTTACTGGTGAATTGAACATTACAATATTTGAAACAAAATGCTTGTTACTTGGAAAATTATTAGATAAAAGAACTAATTATGGGCTAAAATCAAAATTAAAAAATCTACGATAGTTTTTGATGATTTTGGTTTTGTAATTAGTAGTCCATCACAATTTTTAAGAGATGTTATGGTACAACTGTGTAATTGGCGCCATAAAATCCGGATGAATAGCTTTAGCCCGAAAATTCTTGATGAAATCAATGGAAACTTAAATGAATTAAGACCCAAAAAATTCAAAAATGATGTTGATACATTAAAATTAGTTGCAA
>Ga0307380_10002363_pt1 | contig 26909 bp, 31 predicted proteins | sample UN3MG_FD_202239 | JGI IMG/M metagenome (GOLD analysis project Ga0307380, IMG submission 202239) | Soil microbial communities from Risofladan, Vaasa, Finland - UN-3 | ecosystem: Environmental > Terrestrial > Soil > Coastal area > Acid sulfate soil | place: Finland: Risofladan, Vaasa | collected... | reverse complement strand
ATGAGGTTGAATTGATGCCATTATTTCTCCTAAGATTTAAGCTACTTCCTCAGTAATCAGTAGTTACGGTTAAATGGAAAGAATCTGTACACTCTTTTCTTCTCGACCATAAATATTGATCTATCGTTTATTATACAGTTTCATCTCTTAAGTTTTCGGGAAATAATTCATTTATATGTATGTCGCCAAAAAACAAACATCATTTTTTGCGAAATAATTAAAGGATATTTGCAAATAATTTCAGAACACTATGCACATGAATACTCAAAAATTTATACAAATATCGCAAAATAAACATAACAATAAGTATGATTATTCAAAATCCATTTATACGAAAGCAAATGATAAAATTGTCATTATATGCCAAAAACACGGAGAGTTTCAACAAAGAGCATTAATTCATTATAGAGGAAGCGGCTGTCCTAAATGTCATAAAGAAAAATTTGCTCACAAAAGTAACACAAAAGATTTTGTTAAAAAATGCAAAAAAGTACACAAAAACACTTACGATTACAGTAAAACAAAATACTCAACATCCGATAGTGTTGTCACTATTATCTGCAAAAAACACGGAGAGTTTCAACAAAGAGCTTCTCATCATCTGAGTGGATCTGGTTGCAAAAAATGTAGCAGAAGATCGAGTGCGGCTATTTTTATTAAAAAAGCAAAAACAAAACATCACAACAAATATGATTATAGCAAAGTAAATTATTTCAAAAGCAATAAAAAAATTTCTATTATCTGTCCTGAACATGGGAACTTCCGTCAAACGCCCAATTCCCACCTTAACGGAAGTGGTTGTCCTAGTTGCCAATATAAGGTATTGTCGAAAAAATATTTAAGAACAACAGAAGATTTTATTAAAAAAGCAAAAAAGAAACACAAAAACAAATATAGTTATTCAAAAATTAAATATAAGGGTTGCTTTTCAAAAATACGTATCTCTTGCAAAAAACACGGAGAGTTTTGGCAAACACCCGCTGCCCACTTAGTCGGAAGCGGGTGTTTGCAATGTAGTAATCACATCTCCAAAATGGAAGAAAAATGGCTTAATATCAATAAGGTACCCAAGGGAAAACTTAATAGACAAGTAATCATAAAAATTGGCAAAAAAAAATATATCGTAGATGGTTTCATTAAGAAAACAAATACTATCTATGAGTTTTATGGAGACTTCTGGCATGGCAACCCCAAAAAATTTAAACCAAATGCCATCAACATTGTAAACAAAAAACCCTTTAGAAAGCTTTTTCAAGAAACTATTGAAAGAGGGGGAAACCTTAGAAAGGCAGGTTATAATCTAATCACAATATGGGAAAGCGACTTTAAAAAACTACAACAACTTCCTTAATAAATTAACGTCATTTTTATTATCTAATTGCTCTATGACTTTAATTACTTTGCTTTTGGCATAATCGCTTAATGTGTTTGTTTCTAAGGTCCAATCAAAAAACAACCATCTTTTTCGATCAGCCTCTGTAAATTTATAATCAGGATTAGAATCTATGTCTTTCAAGTACTTTTTCATTTTATCCCAAGATTCAAACATGTGCTCAGGAGGAAATCGACCATACATCCATTTAGGCATCTTCTTACTCTGGTTCTTGCCTATCATTAACAAGACTGGCTTAACTTGAGTATTGGCCTTAAAAATTTCTTCATGAGTGCCGCAAGTAAATATATCGATGTCATAGTTTACAATCAAAAAAGAACTTAAATCAACGCATCTTAAGTCCCAGTGGTTAAGGTCTTTCGTTTCTTTTCGCAACTCTTCAAATTTACCTTCCTCAAGTAATTTAGCCATTCGAGGTCTTTTCTTATCATCCAAGTCTTGTGTGCCATAAAAAGAATGCTTTAGCGGATTGAAAACCTTAACTCCCATCTTCTCTAAAAATGGAGTTATTTGATTTCTCCATTGACAGCCCATATCCTTAGAAAAATCAATTGATCCGCTTAAATAACCCGCTAATCCTTTTAATCTGTTCATATTTTACTTTCCACCCTTGATCCGTTAGTAATCTCTTCCCACTTGACTTTGCTATGATATTCTTCTAAAGTTGCTACTCCTGAATATGAAAAAGCCGATTGCAATCCATCTCGTATCTCTCGAAGAATATGCTTAACATGTCCTTGGAACGGTACGGTTTTCATTATCCCCTCTACAAATTTAGCCTGTTTTTCACCTGAGCTTTTATTCTCAGCCGACGCACTCCCACCATATACCTTATAGAACTGACCATTTTCGTTTCTATATACCTTGCCGGGAGTTTCAGATGTTCCTGCAATAAAGGACCCTATCATGACAACATCTGCAAATATGAGGGCTTTAGCAATGTCCCCTACACTCTTAATTCCTCCATCTGCGATTATAGGTACCTTCGCAACGGACGAAACTTCTTTCAGTGCATGTAATTGAGGAACCCCAACGCCTGTGTTTTTACGAGTCATACAAACCGCTCCGGGACCTATGCCTACCTTGAGAATGTCTGCTCCCCATTCTTGCAAATCAAGGGCTGCTTCTTTGGTTGCTATATTACCCGCAATAAGAGTAATGTTATAAGAACTCAAGTGTCCTTTTATCCATCCCATTATTTGCTTCATTTTCAACGAATGTCCATGAGCAATGTCAATACAAAATATTCGTGCGCCTGCTTCATAGAGTTTGTCAAATCGTTCCTTGTCGGATTCCTGAACGCCAATAGAAACTCCAACAGGGTGAATAGAATCTAGATCTAAATAAAGAGGCCATGCCGGAGGAGACAGAAGATCTTTCGACATTAGCTCATATGTCTCTTTAAAGTCTTGAATTGCTACCTCAACAGGATTAAACCGATGAAGAATGCCAAATCCCCCTGAAAATTTCATCGCCGCTGCCATCTTGGGACCTGTAATGTTATGCATATTGGCCGATACTGCTGGCAATGCTACACTGAACTTTCCAAGGTTAGCGGTTAAATCAACATCGGTCCGAGATAAAACTTCGGAGTATTGAGGAGTAATAAGAATATCTGAAAACGTAATCTCTTTCATTGTGATCTGCCTTTTTTGTTATCTTCTATTATACAAAATTAAAGTTCTAAGCTACTAATTGGATTATTAAATTGCGAAGAGTTATCAAAGGCATCAGGGGGCAACTCTTAGGTTGTAATTTATTCCATCCGCAGGCCAGAAAAGATATTCTGTAGAGGAGAATTCACTGTTAATTTCGTCCCATAGATCACCTACGGTATGCGGGGATAATAGTGCTATCAACTCTTGGTTCATAAGTTTGCGATAATTGATTATTGCATTGATTTAGAAACATCAGTAAGACTAGACAAAATGCTGTTAATAGCTTCTCTTTCTCTGTCGGCTTTTGCATTAACTAAGGCTTCTTGGAAAATTTGCACAAAATCACGTCTAGGAATCGTTACTAATTCACCGCTTGTCTTCATCTCTCCTAAGATATTGGCCTTTAATTTTAGAAGTTGATTATAGGAAGCCATTAATCTCGATGTTTCTGAACTTTTGATTCTTTCTATCTCAGCAACTCCCAAATCTCCGGCAGGGACGATGCTATTTATGCCCATAAGTCTTTCGGTGAGTGCCGCCAAACACAAACCAATTCCTGATAAAGTAGTTAGGTTTTGATCACTAAGGCGATTAATTCTATCTATGTACTCTCTTTTCTGGTGCTCCTGAACTTCTCGATTATAATGATACAACATATGATTTTCTATGACGCTTCTAGGCACTGTAATTTGAGTTTTTTCTTCTAGTAATTTTTTGACATCTTTCAGTTGTTTGGTTTCAATGTATTTTTGTTCTAACTCGTCTCTAAAGGGGCTACTACAAAGCATACAAGTTGGTTCATGTAAAATGCCGCTTTCACTAATATTAACGAGTTGCCCCAGAATTCTTGTCGCTTCTTCGGACGCATAAGTAGAAGGGGCATTAAGGGGTTGAATTGGGGCAGAGACAATTTCGGGGGCTGCCATCGATTCTTGTGATGAAACTTCTTCGTCTGCGGATTTTTCTGTCATTTGACTTCCGTTAGCTTGTGAGATTCAGCCAAACGCCCAATCCCAAGGTTATGAGTATTTCCCAGTGAGATTGAACATAAAGCACAACATCACAAGTCTTGCCAATAAAATATGACTTTAATTTTTCCATGCTAATATTATACAAAAAATCGGACTAATTATTCTTAAAATCCGCAGATAGTACAGCCGCAGCAATGTCTTTAAGAAGAAAGGAAAGGGTATAGGGTCTACTGTCAATTAAAACTGCATAAAAATTTTGTATTTTTTCTTCGGGTATCGGGAATCTTTTTTCGTTAGCATAAACGGTAAGGGCTCTCATGACATCTTTAGCGTCTGTTCTGTTGTGGGATTGAACAATAAGATCGTTAATGTTATTTAGGAGGGTTAAGATAGAGATTGCTGTTTGAGAAATTTTAGGCACATTAACTAATCCTATTGATAGAAATAATCTTTTCAGCTTCTATGCCGCTCTCATTGCCTCTTCCTTCATTAATTAGTAAATCTGCCTTTTCCCATGCATTTTCTTCGGAAGCGGCCCGGACAGTTTTAGCAATGTCAAAAGAACTCCACCTTTTACCATAAATATCTTCGAACTGGAAGGCATATTCGTGAAGCCCGTCTACTTCTCGTTGTTCCTCAGAAAGAACCATAGAGGCGTAACTTTCGGCGGCATCTCTTGATAAGCCGTCTATCATAAGAAGCTCTATACATTCAGACTCCTCCAAGCCATCATCTATATATGACTTGGCTACCTTGATAAACTTATTATGATCAGAAATTGCGATAGCTGTTTGCTTTTTAAGGGAGTTATAAAGGCTCTCTACAAAAGTGACTCTCTGCATATCTCTATTTGTGCTAGGTCTTGTCATCTTGTTTTCTATTTCTTTCCTTTAATCCAACTTTCCTTTATTTATCTTCGATAGGAAAGTCATTATCCTTTTCGTTTAAATCATTCTGTGTATCTATTAAATCTTCCTCTTTTATTTCAATACTTTTATCTTGATTTCCTGCTTCTGGATCTATGGATGACTCATTTAACTCCCAATAGATATTATAATCGTCCTCATTGCTCTTGTCTGTCCATCTTCCCTTTTCAAAAGCCTTAACGGACATTCTACCGGAACCCTTAGAATAAATATAATCTATGGCCTCATTACCGACCCATCCCCTAGCGGCAGTTATTGTTCCCGTTGCTTCATAACAAATATCATCTTTAGTACCACAAAATACAATTTGAATTGACTTACTATCATCTAAGTAGGTCGCATCTTTTATTTTGCCAAAACGATAACACTGACGGGTAGTTTCAAGAACCCTATTGGCATTCTTGGAGACATTAGGAACCGCCAAACCAGAAACATGATTAAGTGGAATGAATTCAGGGGCAATTCCGCCAAGCCGCTTAATACATTGAGACACCCTATTGATGTTGTCTGCTACATTTTTGCCTACGACAGAATCATAATCAACGCCCTCAAAGGTTTCTATCAACCCATCTCGAACCTCATAAAGATCAATCAATAACTTTTCCGTTCCGCCGTCAATGGGTTTTGCAACAACATTTTTTGGACTGTTTGCTATTTTGGCCGCAGCCGAGCCATCAGTTGCCCTTAAATTTTGAAGAAAGGCATTCTCCAACATACTTCTCGTATCTAACGGCTCTCTATTTTCTAGTGATTCCGACGCTTCAGGCAACCCATCTCTTCCTACTTCTGTCATTTTAATCTCCTTGCGATTAGATTTCTGTAGTTAGGTCTTTAGAGCCGCAATTCACGCAACCCTCTGGCACTAATAAACCAGATATTATTATACAACAATTGATACATTTCATAACTTCCATATCCCAATTTTTTTCATCAGATAATGAAGCATTAATGGCTTCTACGGCATGTTCTACTATTGGTCTGCCCGAAGGAGTTCGTTTCAAATTCCTTTCGGCCTTTAGAATACCTATTACATCTGATATTTTCATATTATCTTATTTCTATTTTTGGCGTCTAATTCCTTGTAATTTCACCCATTTTATTACATTTTTTGCGAGGTTAATTGCACATAAACTTGTATAATAATAGTGTGAAGAAGAAACAACCCAAAACTAAACTTCAGAACAAAGGGAGGATAAAAAGACGCCTTTTAACACTATGGTCTAAAAAAGCCCATGAGATTCATAATAATTGTTGCGCCATTTGTGGACTTAAAACAGGAGATATAGTTGACGGCAAAAAACAAAAAATAGACGCCCATCATGTCGAAGACAAAACCAACTATTCCTTACGCTTTGACATTAGGAACTCTATCTTACTTTGCGTATGGCATCATAAGTTTGGCAAAAATTCGGCTCATCGCTCTCCGATATTTTTTATAGATTGGATGGAAAAAAATCGCCCCAAACAAATTCTTTATGTCAGAGAGCACAGAAACGACGACATAGATACTGATAGCCGAGAATATTTAGCCCAACTAGAGGTAAGTCTAAAAGGACCGATTAGTGAAAAAACCTCCGAAATCCTCAACCTTAAAGATCTTGATGATTTAGAAGGGAAAAAGGAACACAACCCCCTTTACAATCCAATCAAAGAGAGCAAAAAGAAAAAAGAATCTCCAAGAGGGCATTTGTTTGAGGATCTTGAAGAAATCAACTCTTCTAGCTCATCTGAATCCTAGAAATTCACAACTTTAAAATTGGTCATTGCCCTAGCCATTTCTTGCAGGTCTTGCTCGGGATTAGTTCCATATCTAATTTCTGCCAACTTTTCGTGCATAAATAGATAAATGCGAATTGCTCTATTAAACGCTTTCCTTTTCAACTCTTCTGTATCCTTACACACAGAGGAGTTCTGGTTTATTATCTTATTTCTCACAAAACTAACTGTTTTATCGGCAATAAAAGGATGAGGAAGAGAAGCTCCCTTGGGTAAGTTTTTTAATCTTTTATCTCGTTTATTTTTGATATATCGATGGGGAATGCCCAATTCCAAGGTAATTAGATTTACCAACCTATCCTCTGCCAGATAAGTCTCTGCCTTTACTTTCTTTTGTGTAGCCGTGAGGTTCGAATTTTGCCATACCGTAGAGGGAAACTTGCCAACACCCATGAGTTTTGCGGGAATCTCGTTCCAGCTTAGTCCACTGGCCCAATAATAAGTTGTTACGAGTTGCCATCTAGCTTGATTTAAAATAGTTTCCGCTATTCTATTGGGATTTTCTCCTCCGTTCAAGAATTTTTCAATTATTTCAATAGCCAAATCATAAGAACCCGTCTCTAATGCGTCTCCGATTTTATATAGGATAGCTTCTTTAGAAGTGGGGAAAGCATTGTGTAAAATAAACTCAGAGGTAATAGGAGAAGGGCTTGTTAAAGAAAGTTTATCAATGTCGGACGCCAAGAGCCCTCGATCACAACCTACAATGCCCATCAACAACTTAGCTTCCTGAAACCCAATTTGCTTCCCATGTTGCCCAAACCTTTTTTGAACAAAAGATGTAGTATCTTCGTTATCTTTCTCCGTTAATGCTATTCCATTATTAACAACCTTAACATTGGGAAGACATCTAAATTTGTCGATAAATTCTGCCCATGTCTTATTGGGACTATGCGTTTTGGGATCTAGTTTGATGGCATTGGTGGAATCCCAAATTATAACGTGCGTCATTTCGGGGCAAGAGATGGCAATGTCGAGCAAAAACTCGCGTACAGCCTTTTGGTTGGGAAGATCTTCTATAACGACAAATTTAAGGGAATCATCCCACGTAGAAACCCCGACTTCCATCCTAATGTCGTCGAGGCTTCCCGATGCAGAAAGAGTAACCCAATGAGCGTCAGCATACTTTTTCTTGGAAGCCACAAGAATGTTTTTGGAAAGATAGCAATCCCCATAAATCAATATTACATCAGAAGGCTTCTTCGCCATTTTATTCTGCCGCTTGATATTTGGGATTGTTGATAAACTGAGCAAAATATGCAAAATTCTCATCTTGATCTGTAGTGATCTTAACATTCTTTTTACTAGCAGGAAGAGAGAATGTAATGGCTCCTGACTTTACTATCTTCAAAGCTTGAAGCATATGCTTAACGCCCCATATTGCCCTAAGTTCTTTTGTTGACTCTTCCGTAGAGGCTCTATTGACCTGAGGTTTTTGTTTATTTGTTTCAGATATAGAATGGATGCTTAGACTATTTTCTTCCTTAAAATCAAAAAGAGCAGATGCACCATTAACAAGAGAAGCTTTCATAAGAATTTCTTGCAAGCTGTTTACAGGAATATTAGCAATAGACAGATAAGGCATCCCAAATAGTTTAGAAACCACAGGGAACTTGCCAAGTTTTTCGCTATCTACTGTAGCCAAACGCATCTTAAGATTTGACTGACTAATAAACAATTTCTCTATGTCCTGTTTATAAGAAAGAGTTGTGTCGCCTTCGGTATCTAATATTTTCAACATTTCATCAACCAACTCAAATGGAACCAAGAATGGGTCTTTGCCTTCGATGTCGGTAGCCATTTTGAGGTTATAAATGGCACAACGATTAGTATCTGTAGCTGTAAAATAAATAGAATCCTCATAATTTTGAATAGACAAACTATTTAGCACTTGGTCCTGATCTTTTTGAAGAGCCGCAAAAGAAACATATCTTACTGCCTCTTTTAATTGAGAGGACGAAATACTAAAACATTTTGTACCATCGTCTTTAAAATCAACAGCCTTAACTTCAGTGGGATCATAACAATTCAACTCCCACTTGCCTGCTGTTTTATTGGCGTCCTTGGAAATAATTTTCAAAGACCCTATTTTCTTAATAACAAACTCATCGTCGTCGCTATCTTCCAAGGCATTAATGAGTTGTGGCGAACTAAGCGCAGATAAACTCATGTTAATGGTGGCATTGGGATTTGTAAGCTTAACCCAGTCAAATAGTTCTTTGGCGGGAACAAGAACAGAACCGGGATCTCCAACAGCTATACCCTCATCTTTGTTGGCGGGGATCGAATATTGAGTAGCCATTAGATTTGTAGCCGATTCAACCACTAGATTCTTTCCAACGGTTATTTTGACTGACTTAATAAGCAGGGCAACATTGCTGGTTTCAGTTTGAGCAACTTCCGTTAAGGCAGCAGCAGCACCTTTTTCAAGGGCCGTCATCAATACGTCTTGTCGAATTGATAGTTTCATTAATTTCTCCTTTGTTTGGCTCGATTATTTAACTCGATGAATATTATACAAAACTTACAACATAAAAAGAGGAACATTTTCGGTTTTACTATGTTCCATTAGATATGTAGCCTTTTTCCTAATTCGAAGCAATGCATTGTCTATGCTTTTAGTATTATGCCTTTTATTCAATCTTTTGGAAACGTTTTTGGCAATTTCCATATAAGAAGAACTAGAAAGATATTCTCCTAAAACTACTTGTTCAAAGTCAGACAATACATTAAGCAAAGCCGCCTTAGTTACATTAAAAGCCTCTGTATTTTCTGTAGCCTTGTCAACCCCGATACTATTATCAGCTATAATATTAAGATATGAATTTTTGCCATCGTCATCGTCATCTCTAAGGGGCGAACTATCTAAAGAAATAGCTCTATTTATAGACTGGTCCTTCAATCTTGTTTTAGACGTATTCAAAAGTGTTATCAAATGTCTTCTAATACACATCTTTGCAAAATTCAAAAAACTCATACCTTTATTTAGCTTGAAATGAGGAATAGCTTTAAACCTTAATGCAATCAACGTTTCCTGATAAATGTCTACCGTCTGATACCCCTTGATATAAGGGAACTTTCTTAGTACTACATTAACCAAATATCCATGCATATACAAATGAATTTTGTCAAAAATTTTGTTGTTACTTGGACGCTTTTGCATTTTCAAAACTATACCGTCTAATTCTCCCTGTACGTCTTTGGGGCTTCCAATTAAAGGAGTCGCTACAATTGGGAGCCTAAACAGAATTTGCTCAAGCGTACTTTTTTCTTCTTTTTCTTCTTTTTCTTCTTTTTCTTCTTTTTCTACGACCTCAATATTGTCAATGTTATTGAGGATTTCATCTTCAAGTTTACGAACAAAGCTTTTCTTAAGGGTCTTGGTTTTCTTAATCGCAATAGACTTACTGGAAACTACCCCCTTCTTCTTACCCTTCTTACCCCTTGCAGCCTTCTTGACCGATTTAGTTTTTTTAACTTTTTTAAACCGTAAACGTGCCATTTGATTCTCCCATAAGGAGAATTAAGAGCGACGTTCGTTGAATTTTAAACCATTTCTTTTCGTAGAGATGCGATACAATTAATAAGTGTCGCCTCCATAATCCACCTTTCATTTATATTAAAACTCATTTTCTTTTCCACCTCAGAAAATAGCTGAGCCAACCGTACCAATTGAGACATCTTAAGATTTTTTCCTATGGTCCTTAGCGTATCCATTTCGCTATCAGGCAAATCAACAAGACTATTGGGCTGCCCATTTTGAATTTTCAACAACATGATATTCCTAAATGCCTCAGAAACCTCAAACATAATATGCTTAGCTTCAACAGACGCAATAACCATATCATTAATCTGGTCCATTAAAAGAGCCACTTTGCCTTCCAAAATAGATTGCACTATATTAGTAATTCCCAACCTATCTGATATCCCAAAGTATTTTTGAATGCTTGCTGCAGAAATTTTCTTCGAATTAGCTGCCGTGCCAATTTGTTCTAAAACGCCTATTGCATCCCTCATACTACCCCTACTTATCTTGGCCAAAAGATCAATGCCCGCTTCTTCTACAAATATCCCTTCCTCGTTAGCAATAAAAGTCAATTGTTGAGCTATTTCTTTAGATGATATTTTGCCGAAATTAAATCTCTGACATCTAGATAAAATAGTGGGAAGGATTTTGTGTACGTCAGTTGTACAGAGAATGAATGTCAGATAAGGAGGGGGTTCTTCAATAATCTTAAGTAATGCTGACGTTGCCTCTTTTGTTAACTGATGGCACTCGTCAATAATATAGATCTTTCGACTTAATTCTACAGGACTCCATTGAGCACTTTCAATAAGGATTTTGATATTGTCAATACCCCTATTCGCAGCACCATCAAGTTCCTTTACATCCATAGATGCGCCTCTATGAATAGTATTACAAGCCCTACATTTTCCACAAACTACTCCATCGGAAACCGCCTCGCAAGTCATTAGGGTTGCTACTATTCTAGCGGTTGAAGTTTTGCCGCATCCATGATTGCCACTAAACAAATAAGCATGGGCAAATTGATTTCCTTTTGCGGCCTGAGTCAGGGTTTGAACAACATATTTCTGACCCACTATTTCGTTTAACTGAAACGGACGAAACTTAAGATATAAAGATTTTTTGTTAGCCATTACCCTTCCTATACATTAGAACGTTTAAATTGCATTCATTACTCTGACACTCTGCTGGGGTTAAAACCCCGCAGGTTCTAAAGGAAACGCTTCGCTCGCTTTTAGGCTCTCACCGAGTTTAACCCAGTTACAACATCCTAAACCTTGAGTTCTGCTATCCTCATTTATGCAAACGATCCACTCTAACTCTGGGATTTAGTCCCAAAGAGAGAAGGAAAATTCCTTCTACTCGCAGATTCAAACACTTCCCCCAGATCGTTTGCAAGAGCTTGTCGGCACTCGATCAATACTAAAAAGTATTGATCCACCTGAAGGATATAATTCTATGTTCATTATACAAAATTTCTTTCAAAATTTCTTTATTTTTAATATTTCATTTAATTGTAGTTAGCGGTTCTATCTACTGGGGTTAAAACCCCGTAGCTTGCGAACCGCCGGAGAGTCTGTCATATTATACATTTTTTTGAATCTTTTTTACAGGGATATTAGGTTAAAGTTGTACTTATTTTGCGCTCAAACTATCTATTAGGTCATTTATTTTCTTAGTTAACGACTTAAGATTTCCGTCGTTCATAATCGTCTCGGTGTTAGGTATGGTTGTGGCAGAAAAATTAGGACGATAAATCTGATATGCCTTGACGATATTTCCTATTAAATCCTGAGGAGTTAAGTCGTCAAATACAATTTTATCTTGGTTGTCAGGAATGGTAATCAATACTAGATTTAACCAGTATCCTTTATGTGCTCTATTTCCTCTTTGTCTGATTTCCTCAAAAATCTTGTCACGGTTATCTCTTAGTTCTTCTTCCGAAAACAATTGGGATGCAAACTCAGCAATCTTGTCTTTAACACTTATCTTATAAAAACCATTCAGTGCAAGAATATTGGCGCATGTGGTTTTCCCAACATCTTTGTCGCCCAAAAATCCTATTATGATTTTCTTCACTTCAAACCCCAAAAGCCTTATCTATACCAGTAAAGGGAATTTTTGTTATGATTGGACCTAATGCCGAAGCCGGTTGAGTTGGCTGAAACACTACGTTAAGAGGCGTTGCTAATCCAGGGCAAGTTAAGGTCATCGTAGTTGGGCTACTCAAATCAAAGTTTGCATCGTATTTCCTATACACAGTTAAGGCCCCCGTCATCTCTTGCATTCCCACTCTGATTTCTTTAACCTTTAGATTTTCTGATACATTGTTGTTTGACGTATAAATAGGAATGAGGTTATTATTAACGGAAAAATCAATTCCCTGAACGCCACTACTACCGCCGGGAGCATTGGCCACCTGAACCTTATCCCATGTAATCATTTTTTCCGCAACAACATATTCTGATTTTCGACCATCTGGCTCAGCATCTTTGCCTAAAATATCAACACTTATTGTAGCAATATCTCCTGCGGTTACGGAAAACGAATACGTGTTTACTCTACAATCGATAAATTTAAAACCCTTATCTGCGCCTGAATATATAAAAGCAAAATCAAAATAATCTCCATACTTCATTTTGTCAAAGAAAACACCACAATTCAACTCGGTGGCCGGAAACGAAAAACCTCCAGATATTATTTTAACCCCGGGACGCTCAATCGTTTTCTGAATATTAATTGTAGCACCCTCGCCTTTGGTCTCCATACCTACGGGGATAGTATCTCTCAGACCAATAACATGATCATAGAAAAGAGGAGGCTGTTGGCGGATTACTCCAAAATCTGTGCATCTGATTTTAGATTCTTCGGGACCAAATAATAAACCTGTATAGCCGGGACAAAGATTACTCATTAGACTCACTTTTTGATTCTATTGATTCGCTATATCGACATTTAGGATAAGCGTTACAACCTATAAAAGAATTTCCTTCCTTGTTATTCTTTCTTTCAACGAGTTCTCCATCCCTTCCCTTTTTCTCACATTCTGGACATATGCGCCCTACCTTCTTAAAGACCTTCTTCTTTTTAACACTAAACTTATCGTTTTCTCCCTGCACATAAATCGTCTTACAATTGGGATATTTAGAGCAGGCGAAGAAGATTCCGAAACGACCATCTTTTTCCATAATTTCGCCTTCTTCACAAACAGTACATTTCTTGCCAGTTCCTTTATGATCCTTTTTATCTGGCACTCCTGCATCTTTAACATGGGCCTGCAAAATATCGTAAACTCCCTGAACAACCTCTAGAAAACGCTTATTGCCACCTGCTATCTCGTCTAAATCGTCTTCGAGAGCAGAAGTATATTTGATGTCCATAAAGAAATCTTGGAAATTGGGTGTTAGATAATCGCAAATAGACATCCCCAAAATGGTGGCAATTAACCCCTTGCTTCCTTTGCCTTTTTCCTTCTCAATGTAGCCTTTCTTTTGAATGGCTGTTATTATAGAATCTCTTGTAGATGGGCGACCAACTCCTTCGGACTCCATCTTCTTAGCAAGACTACCTTCATTATATCTAGCAGGGGGTTGGGTAGAATGTTTGGTCTTTTTAATTTCCTTGAGATTGAGTTCTTCTTTCTCTGCGACCTCAGGCAATACTTCTTCTTTAGTTTTCGAGTACTTATAAACCTTAAACCATCCGTCAAACTTAATGGTTTGTCCCCTAGCTATCAAAGTATGTCCTGTATTTGTTTTGACGGCATAGGAAACTGTATCAACAATCATAGGAGTCATTTGGCAAGCAATAAATCGATCTCTTATAAGTTTATACATTTTCCTTTCATTATCGTCTTCTATGTCATCGCCTTTATCTTTAACATGAGAAGGACGAATACATTCATGGGCTTCTTGCGTAGCTGCTTTGGACTTTTTCTTATACGCATTGGGCTTAGAAGGCAGGTATTCAGAAGATGAGGCTGTTTTAATCAATCCCCTCACTTCCTCAAGGGCTTCCTCGGCTATACTAAAAGAATCGGTTCGAATATAAGTTACAAATCCTTGTTCATATAACTTCTGAGCTAAGACTTTTGATCTACTTAGGCTCCATCCAAATAATGAAGAACAAGTGGTTTGGAGAGAATTGGTGTCAAAAGGAGGAGAGGCAGCTACCGCCTTCTCTTGCCTTTCTATCTCAGCAATTTTATATTTGGCAGTCTTAAGCTTTTCCAGATCCTCGGTAGCAAGTTTATCGTCTAAGTAACGATTGTCTTTATTCTTGGTAACCGCCTTGGCCCAAAACTCTCCTTTCTCTGCTTTTAAAAGAGCTTCAATAAACCAGAAATCAATGGGCTTAAACGCATCAATTTCTTTCTGCCGTTCACAAACTAATTTAAGGGCAATCGACTGAACCCTTCCTGCCGACGATCCAGAGATATGTGCTTTATACCACAAGACCGGCGAAACCTTGTAACCAATCAAACGATCCAAAACTTGCCGGGCTTTTTGGGCATCCACAAGATTATGGTCGATCTCTCTTGGTTTCTTGATGGCATCTAAAACGGCCCTTTGCGTTATTTCGTTAAACGACACCCTAACGCATTTAGCCTGATCTTTTTTGGGCAAGAGATCATATATATGCCACGCTATGGCCTCGCCTTCACGATCTGGGTCTGTAGCTAAAATAACTTGATCAGCTTGGCCTGCGAGATCCTTGAGTTCTTTTACTACTTTCTTCTTGTCCGGAGTAACTTCAAAAGTTGGAATAAAACCACCCTTAATATCAATATTTACTCCTTTCGCAGGAATTTGCCGAATGTGTCCTACAGAAGCCGCAACCTTGTATTCGCCCCCAAGATAAGTTCTAAGCTTAGAGCACTTGTTGGGACTTTCAACTATAAACAATTTCATTATATAATAATCTCCATAATTATATTAATTTCTAAACCATTACATATTATACAAACATTTACAAGGATTTTTCCCTCCTTCAATTGAAAGATATATTGAGAAACAATAGGAATAAGAGGACTCGCCCATGTCTAAAAATAAACTTAAATCGAGCGACAACAACCAATCCCCAATTAAAACAAACGATCTTCTGCAACTAATCATTGATAATATTGGATGTCTAGTTTTTTGGAAAGACAAAAACTCAAAATTTATGGGATGCAATCAAGCCTTTGCAAACACAATTAATCTTGCGAAACCCAAAGATATTGTCGGCAAAACAGACTTCGATATAATGCCTGACGCCAAAGAAGCAGAAAAATTTATAGCTGTTGATAAACAAGTAATCAAAACCAACAAAGCAGTTAGCTATAAAATGATGAGTTACGACAAAGTAAATGAATGGCTAGACGTAACAAAATTTCCCCTTAAAGATGACTGTGGAAAAGTTATAGGAATTATTGGAGTGATCGAAGACATAACCAAACAAGTAAACATGAAACAAAAATTGATTGTAAATGGCGAAAAATATCGCAATTTAATTGAATCTACTAAAACAGCTTATGTCATCTTAAATATGTCGGGGTGTATAACTGAAACAAACGATTCCTTTGACAAAATAATACTCAGTGCTTCGAACGATTTAATTGGCAAAGATTTTCGTTGTTTAGTTTTTTCTAAAGACATTAAACTTTTTGACGAAACTTACGAACGATTATTAAAAGGGGAACTCATTAGTAATATGGAAATAATGTTACGAAACACACATCGCAATCCCATTACCGTTACTCTAAGTGCAAATATTTTAGAAAACGGGAATAGACAAATCGTTTGTTTGTTAAGAGATATATCAAAAATAAAAACCGCTGAATCTCGAAAATACATTCAAGAACAAAAACAGAAAGATAGATTAAAACAGAATATAGTGTCTATTAGATCCATATTTAAGCAGATAATCGAGTAAAGGGAGATCAGGGTATGATTATTGCATTTTTGGCAGGAGTTAAAATAAGTTGGACTTTATTGATAGCTATCTTTGCCGTTTGTCTCACTGCCATGACCACTCTGATCAAAATCTTTGGCAAAAAGGTAACCGAAGAAGATATTGATCGTATTGAAAAAGAAAGCATAGAACTCAGAGAAAAACATGAATCTCTTAAAAACGCCATTGGAGATATACAAACAGAAGTAGCTACATTAAAAGAACGAAGCAGAAATAGCGAAAAAACACTCGACGGAATAAAACAAGACAATAGAGAGATAGTTCAGCGACTAGACGATCTTTTGAAACAGTTAATTGAATTTCTCAATAACTAATCAAACCAAGCAACATTTCTTGTACTTCTTGCCGCTTCCACAAGGACACTTATCATTGCGACCAATCTTTCCCGCATTAACAAAAGGTTGAGGGGGCTGTGCCTGTCGGTCCGTAATGAGTTTTCCTTCAAAATGATCTAACTCATGCTGGACGGCAATCGCAACCAATCCGTCATTTCCCATTTCCGAAGGATCTGGAGAAAAATAATAGCATTCCGTTTGAGGTATTAGCTCGCCATCCAAAATACGATGATTTCGAATTGTAATTTGCTTATATCTATTAGTGTCTACAAAAACATTGGGCAAAGAAAGACAACCCTCACGACAATAGACAATTTCATCTTGAACCTCTTCCAACTCGGCATTAATGAGATACTGGTAGCCTTCTCTTTTTTTAATAACCCCTACCCGTTTAGGAGAGCCTATTTGCACAGCAGCCAATCCCACTCCATTATCTGTTTTGCCTAGGGCTTCCTCAAGATCTTTGATTAAAATCGTCGCTTCTTCTACTGTGGCCAATGTAGATTTTTGCCTCAAAAAACTTATATCTTGTATTATTTTAGTCATCGGTTCTCTCATATGTACCTAACAGATGCGTTTATTGTGTATTTCAATGCTAACTTAAAAAGATTATCCATCTCTTGTTGCGTGTATGGACTTATTGATTTGTCCAATCCCTCCGAAGTAACCCTAAATTGTTGTAACACCCACTCTTCTCCTATCCTTATTAGTCCGCCTATTTCGTTAATGTCCTTTTCACTTACAAAGGGCGGATATAAGGTTGTTCTAATTTCATAACTAAAATCAGGATTGTCTAATTTCTTTTGAACCAAAATGGTTTTACAGACTAATACCTCTTGCAAAATATCGATAGAATTTATGTTGCCTGCTCCAATTTCTACATAATGCTGAAAGTCAGAGGTTTTAATGTCTAGGGCTACATAATCTAAAAGTGGCAAAACGCTCTCAAAAACACCTCGATTAGTACCATTTGTAGAAAGCCCTACTTTGCAGCCCCACGACTTAATTTCCGTTATAAGATTCGTTAGTAAAAGAACGGGGGTACAAGTCGGCTCTCCCCCACTAATTATAACCCATTCACTCTGATTTTCTTCAACTGCCTCTTTAACCTTCTTAATATCTATTGGCTTGAGTTTATGAGCAATAGGATTAATAAGCTTAGCATTCATACAATAAGGACATCTTAAATTACAATTGCCAAGAAAAATAGACAAAGCAAAGATATCTACTCCAGCTTCGCTACACTTATTCAACCCATATATTTCAGGAAACTCCATTACTAGCCCCCATAGTACCTGTATCACTAATTGCCGTTATCAACTCTCCCCTATCATTCCGCCACAACATAGTTCCCCTAGATATCGACGAAGAAGTTGTATAGGTCGTAGGAGGAATAGTTACCATTTCAATGTAAATTGATTTCCATGCCTTAATCATAGCGGATTTCAACTGAGATTGCGATACTTTTTTGCCCTGAAAGACATCCTTGGTTTTCCCTATAACAATTCCGGGCAAATCATCTATGTTATGGGTTACGGCTATATTTAAGGCTTCTTTTTGATCATACCTGAACCTTAATAGTTGCAAAGGGATTTTAGATTCTGCAGCAATCTCTTCGATCCATGTCAAGATTTTGTCGCAATCACGGCAGTTATCAGCATAAATGAAAAAAACTTGAAGAGCATTATTAGTCGGTTTCAATTTCGGTTTGTACTCCACAAACTAGATCGACATCCTCTGGTTCAATCCACACTTCCATTTTGAATCCTGCAAAATTAAACGTGACCTGCAAAAAACTAATTTCTTGACAGAGATCTGGAATAAGGAATAGCTCTTTGTCCCATATTACACCAGTAGTTCCTTTGGGTATTACCAATTTATCAGTAAAACTAGAACCTTTATTTTTAATAAAAGGTACACTATGATCCTTCCTAAGAATTACTTCATCTCCGTCTCTAACTTCCGTAGCCTTCATTTTCCTTCCTTTCCTGCAATCAGTATTTTAGTTCGGATTGATTCTTAATTTTTTCGGTAAGATCAGTATCAAATACCATCCATATAATTTTGCCCACCATTAATTCGGCAGTTTTCTTCATTTCGACTTCTTTATCTCTGTTGCCAAAAGAAAAACAACTACTATGTATTTGATGCCTTAGTCTTCCTTGCTCACACTCCCCGACGATAAGAATACAATCGGCCTCCAATACATAGTTGGCCTCCAATATTTTAACTTTTCTTTTAACGGGCTCGGACATCTTAGCTTCCTATTTGAGGCATTTTCAAACTAAATTTTTCCCTAACAGCCGCCTTAAGTTCAAGTATTTGATCTTCCATTGTTTTTCTATCTGCCGCCAACATAAAACTTGTTAACATAGATAACCATTGCTCCCCAAAGACTTTCAATAACAACCAATCATGAAAAGATCTATAATTCTCTTTTTCTTTTATCTGAATCTCTGAAAATCCCTTCATTACCCTACGATCTATATTGTCTAATTCGGCATACAAATCTTCTATTATTTCCACAGTAATTTCATGAGAATCATCAAGTCGCTTAACACATGTACATTGGGTATTTAGTGGAAGCTCTTTTCTTTTAAGCAAACCCTTATATGCCTTTTCGAATTTATCTACTCGCTTCTTATATGCTTCCTTGGGCCACAAACCATACATGCGACAAGAAAGGGGGCGACTTTCATAATACTTACAACGATTATTTTTGTCCAATAGCATGCATGGTTTAATCAATGTTTCGACGCCCCATTTTTCAAATTCATACCTAAAGAAATATTCTATACTAGTACAAACCAATTCTATTTTGGACCCTGTACTTTCTTTGTCCCATATTTCCTTAATGAGTTGAGTAAATTCACAATAATTCATAGACGGACAGGCAGCCTTGCAACATTCGCACTTACCCTGACAAGTCGTAGTTAAATCAATAGCATTATAAACCCGTGACAGCTTATCCTTTAAAGTAACTCTTAGGTTTTTGTTTGACTCCTTCGGCTTACACTGTTTTTTCTTCTTGGCCATTTGACTATTCCTTTTTTGATATTATACAAATTTTTAATTAAATAATAGACCTAATTTTACTACGACCAAAATCTCCCGCTTCTTTCTCGACCAGAATTTTGTGATTCAAATGCTGATTAATTTCTTCTTTATGAGAAATAATCAACACTCTATTAAACTTGGTTTTCAAGCTTTTCAACAACTCAAATACCGTAGAAACGTGGAAATCGTCTAAGGGGCCAAAAATTTCATCTAAACAAATCATTTCGGGCTTTTGGGCGCAACGAGAGAAGGATAGAAGAGCCAATCCTATATCAACAGCCAATCTAATAAGCATTTTCTCTCCACCACTCAGCAACACAAAAGTACTAGCCGATCCTCCCCTAATACCAATATCTACCTTGGAGGATTTGTTAATATAAATCTCAACCGACAACTCTCCCTGACTAAGAATATCCAGAAATCCTTTTATGAATACATTAAGTAAAGGCAAGTATCTTTTGACAATACGAGTTTGAATACCATCTAGTCCAAAAACATCATCTAAACGCAACAGTCTCTCGAAAACCTTCTTTTCTTCTCCGGCTCTTTTCGACAACTCTTTGATTTTCGACATAGTTTCCGTGATAGTTTGAGCATCCTTATTAAACGATCCTATGGCGGCATTCAAATCATCTTTCTCTTTACTTTTAGATTCATTGTCTGTTCGTAAACTGCCAATTTGTACCTGAATCTTCTCAGACACGCCCTTTGCATCATTAAGCTTATCATACAATTGCTTAAGCTTATATTTTGCCACCTGGATGTCGGCTTCATAAGTTTTCTTAATACTTTCTATCTTGCTTTTATATTCAACCTTCTGTCCCTGCAACGCTGCTATTTGATCTTTTAGTCTCTTTTCTTCAACAGCGTCTTTCTCTAACCCCTCTTTAAGCTCTTTAATCCTGCCCTTAAAATATTCATGTTCTTTAATGGCCGATTGGGTCTTGCTTTCTTTAACCATCCAATCATTTATTTGTTCCAATGCGTCTTCGATTTTAGCTATTTCTTTATCCCATGTCTTTTTGGTTTCTAGGAAAACATTCAGCTTCTTATTACTCTCTTCTATATTATTATGGTTTCCTTGTATCTCGTCCTCAATATGTTGCCTACTAACAATGCTCTTACATCTACTGCAGGTAAACTTATCTCCCACTACGTTGGCAATTTGTTCTTCAAGAGACTGAACTTCTTTTTGGTAACGAGAAACATCGGACTTAACCTCTCCTACGTTACCAACAAGCCGTTCCCTATCGACTTTTCTTTTAGAAAGTCCATCAGTATACTTATCTTTCTGGGACTTGGCTTTCTGGGATTTTAGAAGATTCTGTTGAGCCTCTACTAAGTTAAATGCTAGGACATCTTTTTGAAAACCCTCAATAGACTTCAAGCTAAGACCCATTTGATAGACTAATTTGCCATAGTTATAGCCAACTGCCACGTAATCTTTTTCTACCTGACTATAGAGCCCTTCCCACTCTTTTGTCTGAGAAGCCAATTGCCCTTCTTTGAGTTTCTGTTCGGCCTGTATTCTCCGCCCCTCTACTTTAATGTCCTCTAATTTCTTGATCTCTTCTGACTTAGATAGTTCTTCGATTTTTTTAGTATTCTCTACTACTTTCTTGTCAATAGTTTGAATGTTAAGTTGAGCTTCTTTAACCCGTTTTTCAAGAGATTCAATTCCTTCATGTTTTGCGACAATATCTTGAAGTAGTGCAAGCTGAGACTCCAATAGGTCTACTTCTTTCTCCTTGGAGTTTTTTCTAGCACGTACTTTTTCGAGACAACCAGAAACAACATTCTCCAAATGCAAGATATTAACTATCATCTCTTTTTTTATTTTGTCGGTACCAATAAGGAATTTGCCAGCGTCATTTTGACCAAACATTACGCTATTAACAAAAACATCATAATCATAATTAACTAATTGAAGAATTGCTTCATTAGTATCGCCGGTCCTATGTCCTGCCTCAGAATCAACCACATCTTTTGTAATAGCTTCAAACTCAACAAATGGCTTATTGGTTTTTTGACTATCTGAAAATGTTCGCCCACGTTTAATCCTGTATGTCTTCCCTTTCTCTTCAAAAATACATTCCACATATGATTCTTTAAGACTCTCTGGATAAACGCCATTGAAATTAGTAACAACTGCCAAGCCTGCCTTTTCTACTTTGTCTGTATTGGCTGTTTTCCTAACTATCTTGTCATAAAACAAATAACAAATTGCCTCAAGAATAGAAGACTTGCCGGTTCCATTGGACTTGTCGAAATCGTCTCCGACCACCCCTGCTACTGCCATTAGACCCGTTATCCCGTACTCCTTAACCATCTTAATATGCTCTGACGGATTAGCCAAAACCCTATCGTAAAGCTCATCATATGTTAATGCTCCATCGTCAAGGGCCTCTCTCTGATGTGGAAGAATATCGAATACAACAGAATTATCCTTCTCTCCAAACCTAAAGAAGTTGAATAATTTTAAAGCATAAACTTGCATTATTCCTGAGTCTCCTTGAAAATCTCTATGGCCAAATCAATTGTCTGCAGTCTTTCTTCGTCATCTTCTATCTGTTCTGTAATAATCTCCTTAACAACAGCTATAACGTCTTCTGCTTCCATATGTCCTTTTTCAAGAATCTCCTTTTCAATTCTATTGGCTTCCTTTTGCTGTTGATCGTCTTCAATGCTTTGGACATGATACAAATGAATAGGATTAAGGGCTGTCCGAACTTCTTTTTTAAACGACTCTATGCCATTAGAAAAAGCAAACAATTCTTCTGAAGTACCATTAAACGAAATCTTTATGATGGCTTCTTGATATTTTGAAGGGTCCAACTCTGAAAATTGCTGTTTGATTTGCTTAAAGTTGCCCTTTAATTCCTTCATGGGTCTACAATTTGGATATTCAACAAATGTACAGCAACCCATGTTCTTTGAGGGTTCTATTTCTGAATCATATATAATAAAACCCTTTTTCTGATCTACTTCTGAAAAATCAGATTTCTCCATACTCCCCGGATACATGGCAAGGCATTTTTTAGTAGGAAGTATTTGGTATCTATGGTAATCCCCTAGAAAAACATATTCGGAACCGATACGATCCAAATCATCTAGATCTATATCGTTGGGGTTCTGATTAACGAACGCCTTCTTAACTCTTATCGGAGTAGTGGTTGTATCTGTCTCGATTAAAACGTCTCCCTCCTCATACTCGTTTATCTTGCCACCCTTAACTCCAAAGTGACCGAAGAAAAGAGAAGGAGTTCCATCATCCTTTTCGTGTACTTCCTCCACAAACTTATTAAACGACTCCTTAAGAGTAATTTTTTTCTGCTCAATATCCAAAGAATAGGGGAACATCAAAAGCTTAAGTCCGAATTTCTTGAGCAATAATATCTTTGGTTGCTCTATAATTCTGACGCTCTTAAGGTCCAATTCTTGAATGTCTTTTAGGGCATGATGTTTACGACAAACATCATGATTACCTATTAAAATAACAACTTGAATTTGGGCTTCTTTTAATTTGTTGAGTTGCCTGCTGAAAAATCCCCGTATTTCGTTAGAAGGATCGAAATTATCGTAAACGTCACCGGGAATAATAAAAAGATCAGGATGCAAGTCTCTTATGCTTATATCAACGCTCCATTCGAATGATCTCATAAAATCTGCGCTTCGAAAAGGAACATTAGGGAACTCTCGATCCATAATCCTATTGTAAGTGCTTTTATTGAGATGATTATCTGGCACAATGGCTATCTTCATAGTTTGAATATTATACAAAAAAAGAGAGAAGATTTAACCAATCTTCTCTCTTTTTTAAAATTATGAATTAGATTTCGTTAGTATAAGCGTAGAAACAAATGCCGGTTCTTTCCTGACCTGCCATATCAGCAACAATAAATGCATTGCTGCAATATAAATCAGGACCCCTTGTTGCCGTAAATCCTCTGGCAATAGCAAGGGCCTTAGCAGCTTTACCTATAGTGGCATTACCAAAACATCTAATTGCGACTTCCCTGTTTTCTTCAAGAGAATGTGCAATGGCTCCCGCAAGTTTCTTTACGTTAGTTTTCCTGTCCTCTGGAGTAACCTCTCTGGGATCTGCCTTAACCATCAGAACACTTTCGCATTTAGAAAAGTCCTGTTCTGCCCCCTCTTCTCCCTCATACTTAGATGCAAAAGTACAAAAACAAATTCCAGTTAATTCATTTTCCCCAATCTTAGTCGTAATAAAGGCTGGCGAAAAAGACAATTGCAGTTTATCAACACCTATATAATCCTTTGCAATTGCCAAAGCCTTTGCCCCTTTCCCAATAGCTGCATTCCCAAAACATCTGACATTAACTTCTCCATTGGCACGTAGCGAATGGGCAATGGCTCCCGCAAGCTTCTTTACGTTCCTTTTTCGATCTTCTGGCGCAATGTCGGGAGGATCTGCCTTTACCTTAAGGGAATTATCCAATAGCTCTTCGCCCGGCTTTACCGGGGCTTCGTCTACAACCTTTACTTTGGCTTCTTCTACGATTTCTTCTACGATTTCTTCTACGATTTCTGGTGCTTTCGTCTCTTCATTCATATTCTACTCCTCTTATTGTTGACCTTTGCGTATATATGACAACGCTTGACGCTATTATTCTTACAACACTAATATTATACATTTTTTTGTGAAAAAAATATCACAATTCACCAAAAAAAGGCCCTCCTGCGATACCGCAGGAGGGCCTAAAATAACAACTCTATTTAAAAGACGTTTCTTATTTACTTCGACTCTTTAATCATGCCCAAATGTTCGAGCCTATTCTTCCTTAGCTTTCTAATCGTTTTCAGAATAAAATCCACTTCATTGGTCTTTTTCATTTCTATTCGATAATGCAACAATGTTCTTTTAACTTCATAATCAACTATCGAGAAACTTTCTTTAACTCCTCCTTTTTTCTTAATCAAATCAGAAACTATATTGACGCATCTACGCTTACCACTTAACTGTTTGACTTGAATACGAGTAAGTTTCAAAGATCCTGTTCGAATTCTATATTCTTTAATAAGCGTCGTCAAACTGTTGCCATCGCTCAGTTTTCGAAAGAACTCTTTGATATCATGGTTTTTTTGAGATAGCATATCTAAGGTTTCCTCTAGCAATAAATTCGTAATAGGATGTTTGGCAATCTCTTTTTCGTCGGGAATTATATCTTTCAACGAAACCTCAGAACCCTCTTTGTCGCTATAAGAATAATCCAAAGACAATACCATGCCACTAAGTGGTCCATAATAATCCTTTGCCCTTCTTTTCTTAGTATAGCGACTACTCTTGATATTCTTAATTCGGTTTAGCAAAAAAGTAAAGAGACATGTGTTAAATGGCCCCCTCTTTTTCTGGTATTCCTGAGCCGCCTTCACAAAAACCAAAGTAAACTCTGCGAAAAGATCTTCTCGACTACAACAAGTAAGTCCGGGAATATAATGAGTGCTTGTCCATTTCCATAAGGTAGGAATGCGCTTCTCATAAACCCGTTCTAGTATTTGAATATCTCCAGTTTTTTGAAAACGTTCTACCTCCTCGTTTTCTTTCTTTCTATTTATTTTGATGGGTTTATATACGGGTACGGAGGCGTCCATCTGATTGTCGAGCCTCAGCGGTACATTTTGTGCTAATACTTCATCGATACTTTCTGTATTTGACATGTGATCTCCTTTTGAAAATTAGCCATTCCAGCAATGATTCGCAAACTCACATTGACTACATTCTTCTGCGGCCTTGTTATACGGCCTTTCAGGTATTCGGTTCTTCAGCATACTATCTAAAAGCTTTCGGCATTGTGACTTAACGGTTTCGATAATTGGCAGAAAAACACTAACATGAAAAACAACATATTCATTAGTAGCCCCATTTTCGTACATTAATAATGATTCTCCCTTTTCTATAAGCCATGCATTAACCATCGCCTCTATAACGTGTTTTTTAAATGGTCCTTTGTCAAAGACTCTTACAAACTCTTCTTGTGTCAGCAAATGAATATGTAATAATCTAATTTCCGAATCCAACCGAAAAACAACATCTATAACGCCATTCAAATTGAAATTACAATCCGACACTTCTACGTTTGTATCAACTATCGTAACCTTGGGAACTGTCGATAAAATATCCACCCACTTTTTTTGAGCGTATTCGGCGTTTTTCAAATCCATATAAGATAACTTCTTCTCAACATCAACGCCATTTGCATTGTATAAAAGTCGCCGCCAACATTGAGCCATACAAGATGATTCGAAAACCATTGCGGGGCGAGACGAAGCCTTTCTGGTAATTACCTTTTCTATTGCTTCCCTAAAAGACCTAGCCATTTCGTCTTGTTTAATAAATTTGGGAATGGTCATTTATTTTACCCAACGCTGGTGGCAATCTTCTTAATGGCCTCAGAAGACAATTGTTTCTCAAGAGCCATATATTCAGAGAGTCCATGTTGACCCACGAAGTCAGCCGGATCTTCAGAACGCTTATCGTCATTCAGTGGAAGACTTATTATAGATATCTTGTCATAGAAAGAAAGCCTATGAATAACAGCAATAAGCTTGTCTCTTGCTTTTTGTCCAGATTCGTTTTGGTCCGTGTCAAGTCCAATGCAAATATCATTACAATATCTAGCTATTAACCCGATTTTTCGAAGAGTCAATTTTGTCCCCATTAAAGCGACAACTTGCTTGAGTCCTTCTTGCCATAATGAAATAGCATCAATATAACCTTCTACAATGTAAATCTTGTTACTATCAAATATATGCTTTCTAGCCTTATCTAGCAAGAACAAATGATTACCTTTTACAAAGGGGAGATTCCACCATGTAGCCCCCTCGTCAAAAGATGGGGGCCTAGTAGCAAATGCCACGGCTTCTCCAAATTCAGAAAAAATAGGAACTATAATTCTACCTCTAATTTGGTGAGAATAATCTAATTGACTATCGAGAGGGTGTCCGTACTTTCTAATTTCAATAGGAATGTCGTCCGAATAATGACAATAACCTATTTTGTGAAAAGAAACTGAACGCCTGTTAATCTTACGAGCCGTCAGATACTCCGTAGCCTCTTTAACTTCTTCACTGGTGCCATCAGCTACATTCTGACAACATTTTCGAATGAATTCTTCTAGAATCGTCATAATGTATAAAGTATAGAATATGACCGCCTAAAAGGCAATCATATTCTATCAAAAACTTTGATTACTTTACGTCTTGTCAAATATCTTTGGCGTCGTCTTGCCCTTCAATATCGGCAACTACTTCTTCTTCGGATGCATCCCCAACTTTGATTGCATCAATTTTA
>Ga0307380_10002360_pt1 | contig 26921 bp, 22 predicted proteins | sample UN3MG_FD_202239 | JGI IMG/M metagenome (GOLD analysis project Ga0307380, IMG submission 202239) | Soil microbial communities from Risofladan, Vaasa, Finland - UN-3 | ecosystem: Environmental > Terrestrial > Soil > Coastal area > Acid sulfate soil | place: Finland: Risofladan, Vaasa | collected... | reverse complement strand
GGACGGAGATCACCGGCGCGACCATCGAGTACTATTTCAAGGATCCCTCAGATGTCGAGAAGCTGCTCTCCATCCCCTATGAGGCGCCGGACTTCGACCTCACCAACTACAGGGCCTGGCAGGATCGCATCGGCGACGAGGGTCTCGTGCTCATCGGCATCGTGAACGGCGTCGCCGTTCCGGCGTCCTGGTTCTCGCCCGAGGGGTTTTGCCTCGCATGGGCGGATGCCCCCGACCTGGTCGAGAAGCTGACTGCCGTTATAACGGAGCGGATCGCGGCATATATCGAGCGCATCTGCCGTGAGGGAGTTGACGGCTTTCGGATCGTCGGCGGCGAGTATGCCAGCGTCCAACTCGGCCCGGAGGCCTTCAAGCGCCTGTGCGTTCCCTATGACCGCGAGCTTGTCCGCATCATCCATAAGTACGGGGCGACCGTCCACTATCACAATCACGGGCCGGTCATGCGATATCTGGAGTACTTCGCCGAGATCGGGATGGACTCCCTCGACCCCCTGGAAGCGCCTCCCTGGGGCGACTGCGATCTCCGAGAAGCCAGAAAAAGGCTGGGCAACCGGGTCTGCTTCCACGGCAACATTGACGATATGGAGATCATCAACAAGCTGCCGACTGACGAGGTTTTGGCAATCGCTCGCGAGCGACTCGATTCAGCGGGAGATCGGGGTTTCATGCTCGGCGGCTCCACCTCCGGCACATTCGGCGAGCACGGGGCAAGAAACTTCATCGCGATGGCACGGATGGTTCGATGAGGCGCTTTCTGATACTGATGCTGCTCCTGGCGGTCCCCGCGTTCGGCCGCGAAACGATCAACCTTTCAGGCCAGTGGGACTTCAAGACCGACCCGAAGGAGGTGGGGGTCTCGCAACTTTGGTTCAACGCCAAAGTGCCCTTCGACCGGAAGATCGTCGTCCCCGGCGCGTGGAACGCCCAGGGAGTCGGCGAGCCCACCGATAAGCTCTTCAGCGGCTACCCCGGCCTGGCCTGGTATCGGAAGACTGTCACCATCCCATCGAACTGGCAGGGAAAGGTCACTTGGCTCAAGTTCGGCGGAGTCCATCGCTATGCGGATGTATGGGTGAACGGCCGGCATCTGGGCGAGCACATCGGCTACCTGACGCCGTTCAAGTATGATATCTCCAGCGCCGTCAAACCGGGGCAGAAGGCCGTCATCGCCGTGCGTGTGGACGGCCGCCAGCGCAAGGACATTGACCCCCTCATCGGCTGCTTCGACATCATTGATGCGATGAACGTCACCTGGGGCGGGATCTATCGGGAGATCGTCCTGGAGGCGACCGACCACACGTGGATCGAGGATGTGTACGTCATCCCTCATCTTGCCTCCCAGACCGCCGAAATCAAGGTCGAGATCGGCGGCAAGCCCGGGGCGAGGGCGGTAGCGGACGTCTTCGATGCTAACAGCCGCATAGTGGCATCAGGACTGACTGCCCGAATCAAGGACCTGAAAACCTGGTCTCCGAGCAGCCCTTATCTCTACACGGCGAAGGTCAGGCTGATCTTGGGCAATCGGCAGATTGACGAAGTGAAGGTCCGCTTCGGCATGCGCGAGATCGCCGTCAAGGACGGACAATTCCTCCTCAACGGCAAGCCGATCTTCCTGCGGGGATATGGCGACGACTGCATCTACCCGAATACCGTCTGCCCGCCTGCGGACAAGGCGGAGTACTACCGCCGGTTCAAGATCGCTCGGGATTATGGATTCAACTACGTCCGCCATCATAGCTGGTTTCCGCTCGCGGAGTACTTCGATGTCGCCGATGAGCTTGGGATCATGCTTCAGCCCGAGTTTCCCATCGCATACGCCAGTTTCTACCAGGCGGCGACTCCCGAGGGCAAGCGCCTGTACCTCGATCAGTGGCGCGACATCATCAAGGCCAACCGCAATCACCCCTCGATCATCACCTGGAGCATGTCGAACGAAGAATGGGGCGGGTTCGACCTCGCGCCGGAGATGTACGACGCCGCCAAGAAGGTGGATTCCACGCGTCTGGTCATCGACAGCGATGGAATTCCTATCCCCGAAGGCAAGTCCCGGGGCACGCTCGACTTCCTGACACCTCAGTTCGACGAGGGTGGCAAGTTTGGCTTCAACGACGGCAAGTATGAATTGGGCCGGAAGCCCGACAAGCCGGTCGTGGTCCATGAGATGGCCAATTTCGGCACTCTGCCGTCTCTCGCTCAGCTTCCGAAGTTCCAAGGGGGAATCATCCCGTTCTGGCTGGTGAAGTACCAGGACCTGGTTAAGGAGAAGGGCGTCGGGGACCACCTCGGCCGATGGGTAGACAATTCCCAGAGGCTCCAGGCGGCGGTGCTGAAGACCAACATCGAGGCGGCACGGATGTCCGACGGCATCAAGGGCTATGACCAGTGGCTGCTCCAGGATTACTGGACCGGCTCGAACGGCGTGCTCGACTTCTTCTACGATCAGAAGGGCCTCAAGGCCGAGGACTTCCGCCGATTCAACTCCCCGACCGTGCTGCTGATAGACTGCCCCAGGCGCAATCTACGTTCGGGTGAGTCAGTACCCATCAGCCTTGTCGCATCCCGATATGAGGATAAGCCATCGAAGAATGCCACTCTCGCCTGGAAGCTAAGGGGTAAGAAGGTGTATCGCACCGGCATCAGAACGGGACTGAACGTGCCGTCGGGTGGCAACACGAAGCTTGTCGGCTTTGACCTTCACATGCCGTTCCTCAAAGCGCCTGAGAAGCTGACTCTAACTGCCAGGCTGGACGGTTTGTTTTCGAACTCATGGGATTTCTGGGTATTCCCGCAAGTGAAGACGGTTTCCCCCGAGGGGCTGCTGGTAGTTCGCAAGTGGAACAATGACGCGCTGGATCACCTCAACCGGGGCGGGCGGGTGATCCTCCTATCGGCGGACGGCGTCTTCCCAACCGTGCCGTCGGTGTTCAAGCCTTGCTGGTGGCTCGGCGATCCGCAGGGTGACAGCAACGTGGGCACGGACATCGCCGATCATCCGGCCATGAAGGGATTCCCGCATGAGGGCTGGTGCGACCTCCAGTTCGTGAACCTGCTGAACGGCTCGAAGGCGGTCCTCCTCGACGACCTGCCGGTCAAGATCGAGCCCATCGTCCGCTGCCTGGACGTTCATACCACCCTGCGGAACAAGGCGTATCTCTTCGAGGCTAATGTGGGTAAGGGGCGATTGCTGGTAAGCAGCATGAACCTGAGTACGAATGATCCCGCCGCCGAGTATCTCCTCGACCAACTGATCCGCTATGCCAATAGCTCGGATTTCAACCCGAGGGTCACGCTCCCGGCGGAGTATTTGCAGTCAGCCAATCGGTAATGCCAATCCCCCAATCACTTCGGGAACACGTTCCCGTCTATCCCATTCGGATGGCACTTGGCGCAGAATGACTGCGCGTGGCAGACCCGGCAATCGGGGTTCGGCTTCTTCGCCTCCGCCATGTGAGCCATCAGGAAGTCCGTCGGATGCCCCATGATCTTATTGTTCCCATGGCAGGTTTGGCACTCATCCAGCTTGTGGCATCGCACACATGTCTGAGTCTGCGTCTGACCTGGTGCGGCATGCGCGGAGGTCCAGTTCCCGGGATGCGGCATCGGCAGCTTATGGCAGTTGAGGCAGAACTGGTTCGAGTGGCAAACAGAGCAGTCACTCCCAAATACGGCAAGCTTCCCGTGCGTTTGCGTGAAGCCCTTCGTCCCATGCGACGACGGCCTCGTTCTCTGATGGCACTGATTGCAGTACTGCTGCGGATGACATCTGGCGCAATCACCCTGACTAAGCTGCCGGCCGTGGACGGCCACCCAGTTCGACGGATGAGGCATGGTGAGCGTATGGCACTGCACGCAGGATAAGTCATCATGGCATTCCAGGCAGCTTGCCCTGTTCTTCAGCGCCGGCATGCCATGGACGCCCAGCCAATCCGCCGGGTGCGGATTGGGCTCACCTCGCTGAAGATGGCAATACCCGCATTTGTTGGATGCCTTCTTCCCATCGTGGCATGCGAAGCACTGCGGATGCCCGGGCATTATTCCGGGAGCGTGAACTTGGCTGTTCTTGCCGTGCCCAAGGTCGCTGTGGCACTGGTTGCAGTGAGTTCCCCGGTTCGCATGCTTCTCATGCGAAAACGCGATCGTGGGCTTTCTGCCGGTATCAACCGTGAGGGCATTGTGGCACTTGAAGCAAACCAGCCCTTCGGTTGACCTGAGCGAAGTGATAGCCGCCTCAGACCTCAGAGGCGCTTGGCGGGTTATCGGCTGAACCGGCTTGGTATGCCTGGCGCAGCCTCCAAGAGCAATTATGACTAGCAGGCTAGCCAGGAGTTTCACACTTATCCTCATGTTCTCTCACCAGGCGCTCGTACTCGAGGCCGTGGTGCTCCTTCATATCCTCTTCGGTCATTAGCCCGGTCAGCCAAACCGGACTCATCGGGAACACGTCCGGCCTCAGGTGAGCGTTGTAGAGATGCCAGACTAGTATCGCCGTCACGGCCAGCAGGGCCTCGTAACTGTGTATCACCCTGGAGAGGGCGAGCAGGATCGGAATCTTGAGATACCATATGGTCCGCACCGGATTCCAGAGTAGCAGGCCGGTGACTACCATCACGACGCTCCCCCAAACCATCCCCCAATACTCGAACTTCTCGGTGAATGAGTACCGACCGTATTTCGGCTTCTCCTTCGTCAGGCCCAGGTTATAGCGCCACATTTGGAGGAAATCCACGACATCCTTCCAGGCGGGCATCATCTCGGTCCATCGCTGACCTTTCGCAAAGTGATAGCCCACGTAGCCGATATGGTAGAACGACGTTAGAATGAGCAGACTTCCCGCAAACCGGTGGATAATCGAGATCACATACGCCCCTCCTACGAACAGGGTGAACGCCTGAGCCGACGGGGCGGCGGCATATCGCATGGGGAATCCCGTCGCAACCAGAATTATGAACGCGGTCAGTAAGCATATATGCTGAATGCGCTGATGCATATCCCATCGGCGGAAGCATCCTCTTCTACGCTCTTCCATTTCCGCATTCCTCCCTCCGCCTGCGGATCCACTCGATAGCTCGTCTAAGCAAGTCAAGCAATATGTATCCACCCATGACCGCGATGAACATTCCGATCGCTATCCTGTAAGCGAGCCGGATATAGTAGATCAACGGCTCCTCAGTCGGCGATGGCGCGATATGCTTGAAGGTGAGCGCGAACTCGGCCGATGCGCCCTTGTGGCATTTGCGGCACGTATCCGCCCTGTGGGTTGGGTAAAGACGCGAAGCCGGGTCGTTCGGCGATTTGATATCATGGACCCCGTGGCAGCTCGTGCACACGGCGACCCCTTTTTCGCCCAACAGGAGTTTTCGGCCGTGAACGCTCTGCTGGAACGTCTGATATGTGTTCGTCGGTATGTCATACTTGCTCATGAGCAATCCCACCGCATGGCAGGATGCGCACGTATGCGGTACGTTGGTCGGATTGATCTGTGACTCCAAATCCGCCGTCTTGAGCATATAGTGATTGCCATGGCAGTCGGAGCAGACTGGGGCGCCCGGTCTGTCGCTTCGAAGCGCCTGGGCATGAACGCTTCCCCGATACTCCTCAAATTGCTTGGGATGGCAGACCACACATGAACCGGCAGCGGGACGAGTTCCCGGCCGGTATTTCATGGTATAGGGACTTACCGAGGTCGGCAGCGGAGTTTTGGCGCGAGACTCGGTGGCCATATTCACATGACATCGGTCGCACAAGAGCTTGCCATGGACCGAGTGCTGGAATCGGCCGGGGTCAACGTACATATTGACCACCTGCCCATTGGACGCCTGAACCGAAAGATCCCGAACGCTGTGGCATGGAAGGCATTCGTCTGCCTGCTGAGCCGGACACAAGCCTGCCAGGAGGAAAACGCCGGCACAAAGTTGGACTATTAACCTCAAGAGGTCAGCCTTTCAAAGGGAAACTCGGCCATTATGCTACCACATCCGTGCCTTTTAGTAAACCAGCAGATGATTCAGGCGGCCAAAGACAACATGGCCGCCCATGCCTGGGCGTCTGAAACCTGCCATCGCCTCCAACTCGATGCCGACAAACTCGAGGCCATGCAACTCCCGAAATTCGAGACCGCCTGGTGGCAGGAGGCGAAAAAGAAGCCCTATCACGACATATACCCGGAGGAGATGCAGCATACATACTACGTGCCTCGGCCACCCACCGACCTGGTATGGAGATCGGCGCTGGTCTACCAGCTCGGCGGCGGCGACATCTACGCCGAACGGGCAAGGCGAGTCCTACTTCACTATACTTCCTATGATTTCGTGTGCGAGTCGCCGGACGTCGGCATGAACTACTCCATCTGGGGCATCAATCTCCTCCAAGCCTATGACATGGTCTACGATCGCTTCACTCTCGAAGAGCGAGCGAAAGTGGACGACTTCTTCGACCGCATGGTCCGTGCCGTCGCGAAGAGCGACGAGTGGTGGATCGAGACGGGGACAGGCGGCAGGCACAACAATCACTATGCGTGGCATAAGTCAATGATGGCGGCTTATGGCCTTTTCTATGGTAAGGACGAATGGGTCACTCGGGCCATCGAGAGCCGGGACGGATTCCGGGAGCTGCTGGACGTCGGCTTGCTCGACGACGGCCTGTGGTTCGAGAGCAGTCTGAACTACCATTATGTCGCGCTGAGCGGGCTGATGAACACAGCGCAGATGTTTCGCAATGCAGGGTATCCGCTCGATCTTTACACCCACAAGTTCGCGAACGGCCGCACGCTGGAGGACGGTTTCTCCGGCATGATCCAGGTGCTCTTTCCCGACACGAGCATCCCGACCACCGGCGATTGCTACGGCGGCACATCCAGGCTCAAGGGCTCGCCGTTCTACGAGACCGCGTGGAACGTCTACCACAAGCCGGAATACGCCTGGCTCACCGAGGGCATGAAGCCCACCTGGCAAGCCCTCTTCTATCCCTCTTTCCCCACTGATCACTTATCACTGATCACTGATTACTGCCCCCGGGCCAAGAGCCGAGTGTTTGAAGAGCACGGTTATGCGATCCTGCGAAGTGTCGAGGGCACAGATTACTGGGGCGGCGATTCGTGGGCGGCGTTCCTGAACTACTACCTTGACAGCGTCCACTCGCATCGGGACAAGATGAACCTAATCCTTTTCGGCCGGGGCAAGGTTCTCGCTCCCGACCCGGAGGCACGTGCGTCCGTTCCGCATGCTTTCTCATCGCAGGTTCAGAGGGAGCTGAACCGCTCGACCCTCTGCCATAACACGCTTATGGTTGATGGTAAACAGCACAACGGCATCGGCGAAAACCTCTCGCTCCTGGACTTCAAGCGAACTCCTGAGGTCAAGACCGCCACCATTGCCGACCTGAAGGGCCTTGTCTATCCCGGCGTCAAGCTCCAACGGACGGTGGCAGTCACCGATGACTATGTCCTCGATGTCTTCCAGGCGGCCTCCGATGAGGAGCATGCCTATGATTGGCTCTTCCACGCGATTGATGACGAAGGGAAGACCCGCATCTACGGCGGCTTCACGCCAACCACCTTGCCGGATGCCGTACCTTGGACCTGGCTGAGGAATCCTCGATCGGCGGTCAAGGATGATACCTGGCATGCGGATTGGCACCAGGGCGACTTGCGCTTCCGCCTCACGATGCTCGGTGTGCCGGGGACGGAGGTCACGGCCAGCGACTTCCCCAAGAACGACAAGTTCGAATCGCCGCCGATCCCCATGCTCATCGTCCGCCGAAAAGCCAAATCCGCCACCTTCATCGCCCTCTACCAGGCCGAGCGCCATGACCTCCCCCCAGCCGCGATCTCCACTAGCATGAAAGACGGCAAGCTGAAGATCGAAGTGACGCTCAACGGGAAAACCTCAGTGCATACCTTACAGGCGCTTGGAACTAAGCAATCCGCCGATTCGTCGAATACCTGGTAATATTGCCGGTTTTCCGCCCAGCCTATTGTTCAGCTTGTCAGTAGCTGGTAGAATATCCAGAGGAGGCGTGTATGCGTAGAATAGCGTATCTTATTATCCTTGGTAGTTTGCTGCTCGGCCTGGCGTGCCCCATGGCTCTTACCAAGAGCCTTGATGCGGCTGCAATGGCCGGTGCGACGCCGGATATTGCGTCATGGTTTGACACAGCCATTCTCCTTTGCTGGAACCAGCCTAAGCACACTAAGCATGCTGACATTATCGAGTACCATGTATGGCGAGACAGCCTTCAGACTTTCCCTGTGTTAGTTCTCGATTCCATATCGTCGCCTGCTTTCATGGGTTTCGATCATAGTGCCGTGGACACCCCTTGGTTCCGGACGATCTCTTATTTGGCTCCATCCCCAAATCACCAGGAGCTAGTCTCTGCAGTGACAACTGCGCCTGGGATAACGATCGGCCAGGCACATCAGTACTGGGTATCATGTCTCTACCGTCGGCGACATGGGAACAGGTTCAGCTACTGGGAGACCGTGCCGGTCTACGCCGGCCAAGCGACCTGTTTGAACCGGCCAGTCCCGGTATCGCCCAACGAATACGCAAGCTTGGACGACATTACGTTTGAATGGCAGGGCAGTGGCGGGGCGGATGAGTATGCCATCGAGGTATCGCGCTCCCCTAGTTTCGAAAGAGAGCAAACCTGGGTCTCACACGTCCATCGGCCCACCAGCAGTGATGGGACAACCTTCTCTGTAACCTATGCCGGTATCCTCTCGAATGCCCCTGAGCTCGCGGGCGTTACGGATGGAGATACTCTGTATTGGCGCGTAGGGGCAAGGAATAGCGAAGATGATCCCGGCCCTATTCCTGCCGGCCCTTCGCCATTAGCCGAGGGCGAGAAGAACACTCGCTACATCTACAACAGCGCTGAGAGCATCCTATGGTTCACCGTCGGGGATGATGGAGGCGGCCCCCCGCCACCACCCCCGCCGTTCTAGATGTTGGAAGTCGGAAGTTGAACGTTGAACCCCCTGGTAATAATACCGGGTTTTTGGGTATCGCTTTGTTGCCTGCCTAAAGTCTGGTACAATGGTCAAGGAGGCGAATCATGTGTAAGCTTGCTTGCCGTATGGTCGTTTGTCTTCTGCTCCTATCCGTCGTTGCCCTCGCGGCGCCGATCCAGGTCACCATTGACATTCTCCCTGGCGAAAGCCCGAATGTCATCGGCCTGGGGGCTTGGGGCTCACTCCGAGTTGCCATCCTGACGACCGACGGGTTCAAAGCTGCCACAGTGGATTCTGCGACCCTTGAACTCGATGGAGTCGCAATTTGCCTGGGAGGCAAGCAGCAGAGTCCTGTATGCTCCCGAGAAGACGTGGACGGTGACCATGATAAGGACCTTGTTGCCGAGTTTCCTCTGGAAAGGTTCTCGCTGGCGGATGGAGAACGGACACTGGTCCTGACCGGCCGCATGAAGAATGGCAAAGAGTTCGCAGGCTCGGACTCGCTGATCTGCATGGCGGTATCTCCTCCATCGGTTGCAGCCGCAATGGCGGGGAAAAGCCCGGACATCAGCCCTGGCCTGTGTGACGGCGGCGTTCTGGTGTGCTGGGATGACTTTATCGTGCAATCGTCAGCCAATATCATCGAGTATCTGGTTTACCGCGTGGAGGATACATGCATTTACGGCGAAAACTGGGCATCATGCGTTATCCCCTTTGGATCCAGGTACTGGGTCGAGCCTGTCTTGTGCATGAGCCCGATTGATGCTCCACCCTATGCCGGTCCGGCTGGAAGCTTTGACCATTCGGCAATAGATGACGAACTGCCGAGATCAGTAGACCGTTTCTGTCCGGGCCAAGGCGATTCGTGGGTTTTTTGTGGTTTCACAGCACCAGGAGTGAAAACCGGTGAGGATTATCACTACCGGGTCACGTGCATGTACTCACTGTCCCTGGAAATCGGAGAGCTGGTATACAGGGAGTCCAGGCCTGTCTATGCGGGGCATGCAACCTATCTTGCTCGCCCGCTGCCGGTGAATCCGGCGAGTTCGGCGGTCATTGACCTGAGCAATGTGACGTTTGAATGGCAAGGCTCGGCAATGGCATTCGGGTATTGCATCGAGGTTTCGCCAAGTCCCAGCTTCGAGCGAGCCAACACCTGGGTAACTGAGATCTACCAGATCACCAAAGCAGACGGCGACCTTGTTTCGAGAACTTTCACCAATATTCTGAACAACGCGCCTGAACTAGCGAGCGTTACTCCCGGCAGCACGCTCTACTGGCGAGTGGGCGCGAGGAACACGTGGGATAGCCCCGGCGCATATCCCGCGGGGCCCTCGCCATTGGCCGAAGGGGAAAAGAACACTCGCTATATCTACAGCCAGGACCTTTTCGCGTTCATGACCTTGCCCGATATGCCAGGTCCGCCACCCGATGACGGCGGCGATGACGACGGCGGGGACGTTCCACCCCCACCGCCGTTTTAGGAAGTGAACAGTGAACAGTAAACAGTGAACGGTTAATCCCATTGTTCACTGTTTACTGTTCACTGGATCTTCGATCCCCGCTCTGCGGAAGCCCTCGGCGCGGAGGATGCAGCTATCACACCGGCCGCAGGGCTTCTCCAGTCCCTGATAGCAGCTCCAGGTGAGCGAGTAATCCACGCCAAGCTCCGAGCCACGCTTGATGATCTCGGCCTTGGTGAAGTTGAGCAGGGGCGCGTAGATCTTCACCCGGCGGTCCTCTTCCGTGACGGCCTTCGTCGCCAGATTCGCCATCCGCTCGAACGCCGCCAAGTACTCACCCCGGCAGTCGGGATAGCCGCTGTAGTCGAGCTGGTTCACCCCGATGACGATGGTATCAGCGCCAACCACCTCGGCGTAGGCCAGGGCAAATGAGAGGAAGATCGTATTCCTCGCGGGCACGTAGGTGACCGGAATCTCGGACGACATCTCGCTCTCATCCCGATCTAGCGGAACGTCCAGATCGTCGGTGAGGGCGCTTCCGCCCCATTTCCGAAGATCGAATTGCACGACCTCATGCCGAGCCACGCCCAGCGACTCCCCGACCTCCCGCGCGGACTCGAGCTCCTTCGCATGTCGCTGGCCGTAGTCGAAGGAGATGGCATAAAGCTCATACCCCTGGCTCTTCGCAATCGCCGCCGCGGTCGCACTGTCCAATCCGCCGGACAGTAACACTACGGCCTTAGGTTTGTTAGAGGAATTCTCCTGCATGTTGGCCCAATTCTAGCGTAGACCAACCGAAAAGTCCAGCGAAGGAGCATGCGATGGAAACCGAGAAGCGTAGGAATTTCATACTCAAAGGCATATTGGCATTGGCAGCCATGGTTTTCGGCAAGGAGGCGGTCGCGCAAGCTCAGTCCGAGCTCACCACCGAGGGCGAGGTGCTCAAGACGAGCGTCTTCAAGGGCCGGCCGCCTATCGAGCCGCTGGATACCATGCTCCGCTTCGAGCGGAGCGACGACAATAACGGCCGAGCCATGACCCATGAGATCCTCTCGCTCATCCACGAGGAGAAAGGTAAGAAGTCGTATCCCTGGACCATCTACGCCGGTTTGGCGACCCACCATGTCGAGGGCGATGCGTGTGTCCTCTGCTCCCGCCTGCATAAGCATGGCGCGGGATGGTCAACGGGGCTGCATTCGGAGGTCTATAATCATGCGCGCGCGGTGGCCCTTGGTGCGAATATCGAGATGACCAATCAGTATGAAGGGCCGGACCCAACCCAGATGATAGGGCTGAACATTCAAATGCTTCCCGGCAAGCCGATGCAGATGGGCATACAGGTCCACGGGGAGGGACATACCGAGAAGGGCATCGGCCTGAATGGAATAGGCGACGTCGGCCTTGACCTGGGTGGCAAGTATGGGATGGGCATCAATACCCACGGGAACAGCATCCGGCTGGACGAGGGCACGAGCATCGAGCTTGACGGCAAGGGCCAGGTAAGGATGCGCTATCTCAACGGCCGCATCGAGTTCCTCAACGGCGATAAGGTCATCGCACACATTGATGCTTCAGGTGAAGACCACCGGCTGTAATCCGGGGTTACGCATTACGCATTACGCATTACGGAGGTTTGCATGCCTGTTTTCAAATCCGGCAAGGGCCTCGCGCCTAATTGGTGCGAGCTGGAATACTTCGAGATCGTGGAGATTAAGCCCGGGCAGTCTCGCGTCTTCGAGCGAATCGGTCAGAAGGAAAAGCTGATCGTCGGCTCAGGCAAATGTTGCATGGCGATTGGGGATCAGGTCGTCGCAGCCGAGCGGGGCGCGAACCTCGACCTCTCAGCGCCAGGGGAGCAGTTCAAGGTGCTGGATGTCTCGGAGGATGCGACCCTCATCCGCATGGGCGGCCGATGGGGCGACGAAGTCGGCGGGTCCGGCATCTTCGCAGCCTGGAAAATGGATGACCCCCGTGATTCGGGCGATCCGGTGAGCTACCTTAAGGAGACCGGCTTCGACAACCATTTCCACGATTGCGATGAGTACTGGATCGTGATCAGCGGGAGTGGAGTCGCGGTCTCCGAGGGCATGCACTATGACCTTGGCGTCGGCGATTGCCTGGCTACCAGAATGGGCGATCATCACGACCTGCCGATAGTCCATGAGACGCTGGTCGGCGTCTTTTTCGAGACGACCCTTCGAGGCCAAAAACGCCTCGGGCACCTCTGGGAGCATACCCACGGCCCGGCGAAAGGATAATCCATCGGTCAGAGTAGTCCGACACGTCCGACATGTCCGACCGGCCAAAAGGAGTGACAGATGCCATACAAAATGATCCAAGTCGGCACAGGCGGGTTCGGAGGCTGGTGGTGCAAGGTCTTCCTTCCACCTAATGTCAAAGACGGCCTGGTCGAAGTCGTCGCCGCAGTTGACATCAACCCCGAGGCATTCGTCAATGCGAGAGAGGGTCTCGGTCTTCGGGACGATCAATGCTACACCGATATCAAGAAGGCCTTCGACGAGAACAAGGCCGATTTCTGCACCGTCGTCGTGCCGCCTGCCTTCCATGAGAGCGTCGTGGATACCGCCCTCGCCCATGACATGCACATTCTCTCCGAGAAGCCGATCGCCGATACCCTGGCTGCTTCCGTGCGAATCGCAGACAAGGTCAAGCGCGCGGGCAAGAAGATGGGCGTCACCATGAGCCACCGGTTTGACCAGGACAAGACCACCCTCCGCCGGGAACTTCGGTCGGGCGCTCACGGCGCTCTCGACTACCTGATCTGCCGGTTCACGTGCGACTGCCGCCGTTATGGAAGCTGGGGCGCATTCCGCCATGAGATCCCCGATACCCTCATGGTCGAGGGTGCGGTCCACCATCTCGACATCCTGGCCGACCTCGCAGGCGCGAAGTGCGACACCATCTACGCCCAGACCTGGAATCCGGCGTGGGGCGAGTTCAAGGGCGATTCCCAGGGCCTGGTGATGATGCACTACGGTAACGGCACTCGTGGGTTCTACGAAGGCGCGAAGACGAACGCCATCACCCTCAACGGCTGGACGCATGAGTATTTCCGCGCCGAGTGCGAGAAGGCGACTCTGGAGCTGAGCCATCGCAAGCTGCTGAAGTACGCCTACAACCCCGAGCTGTCGGCAAAGACCCTCGACGAGCGCGCCGAGGAGATCCCGCTCATGGAGCAGCCGAAGTGGGGAAATGCCTGGCTGATCGAGAAGTTCGTTCGCTGGCTGGACGGCGGCGAGCCGATGGAGACCAATATCGAGGATAACCTTCAGTCTGTCGCGCTCATCTTCGCCGCCATTGAAAGCAGCAAGACCGGCCAACCGGTCAAGGTGAAGGAGTTCCTGGCCAAGGCACGAAATGCTTGATTCCAGGGCTGAAAAACATATTATCGAGACTTGAGTGAGAATCCGCCGATAATCCATTATGTAGATTGACACCCGTCGCCGCCATGCCTATACTACTTGTCACAAACCGGCGATGGATGGCGTATAAGTGTACGGAGGGGAAGAAATGAGAACGAGAGTTCTTCTCATATTGGTGGTCACGGCGCTCCTGGGGGCTTCCGCCCTGGCGGAGCTTGGTGTTCTGGATAGCAAGTCCGGAATCATCCGCGTCGCCGAAGTGTCTCTGGGGACGGCATCCAACGGGAGCGCGAGCGAGTTTCAATGCAACATGCCCGGCAACGGCATTAGCTGGCGAATAAGCGAAGGTGCGAGCAGCGTCCAGTTCGTCATTCACTACAGTTTCATCAATCGGCGCTCTTCATCTCAGAGGTTCGCGGTCGGCTACAAAGTATGGAAGCAGAGCGGCAGCTCGTGGATCCTGGTGGCGGACAGCGAGCGGGCGGTGGACAGGGCCGTCGGCGCGAACGACAGCAACTCCGGCGACCGCAGCGTCCCACGCCTGAGCCTCTCCACCGGCGGCGATGTATTCAGAGTCACGGTGTTCTATGACATCACGGGCGTCAGAGGCAACTCCACTAGCCGCACATTCAGGGTAGACCGGTCTCTATGACGTTTCCGGATACCGTCTTATTCTCCGTTGCCGAATTATCCTCGATCATCTCATTGAGGACGTTATTCGTGATCGTGAACAGGTCCGCACCCTTATCCACTAGAATGGCGGGTTTGCCTGCGACCCCAGTGAGATGGCAGTCGTGAATCTGCGCCCGCTGAGCCCCTGACTTGAGATGGATTGACGGCGCTCCATCGGTCACCTGGCAGTCGGAGATCGCCAGCCGGTTTCGGGGATGGGGATTATGGCAGTCATACTCGAATCCCACGAAAGGCTTGCCGAACCCTCGGACCTGAACCCCCTCGATGACCGCATTGTAGAACAGGCTGTTCGCGTCCACCTTGATCCCGACCCCATTCTCCCGCACCAGAATGTTCGAGCTGTTGATCGTGAACCCGCACGCCCCCTCGAAGATAAATCCGGCATCCACGTCCTCGATCCAGCACTCATCAATCTGGAATCCGAGCGAGTGCGCGGGCTCTTTGTTATCCTTCACCGGGAGTTGGTGGAAGAAGGTCTTGCCCCCGATGATGAAGCACCGGTCCATCAACACGCCGTCCACATCGCCGAACTCGAAGCCCACGCGGTTCTTGCGGTAGTATGATTGCTTTCCAGCCGTGTCCTTGCCGCCGACGAACCAGTGCACGTCCAGGATGCGGTTCACGTCCCGGCAGCCGGACAGGTGTATGCCGCGGTGATGCACGAAGCCCGTGAGGTCGCGGAACATCCCCTGGCCGGCATTCCCGCCGCCGGGTGGGGTCGAGACGCCGATCCACGCGTTGCTGAAGACGATATTCTCCACCGACGGATTGATGCCGTCGAGTTCGATGGCGGGCGGATACTCGGTCGGGTTGGCGTTGTCCGTGTTGTTAGGATAAAGGATCGCCAGGCCCTTCACCGACGCGGCATGACTCAGTCGCACGCCCACGAACCCCGGCTTCTCTATGACGAGCCGGGTGGCGCTATTCTCCCATCTCGCGCCTTCCCCCAGAAGTGTCGCCCCTTGCGGGACTTTCAGCGAATCGGTGATCCGGTATGCGCCCGCCGGCAGATTCACGACTCCCCCGCCGGTCAGTGAATCCAGGGCCTTCTGGATGGCGGCGGTGTCATCGGCGACCCCATCGCCCTTCGCGCCGAAGTCCCTCGCCGAAACCCCCTTCGGCACATCGGCAAGGGCACTCATCGGAAACAGGATACATAGGATGATCAGGATGATTTTAGTCATGGGTTGTCTCCTTGTGTAGTCTTGTTTTCCCTAATCCTACTTCGCGCAGACATAGCTCGTGAACAGCTCCTTTGAGTAATCCGCGCTGATGATGGAGAACCCCGTGGTCTTCAGCAGGCCCTCCATGACCCAGTCAAGGGTCGAGTACTCATCCCGGATGTGAGCGGCTATCTCCCGAGCTATCTCATTGCCCGCGGCCCTCTCGGCTCCGGCTGTCCACTTACTGAAAAGGGCTTCATGGCTGTTGACGTCCCCAGGGAAGACCACATCGTTGAGAAACAGCCTGCCGCCGTCCTTGAGCGCGTCAAAGACCCGGCGCAGAGCGACCGCTTTCCAGTAGTCCGGGAGGTGATGCAAGGCAAGTTGGGATACGACTGCATCTACAGGCTCGCACTCGAACGTAAGGAAGCCGGCCCTCTTGAACTCCAGATTACATGCTCCCCGTGTCTTCGCCTTCGACCGGCTGTAATCCAGCATCATCTCGGATATGTCCACGGCATGAACCCTGGCACACCGAGCCGCTGCCCGGATGGCAAACTCTCCCGTGCCGGTGCCGATCTCCAGGATTGTGCTCTGCGGAGTGATCTCCAGGACACCAAGGATGTGCTCCGCCTCCTGGGCGACATCTCGCAGACTCTGCATGCGCCGGTCATAGGCTTCGACTTCTGCGATGGAGTCATAGTCGGTGCCTATCTGCTTGAATTCGTCGTACTGCCAGGCTGGAATTGTGGACATTGGGCCGACCCTCCTCTAAGAGCATACACCAAGCGAACGCCGAACGTCCAACCGCCCGGCCGTGAACGACCGGTCTGGCGGATCAGAGAAGCCTGGCAAACCAGGCTGGAACCAGCCCCGTTGACGGGGCTTCCTTCCTGTCAGACATGGGCTTGAGCCCGAGGAGATCTGGCGAACGAGTTCCAACCAACACCTAGCACCCAACACCGAACACCCAACACCAATGTCACTTTTCCCCGATTCGCGTCGTATAATCGTTTGACAAGCGGCGATTATATCAGGAGGAATCCAATGCGATTTACTGTTTTAGTACTGGGACTGGCGCTATTTCTCATGGCGTCTATCGCCCTGGCCGATGGATTTCTGCTCCCGGTCATTCAACCGGAAGCGGATGTGTTCAGCGTGAAGTACCACCACGTGGATGTCGCCATTGACGGTCAGGCGGCCGTGACCAAGGTTGACCAGATATTCCACAACGAGACTGCCCGAGACGAGGAAGGCACGTACATCTTTCCTCTCCCGAAGGGCGCGACCATCCACAAGTTTTCCATGTTCGTCGGCGAGGTCGAGCAGCAGGGGAAGATCCTCGGCCGAGACGAGGCTCGCAACCTTTATGAGTCTATCGTCCGCCGCCGAAAGGACCCCGCGCTCCTGGAGTACATGGACCGGAATACCTTCCGTGCGAGGGTCTATCCCATCCCCGCGAACAGCGACAAGCGCATCAGGCTGGAGTACACTGAGTTGGTGGGCAAGACAGCCAATATGTACCGATATGTCTACCCTCTCAGCACCGAGCGATTCTCAGCCAAGCCGCTGGATGACGTGCGAATCACCATCCGCCTCAAGTCATCCACGGCGATCAGCAATATCTATTCGCCCTCGCACGTGGTGAAGGTGGATCAGACCTCGCCGAACGAGGCGACGGTCTCCTGGACCGCGAAGGGCGTCAAGCCGGATACCGATCTCATCCTTTACTACAATCTGGCGGCGAAGGACGTCGCCCTCGACGTGCTGACCTTCCGAAATAAGGGTGAGAAGGGCTATTTCATGCTCCTCGCCAGCCCGAAGCTCCTCAGCGAGGCCAAAGCCCTGCCGAAGAACGTGGTTTTCGTGCTCGACCGCACAGGCAGCATGGCCGGTAACAAGATAGACCAGGCAAAGGGCGCGCTCACCTTCTGCCTCAACTCCCTGAAACCGAGCGACCACTTCAACCTGATCACCTTCAACGAGACCCCGGATCCGCAATGGAAGGGTCTCCAGCCGACCTCGAAAGCCAACGTCAAGAAGGCGGTTGACACCATCGCCAAGCTCGATGCATCCGGTGGAACGAATATTGACGAGGCGCTGCGGGTAGCAATGAAGCAGTACCCCGAGTCGGGTCAGAACTTCATCGTCTTCCTCACCGACGGCCTGCCGACGGTCGGGGAGCAGAATATCGAGACCATACTGAAGGACGTCAAGGCGGCCAATAAGAGTGGCGCGCGCGTGTTCTCATTCGGCGTCGGCTTCGACGTCAATACCCACCTTCTTGATTTGCTTACCGAGCAGAGCGGCGGCCAGCCGGAGTACGTCCTCCCCAGCGAGGACATCGAGGTCAAGGTCTCGTCGTTCTTCGCCTCGGTGAGCCAGCCCGTGCTGACCGACGTCACCATCGAAGCGAGCGGAGCTCATCTATCCGAGATGCTGCCATCCAGTCTCCCCGACCTGTTCAAAGGCTCTCAGCTCACCGTCTTTGGCCGATACGACGGTCAGGGGAAGGCAACTTTCACCCTCAGCGGCAAGACGTCGAGCGGCGCGAAGAAGTGGCAGACGGCAGTGAGCCTGCCCGCGAAGGACACCGAGCGCGACTTCGTCCCTCAGATTTGGGCCTCACGGAAGATCGGCTACTTGCTCGATCAGGTCCGCCTCCACAAGAGCGACGAGCTGATTCAGGAGATCGTCCGGCTCTCGAAGGATTGGGGCATCCCTACCGAGTTCACCTCCTTCTTCGTTGACGAGCCGGTACTGCTGGCCGATGCAGTTGAGAGGGCGAAGAGAGACATGAACGCAGCCTCGGAGGTCCAATCCGGCACCTGGGGAGTCACCCAGAGCATGAATTCGGCGGCAATGAAAAACCAGTCGCAGGTCGCCGCTTCGCCGGCTTCCGTGCCGATGCAACCTTCGAGCGGTACAGGTCCCAGGCTCGGCAATGCTCGCGCATATTTCGACAAGGAAGGCAAGGCCGTGGCGGTGGATCGTGTTCAAAACATCGGCACGCGGACCTTCTACCAGCGAGGCGCTCAGTGGGTTGACAGCCGGGCCGAGGGCCAGACGCTCAAGACCATCAAGATCAAGCAGTTCAGCAACGCCCACTTCAAGTTGCTGGCGGCCCTCCCCGAGCTTGGCAGATACCAGCGACTGGGGAACATGACGGTCGTTGTGAACAACCAGAGCCTGATTATCGGTCCCGACGGCAAGGACGATCTGACCGCCACCGAGATCAAGGCGATAGTAGGAAGCTAGACCCTCTCCTAGCGTGTGGGAGTGTGGGTGTTTGGGGGTTCAGATACTCCCATACTCCCACACTCCCACACGCTGCTTTCCTCCCCCCATCCCTCCTCTCCCCATCAGCTTGACCCTCGCCCTCCGATCTGCTATCCTTTCCGCAGCATCCCCCGGAGGGCAGGGCTTGTCTGATCTCGAAAACTGGATCCGCCTCGCGAAGCTGGAAACCCCGAAGCGAACCGTCGCGTTGGTCGAGCATTTCGGCAGCCCCAGCGCAGTCTTCGAGGCGAGGCCCAAGGACCTCATGGCGGTCGAAGGCACCTCCCAGCGGCTTGCGGATAAGCTCCGGGATGCGGCCTCGCAGCCCGTGGACAAAGAGATCGAGGCCCTGGACAAAGCCGGCGCGCGGATGGTTACCTACCGCGACCCCGATTATCCTTCGAACCTCCGCCAGATCTACGATCCTCCGCTGGTGCTGTTCGTCAGAGGCACCCTCAAAGAGGAGGACCGCTTCGCAGTCGGCGTCGTCGGCACGCGCAGGCCCTCGGAGTATGGGAAATCAATGGCATTCAAGATCAGCCGCGACCTCGCCGCGCGGGGATTGTGCATCGTCAGTGGAGGCGCTCGCGGCATTGATACCGTCGCTCACACGGCCGCGATTCAGACCGGCCGCACGATCGCTGTCCTGGGATGCGGCGTGGATGTTGCCTATCCCTATGAGAATCGCGGGCTGATGAACAAGATCGCCGAGAATGGCGCTCTCGTCTCGGAATACGTTCCCGGCACCGGGCCGGATGCATGGCGGTTTCCCGTCAGAAATCGGCTCATCAGCGGTCTGTCGCTAGGGATTCTGGTGGTCGAGAGCCATGTGATCGGCGGCGCGATGATCACCGCAGGCATTGCAGGCGAGCAGGGCCGGGACGTTTGGGCGATCCCCGGCGCAACCGATAATGCCGCCAGCGAAGGCCCTCACAGCCTCATTCGCGATGGAGCGAAGCTCGTGCAGAAGGCTGAGGATATTCTGGAGGACCTGGGCATCGAAGTCGAGGAGTCACCTCAGCGGCCCTCGATTCCCGACAATCTCACCCCGGAGCAGAAAGCCATCATTCAGGTGCTCGACCTTCATCCGAAGCACGTAGACGATATTATGGGGGAGTGCAATCTAGCCCCTGCCTCCGCGGGCAGCGCCCTCACCCTCCTCGAGATGCAGGGCCTCGTCCGCCGAGTCCCGGGAAATTCCTACGTTCGCGTGATGTAGGCTTCTCACTCCCACACTCCCATACCCCCATACTCCCATACTCCCATACCCCTCCCCCCACCACTCCATTCCTGCACTACTCCAAACGCAAAAAGGGCGAGGATCACTCCTCACCCTTGATCAATCATTCGGTTTTCAGGAGACTACCGCCGCTTCCTGAAAGCCAGGCCGATCAGTCCGGTGAATCCAACTGCCAGCGACACCAGTGAGGCGGGCTCGGGAACTGCGGCTATGATGGCCCACTCCTCGAAACCGTCATCACAGGTGAGCGGTTTGCCGAACTCCGAATAGAGAGTAAAGTTAGCGGCTGTGTTGGTAAACAGAGTTTCAGGAATGTAGACAGACATATCACCCATGCCTGACCCCGGTCCCAATCTGGCGTCCAGTTTGATGTAGTTATCTCCCAGATCGTAGATGGGAGCCGGCCAGCCAGCCGCGGGATTGGGAACATAGTTGCCGCTGGCATCAAAAGGCATACCGGTCAGGTCAGGGACGGTCGTCTCGAACATCAACAGCCTGCCCAGCGAGATGTACGCATCCTTATCGTTCTGTATCTCATTGATATCCAGCTTGATCTCACGATAGGGACTGCCTCCGATCATTACTACGGGCAATGTGGAGACTGTCAAGTCGTGGTTCCAGTTTGCAGTAGTCGATTCATGAAACTGGACCGGGCGGTAATCCGAGTTGTAACCTCGCTCGAAATTATTGGCCTGCATGCGAACGAAGGGATCAAAGATGCCGGTCCCCGTCGATCTTGCTCCGCCTTGGTCGAATATGACTCCTTCGGGTGATGTCCAACTCGCCGTTAGATAGGACAAATCTCGCTCCGTGACCACAGCAAAGGCTGCGCTTGATGCTACTAGTATTGCCAATATTAGGAAAACTATTCTCAACATTTGGTGACTTCCCTCCTAGGCTTCCGTTAGATCTCTTTCTCAACTTCGGTAGAAGTCGGAAAACTCAATAGTGTCTATGCAAGAATCATGCCATTTGGGGAAGGCTGTCCAATCACCGACTTGAAAACCGGTAATAATGCTGTATCGCCAGATATTCGCTCATCTGCTTATGCCAGCAATCGGCCCCCTGTCTCTTGCGCTATTCGCGCGATTGTGGTTTAATAACGTTCTTGTGTGCCCGTACTAGCATTATCGGCGTGCGGAGACATAGTCTGAAGAACGAGTCGCTTGTTCCCGATAATCGTGTCAACCACGAGAGTTTGACATCTCACACCGTCGGGCTATAATGGACTACCGTCCAGCTAGGCAGCACAAAGAGAGGTTATTGCAGGAGTGTCCAAACCCTTAATCATAGTCGAATCACCGGCCAAGACCAAGACGCTGAAGAACTTCCTCGGCGGGAAGTACAACGTCGAGGCTTCGATGGGCCACGTTCGCGATCTCCCGAAGAAGGAACTCGGGGTGGATGTGGAGCACCGGTTCAAGCCGACATACGTCGTCGTCCCCGAGAGGAAGAGCATCATCACGCGTCTTCGCGAGGCGACTTCGAAGGCTGATCAGGTCTACCTCGCAACTGACCCCGACCGAGAGGGTGAGGCCATCGCTTGGCACCTGGCTCAGGCACTGAAACTCAGCGGCGCAAAGCGGATCACTTTCAATGAGATCACAAGTCGCGCAGTTCAAGAGGCGCTCGCGCATCCGCACGACCTCAATGCTCGGCTCGTGGATGCCCAGCAGGCACGAAGAGTCCTTGATCGGCTCGTGGGATACAAGCTCAGCCCGCTCCTTTGGGTGAAGGTGAAAAAGAACCTCAGCGCAGGGCGAGTGCAATCTGTCGCGGTCCGATTGATCTGCGATCGCGAGCGGGAGATTGAGTCATTCGTCAAGGAAGAGTACTGGAGCATTACCGCCGAGCTTACCAAGCTCACCGAGGAGAAGCCGTTTCTCGCAAAGCTGATCGAGAAGGACGGCAAGAAGATCAAGCCGACCGGCGAGGCGGAGTCAAAGGGCATTCTCAGCGACCTCGAAGGCGCATCCTATGCCGTCAAAGAGGTCACCGAGAAGGAGCAGAGGCGACATCCGGCCGCGCCGTTCATCACCAGCACCCTCCAGCAGGAGGCATCGCGGAAACTCAAGTTCTCGAACAAAAAGACGATGTCCGTAGCACAGGATCTCTATGAGGGCGTGGACCTCGGGAGCGAAGGCTCGGTCGGTCTTATTACCTACATGCGAACCGACTCCCCTCGTATCGCGGGCGAGGCAATCGGCCAGGCGCGGGAGTTCATCCAATCGGAGTTCGGCAAGGCATATCTCCCGGACGCCCCCAGGCAATACAAGACGAAGAAAGCGGCTCAGGATGCCCACGAGGCAATCCGGCCGACATCGGTCTTCCGAAGGCCTGAGGACATCGAGAAGTACCTTTCGCCCGATCAGTTCAGACTCTACAAGCTCATTTGGCAGCGGTTCCTCGCAAGTCAGATGGAGTCGGCGGTTCTGGACATCGTCACTGTAGATGTGGCCGCAGTGAACTTCGTGTTCCGCGCAAGCGGTTCGACCGTCAAGTTCCCCGGCTTCACCATCCTTTACACTGAGAGCAGGGACAACGGCAACGGCAAGGATGAGGGCGGGAACCAGCAGCTTCCCAATCTGGCGAAGGACGAGGTTCTTCGTTTACTGGGGCTCACTCCGAAGCAGCACTTCACCGAGCCGCCGCCCAGATATACGCAGGCGACCCTGGTGAAGGCGCTGGAGGAGAACGGCATCGGTCGCCCGAGCACCTATGCCGCTATCATCTCCACCATTCAGGACCGGGAGTACGTCGTCTTGGAGGACCGCAAGTTCATGCCCACCGAGTTGGGGTGTGCCGTCACAGACCTGCTCGTGAAGCATTTCCCCGAGGTCATGGACGTCCAGTTCACCGCCGGCATGGAGACCAAGCTGGACGAAGTCGAGGAAGGCGGGCTCGACTGGGTGAGGGTCATGAGCGAATTCTGGGGCCCGTTCAGCGCGACCCTGGAGGAAGCCAAGGACAAGATGGAGTCGGTCAAGAAGCGGCCGGTCGAGACCGAGGAGAAGTGCCCGAACTGCGGCAGGCCGCTGGTCATCCGTGAAAGCCGATTCGGCCGGTTCCTCGGCTGCTCGGGCTATCCGAAGTGCAAGACGGTCGTGAACAGGGAGCTCGGCCAGCCGTGTCCCGTGCCAGGCTGCGGCGGCGAAATGATCGAGGAGACACCCGGCAGCGGCAAGTACCGATGCAGCAATCCCGAGTGCACGTTCGTCTCTCGCGGCAATGGCAACGGCCATGAGGAAAATGCCCCGGCTCCGGAGGCGACCGATCAGACTTGCCCGAAGTGCGGCAAGCCGATGGTGAAGCGAACCGGCAAGTTCGGGGAATTCCTGGGCTGCTCGGGGTATCCGAAGTGCAGGACCATCATCAACCTTCAGCAGAAGGAAGAGGCGGGCATACCATGTCCTGTAGAGGGCTGTACCGGGCAGATCGTCCAGAAGTTCTCGCGACGAGGGCCGTTCTACGGATGCAACCGATATCCCCAGTGCTCCTACATACTCCCCGGCAAGCCGCTGGATCGCAAATGCCCGAAGTGCGGCGGGATTCTCGTGGAGAAGCAGTGGCGCGGCAAGCCCCAGGGCGTGAAATGCATCTCCGAGGACTGTGACTACAAGGAGTCCACCAAGCCCACCGAGGAAAAGGTGGAGCATCCCGATGGTGTCGGGGAAGATGCCCTCGTATCCTAGTCCGGCATCTTCTAGTCACGCATGACCTGTTGCAGATTATCCCCCGTATATTCGCACCTATCCTCCACTTTTCTCTATAGAAACTAAATTAACGCTTGACGTTGGCAAAGGGCTTGATATAATGGAGTCACAAGGCAACAAGGCATTCCTCCTATTTGGGAAAGGAGCGCATCGCCATGAAAAGGCTTTCAGCGTTTTTGCTTTTCGCATTTCTCGCATCCCTTGTTCTCACCATCCCGGCTCCCGCCGCCGACTTGCAGGAGGGGTGGTATGTCAGGGTTTCCTCGGTACATATCTGGCAATATGACCAACTTAATGATCCATTCATCCGTGACGAAGGAGACTTCTATGACACCCCGCCAGGCCAGTATGGTCCATTTCAGGTGAGCGATGGGACTTACCATTCCACCATAGACCGGTGGGTTTCCGTTCCTTCAGCGATTTCCGCAGGACCAGGCGATAGCCTTGTTATGCCGCTCACCTTTGGTATGACCCTGGGCGAACCGATAGCCTACCTAGGTTTCTACTGGGAGACTAACTATGATCCAAGTCAGATGCGCCTGGAGTTTTGGCAAGAGAACTACTACACGAGCGTCCAGGAACTCCTTTGGGCCCAGACTTTGTCCAGCTACCGCTACGGTGGGGCGACTCCGCTTACTGATGCGACGTATGAAGGTCAGTTCTTTGTGAAGATTGCGGTTATTCCTGAACCCTCGTCAATGATAATCTTTTCCGCCGGTTTGGGCATATTGTCGGCTCTTCGCCGAAGGAGGACGTAGCCGTGAGTTTACCAACCCGGTTTCTATTAGTGTGTCTGTGCTTGCTTGCCAGGTTCGCCAGCGCCGGATTGGTAAGCGGGGACACAATCGTCGTGTTCAACTCCAACTCCCAAGTGCGGGCCGTCTCCGAAGCGGTTGCTGACTATTATATCTCCCCCATCACCGGCAGAGGCATCCCAGAGGCAAACAAGATAGGCGTGAATTGTCCAGTCTACGATCCTAATAACCCAGGAACTCCTCGCGAATCGGTCTTGCCAGAAACCTTCTACGAGTTCATCCAACTCCCCCTCGAGCAATTCCTCCACGAGCATTTTCACTCCGACGAAGTGCCGATTGGGGAGGACCCCGTCAAAGTCATAGTACTTTGCTATGGAATCCCCAGTAAGGTGTGGGGTGAATCAAGCAATGCAGTCGATGCCAAGCTTGCCATGCTTTTCAACCGCACCCCATGGGGAATATGTTTTCAAACAGATTTGCCAAATAGGTGCTTGACATGAGGGAAGGATATGCTATAATGGGAAACGAAGCAAGGCATTCCTCCTATATTGGAAAAAGGAGCGTCCGACCATGAGAAAGCTTTCCGCACTTCTGTTGTTTGCATTTCTCGCATCCCTCGTTGTCGCCATCCCGGCCCCCGCGGCCGACCTCCAGGCGGGGTGGTATGCCTGGCCTTTGTCGGTTCAGGTTATGGCCGATGACGGTACAGGCTATCCCTATCTTAGGGCGTCAGGATGGTTTACTACGCCGCCGGGGACGTACGGTCCTTTTGCGGTCAGCCAAGGGGATTATCCCCAAACGCTGTGGCGCCGGGCTACGGTCACCTCCGATGTGAATGGCCTCGGGCCTGGCGACAGCCTTATCCTGCCGATGGGATTCGGCATGACAATTGGCGAGCGTTTCATGTACATCCATGTCTCCTGGGGCACGGATTACGATGCGTCCCAAATGCGCCTTGAACTATGGCGAAATCGATATGGTGGAGTAACCGAACGGGTATGGGCGCAGGAGTTGTCAGGTATTCGATCAGGGAGCGTCGATACGCTGTATGGCGGCGAGTTTGAGGGCACATTCTTTTACAAGATAGCCGTCGTTCCCGAGCCGTCCGCGCTGGTCTGCCTGGCAAGTCTTACAGGCCTCAGTGCGTTGGCTCTGCGCTGGAGGAGGAAAGTATGAAGAGGCAGATCGTTCTCCCGCTACTATTCGCCCTGGCCTCCCTTTGCATCCCCTCGCAAGCCGGACTTGTGCCGAATGACATACTGCTGGTTGTGAATGACTACCCCTCGGTCGCACAAGCTTCCCAGGGTGTGGCTCAGTACTACTGCACCGAACGAGGCGTCCCACTAACGAATATCTTTCACGTAAGCACTACGGATCTAGAATACATCCTCCCAGAAGACTTCGCTGACACCATCTACAAACCCCTGATGTCCCATCTCCAGACCCATTTCGGGGCTGACCCGAACGATCCCGCCGCTTGCCGGATCAAGTGCATCGTACTTTGCTACGGCATCCCCTCGCGAATCACCGACTCCGTGCGGCACTGCTCGACAGATTCGGCCCTCACCATGCTCTTCGAGCATGCCCCCTGGGGCAGAGCGGCGATGACGATAAGCAGCGGCACATCACCTGGACGCATACTGAGCCCATATGGAGATGATGGCGGGACCTCATACCTGGCTGCCAGGGGAGAGAACCCCACCGACTTCAGCGAGTTCAGAGCAAGCGCCTTTAACGAGCAGGTGGAGACTCCGCCAAACTTCAAGATCATCAGGTTTACAGACCCCACGCATGCCATAGCGGGCGGGGAGCAGGGGATGCTCTACGGGGGGGAACTCGCGGGCGGTCAGTGGACCTGGACACCCGCGCTGGACGAGAACAAGGACTTTGTGGCGCATACCATCAGCGATTTCTCTATCTCTCCTACTGCACCATCGAAGCTCTGGACATGCACCGGTCGGTATAACTATGATCTCGGCGGGTCCATCATGGTGACCGAAGATGGTGGCGCGAATTGGAGGACCCTTAGGCATGCGCCTATCAACTCCAGTTATCTTCACATTCCGACTCCGGTCGGATGGCTCTCACAGGTCTCCTTCTACGATGACAACCATGGCTGGTCGGTTGGAAGGCAAGACGAACCCGTTGCCGGTGGCGTCATCCTGAATACGGAGGACGGAGGCACAAGCTGGACAAGCATTCCCCCGCCTGCCGAGCTTTCAACCGAACTGAGGGCCGTGGCCGCCGTTGATGCGACTCACGTG
>Ga0307380_10002359_pt1 | contig 26928 bp, 17 predicted proteins | sample UN3MG_FD_202239 | JGI IMG/M metagenome (GOLD analysis project Ga0307380, IMG submission 202239) | Soil microbial communities from Risofladan, Vaasa, Finland - UN-3 | ecosystem: Environmental > Terrestrial > Soil > Coastal area > Acid sulfate soil | place: Finland: Risofladan, Vaasa | collected... | reverse complement strand
CGTCGTTCATCCGCGACCAGGCGATGCAGGGCAGGCTCACCTTCGTCCGCCCCAGCGCGCCCAGGCAGTCCATCGTGATCGCGTCGGCCTCGGCCCGCGCCCGAAGCGTCCGCGCCACGACGTAACTCTTCACCCCGTTGAGCACGTCCTGCTTCGTGGCCCCGACCTGGCGGCGGGCGCGCTTCATGTAGTCCTCGGCCAGGGTGCGGATCTCGTCCGTCTCCGGCGTCTTTCCGTACTCATCGAGGAATGCCTTGGCAGGGATGTAGCGGAGCTTGATGCCCAGATGCTCCATCTCGCCCTCCGCCTCCTTGCCGCCCCGGATGACGAGGCAGCGGGTGGCGCGCATCTTGGCCCCCGCGTGGAGCATTTTGAGGCCCCACTTCACCTGGCGGAAGTCGTCCGTCGAGCAGATGAAGCAGCCAAGCTTCTTCGACGGCGCCGCCGTGTTCGTCGTGAACGACGTGCCGATGGGCGAGAAGACCACGGTGGGCAGCTTCGTGTCAATCGCCTTCGTCGCCGTCGGCCAGGCGTGTTCCTGCCGGTCGAGCAGCACGACCAGCAAGCCGTCGGGCTTCGCCTCGGCGGCTTCGGCGAGCCAGGCGTCGGCTTCCTGCGGGTTGTAAAGGGGCTCGGCCCGCAGGTCGAGCTTCAGGTTCAGCTCCTTGGCTGCCGCGCCGAGTTCATCCGTGTACTTCTTCAGCGCCGCCTGGCCGTCGTAGACCGCGCCCGGCCAGCGCATCCCGTAGTCGCCTTTCCTGCGGACGAAGCACGCCCGCACCGTGGGCACGCACCGTGCCCCTGGCCCTTGGAAAAGCTTCTCCTCGGCGCCGGTGGCCTCGGCGGCGAACCCCACGTCGCGCAGCGCCATCCAGGCCAGCGCCGCCCCCGACGCGCCCAGAAACCCCCGCCGCCCAACCTTGTGAACGTGGCCGCATCCCGCTGCACACAGGCTCTTGTTCATTGCAACCTCCATGCCTCGCCCCGGAACGCAGCCCACCCTCCCCCGTCGCCATCCTATGCTGCGCGACGGGACGTGTCAAGCGGCGGGAGAAGGGCAGGCCACACGCCGAGCTTCAGTGGACAACGTGGACAGGATGGACAGAATGGACTGAATGGACACGCGCTGAGCCTCTTCGCCGCCCGCGTCCATCCAGTCCACTGTGTCCACCCTGTCCACGACGTCCGTCCTCTGTCCTCCAGCCGATGCCTACTTGCGCTTGACAGCCGCGCCCACCCGCGCGATGATGCACGGCGACAAGCGTTCGTTCAGGGGGACGATCGTGCGACTTGGCGCTCCCTCCCGTCTCGCGCTCCTTGTGGTGGCCTTCATCGGCCACGCTCGTGCCGCCGACGCGCCCGCAGCCAAGCTCGAAACCGTTGCCGTCATCGTGGACAAGGCGGAGGTGAAGGCCGGCGACAAGGTGGTCGCCACGGTCGAGAAGGGCCGCATGTTCGGCGTCATCGAGCGACGAGGCGACCTCGTCGAGATTCAGGTCTGCGTCGGCAACGACGTCTTGCGCGGAACCCTCCCCACCTCCGCCGTCAAGTTCCTCACCGACGACGACATTGACCTCGCCGCTGAATGGCTCAAGATGGCCAAGGACCTCAACCCGAATCTCGATGTTGCCGCCTGCCGTGCCAAGCTCGACGCGCTCATTGACCGTGTCGCCGCCGCAGCCGCCGCCGGCGAGACCCCGCGAGAGAAGGCCCGCCTGATCGGCGTGCAGCTTTTTGAGCGCGAGGGGTTCACAAAGAAGGTTGACGTGAAGACGCCGGACCGTCTCCTCCACCTGAAGCAGGGCGATTGCTTCGGCTTCTCGTTCCTATATCTATGCATTGGCCAGAGGCTGAGAATGCCACTTTGCCTCGTCGCTGCACCCGATCACGTCTTCGTCCGATGCGAAGCCCGCGGCGAAGGCTTCAACATCGAAACAACCCAAAAGGGGAAGCTTCACGACACGGACGATTACCTTAGGGAACGCTTGGGAGCGCAACCTTTCAGCCAAGTCGGTGGAACTCATCTTGCGAGCCTGCCAGTTCCGAGTGCTTTGGGCCATCTGTTTTTCGGGTGGGGCAAGCTTCTCAGCGATATGGGCAATCCTGCGAAGGCCTGCGACAGGTGCGCGAGGGCGGTCGAGATCAACCCGCGCCTCGCGGAGGCCTACGTCAACTGGGGCATCGCGTTAGCCGCGCTGGGCAAGGCCCCCGAAGCTTGCCAGAAGTACGCAAAGGCCGTCGACATCAACCCGCGATTCGCGGAGGCATACACGAACTGGGGAGTCCAGTTGGAGGCGATGAACAAGACCCCCGACGCCTGCGTGAAATACGCGAAGGCAGTGGAGATCAACCCGCAATACGCGAGGGCCTACTACTGCTGGGGCTGCGCCCTGGCGACGGTGGGCAAGGCGCCCGAGGCGTGCGGGAAGTACGCGAAGGCTGTCGAGATCAACCCGAGACTTTGGGAGGCCTACTCCAACTGGGGCGCGGCGCTTGCCGCGGTGGGCAGGCACGAGGAGGCGTGCGAGAAGTTCGCTAAGGCCGTCGAGAGCAACCCACGACTCGCGAAGGCTTACTATGGCTGGGGCGCGGCGCTCGTGTTCCTTGGGAAGGCGGCCGAGGCGATGGAGAAGCTGGAGAAGGCGGCCGAACTCGACCCGGCACTGAAGCCGAAGGTCGAGGAGCTGCGGAAGGAACTCGTGGACAAGAAGTAGGCCGCCGCGCCCGCGGCCCCGCCCGCCGGGCACAGCCGAGGGCGGCTGTGCCACACGGGTGGCGCCGTCGGCGAATCACACGGACAGACACGGACGAACACGGACAGCCAGGCTTTTCCCGGCAAGGGTCGGTCCGTGTGCGTCGGTGCAGGTCCGTGCCGGCCGGCCGCTTCGCGGGAAGGCAAAGCGGCGACTTCGTCGCCGCACTCCAAAGTGCGCCTCCGTTGGTCGCGGGTGGAGTGTGGACTGCGGCATCGGAGATGCCGCTTTGGCTCGCGGCGCAGCCGCACAGGAACAGGGCTGGCTCGTCCGAGCAACAGCCCTCGGGACGGGGGCAGAGATGGGGCAGCACCCATCCTGACCACTTTCCGCGGGGCGCGGGGTGGTGAAGATGGTTGAGATGGTCGAGATGGTGGAGATGGCGGCGGGAAAAGGGGGTGGCCGCCTTGACGCACGGCTGGAGCGGTCGGGCCTGAGGCCACGCATGGCCGCATGTGCCTATGGTGACGACCCTTGTGGAAGTGGGCACCTGCTGGGATTCATGCCGTCAAGATGGCCACCTCCCCTTGCGCGCGCGTGGCCATCTTGAGCATGTTGAAGGGGGCCCAGGGCATGGGAAGACGCGACTCCGGCTCTTGCCCCCCCCGGCTAGGCGCTCACCCCCTATGGCGCGCGGGTGAGCGCCTAGCGCGTCAGAGGGGCAGGAGCAGACTTGGTTGTAGCCGTAACCTACTGGCAATCAGGCGGTTGCGGTTCTCGGGGAAACGGACACAGCTTGCTCTGCTAGGCGCTCATCCCCTCCCCCAATCTCGACCACCCCCTGTGTTGCGCGGGTGGTCGTGATGGGCGGGATTGACTCGACGCGGGCGGCCCCCGCCCCCCGCCCGCGGCTCAGTGGAAGAACACGGCTGGGCAAGCCAGCCGTGCCACGGCCGGAGCTGTTCACTCACCGACCCGGGCGCACTCCTTGCCTCGCCACGACTTGATCGGGCGGGCAGCAATGTGTATGATCCGGTTTTCCGACGTATGGCCTCGCCCACTGGGATTCCCTGGAGGAACCGAATGGTCCGCGAGTTGAGCGTGCTGCCGAGCTTCGAGCCCGAGGTGGTGGAGCTTGGGCAGATTCCCGTCTACCAGTACCGCCGCACGCTGGAGCAGGAGCTTGCCGACGGCCGCCTCACCGCCGACGAGGTGAAGCGGTATCTCGAATACATGATGGCCATCCGCGCGTTCGAAGAGATGATCATGGCCGTCCGCAACCAGGCCTACGACGCGATCAAGGGGCTGGACTTCGAGTATCGCGGCCCCACGCACCTCTCGATCGGCCAGGAGGCCACGAGCGTGGGCGGGTGCGCCGCCCTCGGCTTGACGGACTATATCACGAGCACGCACCGCGGCCACGGCGACGGCATCGCCAAGGGCTGCTTCGCCGTCCAGCAGCGCGACGCGGCAACGCTCCGCAAGGTGCTCGGCCTGTCGGACACGGAGAAGCTGGACGACGCGGCGCTGCGCGAGCGGGCGCTCGAGCACCACCTGTTCCGCACGGCGGCCGAGCTGTTCGGGCGCGACGCCGGCTACTGTCGAGGCCGCGGCGGCGGGATGCACATCGCCGACTTCAGCGTGGGCCACCTGGGGGCCAACGCCATCGTGGGCGGCAGCATCGGCATCGGCGCGGGGGCGGGAATGTCCGCCCGCTACCGCGCGAACGGCCACGTGTGCCTCTGCTTCGCGGGCGACGGCGCCTACTGCAACGGCATCTCGTTCGAGTCGCTCAACATCGCCTCGATGGGGCAGTTCACCAACGAGCTGGCCGCCCGCCCCTTCGGCGTGCCCACCATCTTCGCGATCGTGAACAACCAGTACGCCATGACGGGACAGGTCGCGGGCGAGGTCACCGGCGTGGACCACATGGCCCGCCGCGGCGCGGCCTTCCGGCCCGACAACCTCCACGCCGAGGTGATCAACGGCATGGACGCCTTGGCCGTGCTCGACGGCATCCGCCGGGCGGCGGAGCTGGCGCGCGAGGGCAAGGGGCCGGTCGTGCGCGAGCTGGTGACCTATCGCTACCAGGGCCACTCGCTGAGCGACCCGCGCACCGAGTACCGCAGCAAGGAAGAGGAGGCGGCCTGGCGCGAGATTGACCCCATCGTGAAGCTCTCGGGCCAGCTCGTCGAGGCGGGCGTGTGCACGAAGGACGAGATCGCGGCGATGCACGAGCGGGTCGAGGCCCGCCAGGGCCGCGCCACGCGCCGCGCCGCCGAGGCCCCCGAGCCGAAGGCCGAGGACGTGTTGGTGTTCATGTACAGCGACGGCACGTCGGACACGGTGCCCGCCGAGGCGAAGGCCCCCCGCCAGCTTGCGGCGCCCTCCCCCATCGCCCGCAAGGACGGCAAGATCACGTTCAAGGAGGCCATCAAGGAGGCCCTCATCGAGGAGATGGTGCGCGACAACCGCGTGATCTTCTACGGCGAGGACGTGGCCGACTACGGCGGGGCGTTCAAGGTCACGAAGGGGCTGATTGACATCTTCGGGCGCGACCGCGTGTTCAACACCTCGATCTCCGAAGCGGCCATCATCGGCACCGCGGTCGGCGCGGCGATGACCGGGCTGCGGCCGGTGGTCGAGCTGATGTACTCCGACTTCGAGTACCAGGCGGGCGACCAGATTTACAACCAGGCCGCGAAGTGGTCGTACATGTCGGGCGGCAGCCTCGCCGTGCCCATCGTCATCCGCTCGTCGGTCGGCGCGGGCAAGGGCTACGGCGGGCAGCACTCGCAGGCCCTCGAATCGCACTCCACGCACACGCCGGGCATCAAGGTCGTGTTCCCCTCGACGCCCTGCGACGTGAAGGGGCTGCTGAAGACGGCCATCCGCGACGACAATCCCGTGATGTTCTGCGAGAGCCAGGCGCTCTACAACGAGGCCGGCGAGGTGCCCGCCGAGGACTACACGGTGCCCTTCGGCTCCGCCGCCATCCGCCGCGAGGGCGGCGACCTCACGATCGTGGCCTGGGGCAAGGTGGCCCTCGACGTCCTCAAGGCCGCGGGGGTCCTGGAGGCCGAGCACAAGATTGCCGCGGAGGTCATTGACCCCCGCACGCTCATCCCGTTCGACCTCGACACCGTGCTGCGATCGGTGCGGAAGACGGGGCGGGCCATCGTGGCCTCGCAGGCCTGTCGCACGGGGAGCTACACGGGCGAGGTCGCCTCGCAGATCCAGGAGCAAGCGTTCGACTACCTCGACGCCCCGGTCGGCCGCATCGGCGCGCTCGACGGCGTGTCCCCGCAGTCCTACGTCCTCGAGCAGGCATACCTGCCGAGCGTCGCCACCATCGTGGCGGCGGCCCGGAAGCTCGTGGGACGCTGAGTGGCAAAAGACACCCGCCGTCTTTTGCCGTCCACGGCCCTCCGGGTGCTTCGAACGAAGGACAGCGGGTGTCTTTTCCCGTGCCGCTGAGAGAGGAGTCCGACATGCCGGAGGAGTCGGCCAGCTTCCACCGCCTGATGCCGCTGACGGCGGCGCAGTTGGAGGCGGCGTCCGACCCGCAAGCCTATCGGCAGGCGGTGCGCTACGCCCAGAGCGCCCACGTGGTGGACCGGTTGCGGATCGGCGCGGCCCTGAGCGCGCGATTCCACGGCACGCGGGGCATCTACACGACGCGGATAGACGTGAGCGGCCGCGCCTTCCAGTTCGAGTGCACCTGCCCCCTGGGCGGGAAGCGCGAGGCGTGCAAGCACGTCATCGCCCTGGGCCTCGCCTGGCTCGATACGCCGGACACCTTCCACGACCTCGACGTGACGCTGGCCCGGCTTTCGCACATGACGAAGGGCGACCTCATCACGCTGCTGCGGCAGGCGGCCCAGCGCCTGCCCGAGCTGATCGCGCTGCTCGACCGCCCCCGGCGCGAGTGACGGCGAGACGGAGGGCAGCCCGATGGCACGCACGCTCCTCCCCCTTGGCCTCCTGGTCTTCTCCTTGGCTGCGCCCCACCTGAGCGCTGCACCGGCAGTTGGCGACCCGCCAGCGCCGGACGTGAGCGCTCTGCCTGGGGCTCCCAAGGGCTTCCGGATGGTCATGCGCGGTGAGGAGCTGATGGCCCTGCGGCCGGCTGTGAAGCGCCTCCACGCGCCTCCCTGAGGCCCCCTTGGGCGCAGAGGCCCCCCGCTTTCCGGGGTCACTGTCAGTCCGCGGGCATGGGACGGATGCGGTAGTGCCAATCATCGGCCGTGGTGAACCGGCCGGAGAGCTTGTCGCCGGCCCGCGCCAGGAGAGCGCCGACCACGCGGATGCGGTTGGGCGTCCCCTCGTCACGAAGCCGCAACAGGATGATCCCCTGGCGCGCCTTGCGCGAGCGAAAGGCGAGTTCACCGAAGTCCTTGTCGTTGGTCACCACAATCCGCCGCTCGGCCTCGGCGCGGGCCAGGATGACGTCGTCAGCAGCGGCAGGCATCGCGTCGTCGGCACTGAGCACGTCGTGGCCCAGGGAGCGCAGGAACTCCGCGACCCGTGTGCCCGTGGAGGCATCCACCATGAATCTCATGGGCTAGACCCGGACGAGGGAGTCGAGGGGGGCCACTTCCTCGCCGGCAAGGACTTCGGCAGCGTAGGCCAGGGCGGCGCCGATGTCGTCACGCGTCAGGCGGGGGTACTCGGCGAGGATGTCGGCCTCGGGGATGCCTTGTGCCAGCATGCGCACGATCAGCTCGACGGGGATCCGTGTGCCCCGGATCACTGGCTTGCCCACCATCACGCGGGGGTCGAGGTTGATGCGCTGCGCGAACCTCTGTTCCATCGGTCTCGCACTCCGCGAATTCTAGCGATCGCCTCCCAGGTCAGTATACCTCTGCCAGGGTCGGATTGTCAACCGGATGTGACGAAGCGCGTAGCGACCCACCCCTACTCGATCGGGCCTTCGGCCTCGGCGGCGAAGCGGAGGTCCACACGGACCACCCGGCGGTTCATGGCGTCGGCCACGTAGAGGCGACCTTTCTCGATCTGGCCCGCGCTGACGGCCATCGGCCAGCCGAGGGGGATCGCCGGCTCGGGCAGCGGGCTCTTCGGGCCGGCGGAGTCGGGGTTGCCGTAGTAGCCGAACCGCAGGATCTCGTTGCCCGCGTTGTCCACGATAGCCACGTAGTAGTCGAGCCCGTTCGGAATGTATAGGCGGCCCCAGGGGTCGAGGTCGAAGCGCGCCTCCTTGCACACGCAGCCGCCCTCGACCTGCGGGGAAAGGATGGGGTAAGCGGTGAGGCCACCCTTGACGAAGTTGCCCACGTGACTCTTCGCCCAGGCAATGCCCTTACCGTCCGGCTCCTCGCCCTTCTCGAGCTTCACGTAGCCGCCGCCCTCGGGGCCGAACTTGACGACGGCGCCTTTGGTGAGCCGCTTGTCGCCGGCGGCAGCCGAGCCGGCCGGGGCGCCGTGGAGGCCGACGTAGAGGTTGCCCGCCGCGTCCACGCACAGCCCGCCGCCCTGGGGGTCGGTCGGCCCCACAATCCCGTCGGCGGGGCCGGCGTGCTTCTCGGCCTGGCCCGCCGCGTCCCACACGTTGACGAAGTACTTGCACCAGTCGAACATGTTGTGGACGTAGATTCGGCCGTTGGGGGCGACCCAGAGGCCCTTGTTGCACCAGCCGTGGCCGTAGCGGCCGTAGACGTCCTTGCCCGTCGTCGTCAGCGTGGTGGTGTTCTTGCCAGTCGCGGGGAAGGGCACGGGCTTGAAGTCGCGGTCGAAGCGGGCGACCAGCTCGTGCCAGCCCTGCTGGCCGTAGATGTAGAGGTTGCCGTCGGGGCCGTAGGCAAGCTCCATGCCCTTGAGCGGGAAGGGCTTCCTTTCGCCCGTCAGGCCGTCGCAGCGGACGAGTCCGCTCCAGCCGTCGCTGACCACGATGTCGTCGGAGAGGGGGTCGGCCCAGACCTTGACGACGGCCTCGGGCATCACGGCCTCCTCGCCGCCGAGCTTGCCGGTGACCACGAGTTCCTTCCCGCGGTCCTCGATGCGGGTCACGCCGTCGGCCTTCATCCCTCTGCCCTCGGGGTGAATGGCCTCCTGGCACACGTTGCTGAGCCAGATCACGGCAGGGTCTTGCGTGGCGTCCACCGCCATCGAGGGGGCGTTGAGGCCGCCCAGGGTCAGCTCGGCCAGCACTCGCCCGTCCTTCCACCCGGACAGCTTGAGCACCTTGACCTCGTTCACACTCTTGTAGCCGTTGACGATGCGGCGGGTGGTGACGTAGATTTCCTGCCCCTTTGGGCTGAGGGCCACGAGGTCGGGCCATTCGACGGCGGTCGAGCCGAGCAACTTGCCGCCCGCGTCGTAGACGGCGAGCCGCTGGTTCACGCGGTCGCAGGCGTAGACCCGCCCCTCCTTGTCCACGGCGAGGCCGTGGAGGGCGCTGAGGCCGTTCTTGCGGCCCCAGTTGGTGTAGTGGTAACAGCCGTTTCGCTCCTTGGCCCAGAAGTTGTCGGCGGGCACGTCAATCTGGAGGAAGGGCGAGCGCTCGCCCGTCGCGGGGTCCACCTTGAAGACCTGGCCGTCGGCGACCTTTCGGCTCTCGTGATACCAGCCGGCGAGGCAGAGGCTCTTGCCGTCGGGCGACGCGGCCCAGCAGATCGGCCCCTGGGCCGGCGGCGCAGGCGACTTCGTGCCGCCCCAGGCGATGCAGGCGCCGTCGGCGGTGCGGATGCGGCACAACTCGCCGCGGCCATTCGTGAGCCACAAGACGCCATTCTGCACGCGGTTCCCGATGAAGCCGCCGATGGCGTCGCGGTGGATCCAGGGAAGCAGCGCGTTGTACTGCGGCGGACTGAGCTTCTCGTCGCGAAGCTCCTGCTTGCCGAAGCCCTCCACGTCGGCCGGCTTCACGTTCGCGGGATAGGGGTAGATCGTCCGCAGGTACTTGCCCACCCGATCGAAGGCCTTGATGGTGAAGACGTTCCCGCCGTAGCCGCCGCCCGTGGCGACGAGGACCTCGCCCGTCTCGTCGGTGGCGAGGCCGTAGACCTTGCTGCCGAGGATCGCGGGGTCGCCGAGCGCGGCGCCGAATGTCGCCTGTGTGCCGAGGCGCACCCGGGCCTTGAAGGGTCCGCCCTTGGCCGGCTTGCCCAGATCGTCGCAGCCGTCCCACTCGATGCTCTGCGCCAGCCCGGGCTTCAGTGGCGCCGGCGGCGCCTTCGGCCCGCCGAGCACGCCGGCGGCCAGGTGCCTCACCACGCCGCCCTTCGCATCGAGCACGGTCACCTCGGCATCCGTCGGCGCGGAGGCCGCGAAGGCGATGGCCACCTTGTCCGCTGCTCGCACGGCTTTCGGCGGCGAGGCGAATTCGACTTCGCCGGCCAGCGCGACAGCCACGAGGAGCAACATGCACGCAGGAGTCTGCACGTGTCTCATCACTTCGCCCCCAGCTTGTTGGCCGCTTCTGCGGCGCAGGTGAACAACTCGTGGCGGAACGGCTCGCTATCGGCAAGCTCGTAGCCCACGGCTCCGATGCAGGCGGCGCGAATGCGCCAGGCACGCTCGTCGAGGGCCTTCTGGAGCTTCCGGGCCAGCTCGTCGCCCAGCTTGGCCCGCTGAGCGGGGTCGAGGAGCGCGCGCTCGAGGAAGATGCGTGCTTCGGCCTCGAGCATGCCCTCGCGGACGTTCTCGAAGCGCTCGGTGGGGATCGGCCCGTCCGGCCCGGGGGCCACGAGGTTCTCCGTCGCCCGGTCAATGTTGAGCTGGTCCCAACAGGGCGGGTAGCGCGCGGCAACGGTGGCGGAGTGCTTCACGCCGCCGCGAATGCTGTCCTTGCCCAGCACGGGCCAGAAGTCGAATCCTGCGCGCCCCAGGCCGCTGTAGTTGGCCAGCAGGGCCGCTTCCACCGTGAGGCGGTAGACCCCGAGCTGCTGCGTGTGGTAGAGCGGCTGCTTGGTCGCCGGGCCGCTTGAGCGGGTGAAGAGGTCGGCCTTGTGTGCGAGCCGCCAGCCGACTTTGCGAGTGGCGTCCCACGGCAGAGCGCTCGGCGGCGGGAAGAGGTTCACGTAGACGGCCGTGTTGTAGCCGACCGGAATGCCCGCCATCTTGCTGCCGCGCGCGTCCGAGTGGGAGTTCGAGACCCACATGGTGCCCGGCATCAGCTCCTGGAACATCCTGCCCATGGCATCGGTCGGGCGATAGGCATCGCCGTTCATCCCCATCATGGCGGCGCCGAGGAGCCCACGCTTTTCGAGCCGAGCGCGCAGCTCGCGGTAGGCCGGCTCCCAGAATGCCCTGGCCGCGGGCGTGCCCAGCTCGGGCGTCTCGAGGTCCTCGGCCTTGCCCGTGGCGGGGTCGAGGCGGGTCACAAGCGGCGCCCGCCCCTTCTTCTCGCCGACGCCTGCCCAGTGGAACTCGCCGGTGTAGCGGTCCCACACGTAGAGACACACGACGTCGGGCCGCATATGCTTCTGCACCAGGTCGAGGTAGCGGTCGAACAGGGTGAAGTCGGGCTTATAGCCCTCGCCCTCCTTCACCCAGCGGACGATGCTCTGCTCGTTGCCGAAGTTCGTGCGGCAAATCATCGGGAGGAACACGTACTTGTTCCCCAGCTCCCCCAGGAGCGCAAGGGACTTGTCAATGAGGCGCCAGTGCTCCTCGGACCAGGGGGAGACCTTGTAGTGGATGGCCAGGGTGTCGGTGGACTGGATGAGTGCCATGTGCGCGGAGAGGTCGCGGGGGTCGCACAGCGTCCAGTCGGCCACGCGGAGGAGCACGGGGGCCTCGACCGGCTTCTCGCCCTCGATGCTCAGGGTGAGCTTGCCCGTGTAGTCCCCCGGCGCGGCATCGGCAGGCACCTTGACCTTCAGCCAGATGGGCACGAGCGCGGCGGGGCCGGCTCCCTTCCCCTTCTCCGGCTGGGCGTCGCCGGGGGGCGCATCCGAAAGCGCATCCCAGAAGCCCAGGGGAGCGCGATAGCGGTTGAGAATGTAGTCGCAGCGCGTGGTGTAGAGCACTTGGGCGCACGCGGCAGGGAGCTTCGCCTTGCCCTCCCCGGCGGCAAGGTCGGAGGCAACGGCCTTCAGGCCACGAATCGGCCCGTCCGAGGTCACCACGAGCTTCCCGGTAAACGTCCCGTTCCTCGCCCCGGGGATGACGATTGGCCCGAGCGGCTCGTTGGGGTCGCCATACTCGGCCGGCGTGAGGCGGCTCATGACGCTGGAGTTCCAGACCTGGAGGCCCGTTGGCCGCGTGGCGTTCGGCTCCACCCCCGCCTCGGCCCGAAGCTCCAGGCCCGCCAGGCCGCAGGTGCTCCAGACCGATTCGTGGTTCATGTTCTCCTTCTCCAGCCCGTTGCCGAAGTAGGGAGCGCGGTGAAGCTCGACGGCAAGGACGTTCACGCCCTTTCTCAGGGCCGGGACGGGTATCTCCACGGGCTCGATCGCTCGGATGCGCTTCTCCACGCGGTCCCGGCACTTCTTCGGGTCACTGAACTCCGCTCGGATGCACTGGCCGTCGGGCCGCAGAAAGACTTCGGGCGGATAGTCCTCAGCCAGGGTCTGTGGCGCGATGTCGCCCTTGGGCAGGTGGCCGCGGGCCACCTCCCTGCCGTTCAGGTAGGCGACGACGCCGCCGCGGTAGCCGAGCGAGAGCTTCAGGCCACGGACGCCCGCCGGGTCGTCCACCCGAAACTTGCCGCGGAGGACCAGGAGGGCGAGCGGCGGGCTGTACCCGCCGAACACCTTGAAGCCGTAATCGGTCTCCCTGCGGCGGCCACGGTCGAGTCGCCAGCGGAGCCACGTGGAGTCGTCGAAGGCCGGCTCCCTCCAGCCGTCGGGCGGCGGCTCGGTCTGGACAACGAAGCTTGGGCCATAGCTGTCGTTCGGCCCGTCCCTCAGCTCCGCGTCCTTTCGGACAAGTGGCGTCTTCCAGGTGAAGAAGGCGCGCCAGTAGCTGCACTCGTCGAGGATCACTTGTCCGGGACCGGGCGCACCGGCCCCGATGACCACGGAGAACAGATGGACGAACAGTGCGTGCATGGGCCTGGGCTTCTCCTATCTCTCGGGCCGGAGCACGACGCGGACAGCCTTCCGCTCGAGGGCCACCGCCCTCGTTTGCTCCGTGCCGCCGGGGAACCGCCATTTCAGTGTCACTTCGCCGGGCTCCGAGCGCCCGAAGAATGCCTCTGAGGAGCCCGCCACGACGTTCCAGGCGCCGAGGCAACGGGCGTCGGCCCACCCTGTAACGGTCACGGGGCCGGCGACGTCGCCCCCGAGCGGCAAGGCCGCGCGCAGGGCCAGCGGCGCCTCGCCGTCGAAGACCTGTCGGAGGAAGACTCGGACGACGCCGCTCTTGAGGACCAGGGCCATGTCCTGCGCCCCGTCGCGATTGAAGTCGCCGATGGTCCCTGCCTGTTGCCCCTCGGCGGTCTCGGGAATCACGTCCTCGCGGGTCAGCTCGAGGGCCTTGCCGAAGCTCCGGAAGCCGCGGTTGAAGAAGATGAGCGCCGGCCGCTCGCGGTAGGCCATCAGGGTGTCCTGGCGCCCGTCGTTGTTGATGTCGCAGGTGATGCCGCACACCGCCCCCGGCATCGCATAGTAGGCGGTCTCGCCCGAGAGGGTCATGACCTCCTCGAAGCCCCGGGCGCCGCGGTTCTGCCAGAGCCGGCAGCGGTCCTCGGCATAGGCCCAGACGTCGAGCCGCCCGTCATGGTCGAAGTCGCCCAGAAACGCCCCGGAGCGTCCCTTGCCCAGGGCCACCGCGCAGGGAACGGGTGCGGCGAACTGCCCCCCTCCCCTCCCCTTGAACAACAGGCTCCGCGAGGCGCCCGGCTGGAGGACATCGAGCTGCCCGTCGCCGTCGAGGTCGGCCACCAGGCACCCGCCGGCCGGCCCCAACTCCTCCGTCGCCCCCGCTGGCAGTAGCCCGGGCTGGAACGCTCCGTCGCCCGTCGGGCGCAGAAGGAGGGGAGCGCCGTCGCCGCTCACCAGGATGCCGGGGCGACCTTTGAGGCCGACGTCGAGGATGGAAAGCCCCCGGCAGCCGCCCTTGAGCTGCACGGGCATCCCCCGCGACTCGGTCCCGAAGCCGCCCGCCGCCGATTGGTGCCAGAGGCGCAGCGCCTGGCCGTCCCAGGAGACGAGGTCGAGGCGCCCGTCGCCATCCAGGTCGCCCCAGGCCGCCCGGCGCGAGCGGCTGGCAAGTCGGCGCTTCCCGGTCACATCCACGAAGGCATTGCGCGTGCGGTCGAACTCGAACAGGCGGTCGCCCTCGGCCGCGGCGATGAAGAGGATGTCCCTGCCCTCGCCGGCCAGGTCAACGGCCTGGGCGCCGAGGACCTCGCCCTTGACGGTCGCGATGTTCATCCGCCCCGCCCAGCCGAGGCCGACGGCGACCGGGACTGTGGCCTCGCCGGGGTTCTGGAGGATGTACTCGACCACGCCCAGGAGCATGTCGGTGCCGCCGGCCCAAGTGCCCTCCATTCCCACGTCGAGCGCCCGCATCTCCCAGGCGCCGGCGGCCTTGCCCGCATCGAGTCGCAGCCAGCGCCCGCACAGGTGAAGGAACGCCGCGTCGTCCTTCGCCTCGTCCTGGCCGACGAAGAGCAGGGCCGGCCCATCGCCGAGCCGCGCCGCCACTTCCTGGATGGCCCTGGCCTGCTCCTTCCCGGGCGCGGAGGCGAGGTCAATCACGAGCTTCCGGGCCGCGGCCTCGCCTTTGACCGCGCGCAGCACCTCCGCGGCCACGCGGCCCTGTCCGTCGGGCCGCGCCAGCCTCAGCAGCAGTATCTGCTGCGACTGCTCGACGAGGTGGATGGGTGTGAACCTGGGGTTGATGAGCGCATGGGCCTGCCCGGCCACGGCTAGCGCGAGGACCAGCGTCATGCTACTTGCGTGCGTCGGGCGCATTCGGGGTCTGCCCCAGCTTCCTGGCGGCCCGGGCCGCCGTGGAGTAGAGCCGAGCCGTGAGCGCCTGCCAGCCGAAGTGGTCCGTGGCAAACCCGATGCGGCCGTAGGCCTCGGGGCACGTGCGGCGGCAGTAGTTCAGGCGGTCCACGAGGAGCTGGCGGCATTCGGCGGCCAACTCGGGGCCGAGCTTATCGGCGTGCTCGCCGAGGGCCTCGGCCACGACCAGCATCGCCTCGGCCTCCTGCACCCCCTCGCGCACCTGCTCGAAGCGCACGGTGGGCGCCGGGCCGTCGGGGGCCGAATCCGCCAGGCGATACAGGTTCGGCTCGCGCTGCGCGCAGCTCGAGTGCGGCCAGCGGTTGAAGATGCGGTCGTACTTGCCGTCGGGGCGCTTCACCACGTACCAGTAGTCCAGCCCCATCCGCCCGAAGCCGCGCGTGCCGCAGTAGAGCGACCGCTCGGCCAGCGTGCGGTACTTGAGCAGCGAGAGCGTGTCGTCGAAGTTGTGGCGGATGAAGGCGACGCCGGGCCAGGTCCGCTGCTTCCACACGGGTGGCAGGCCCTTCGCAGGATCGGCCATCGCCATGCCGTAGCAGAACTCGTGGCACACGACGCGTCCGCCCCCCCTGTCGGCACGATACGGCTCGGCCGCGCGGGTCGAGCTGTGGCAGCCGCGGGTCCACCCGGCCCCGCCGGGCACGATCTCGTCGAATGCCTTGAACACGGCGGAAGGGGCCGTGCCGTCGGAGAGGATGCCGAGGCAGAACGCCTTCTCCATCCCCTCCTTGGCCAAGCGCTCGCGGATGGCGTCGAGCACGGGCTTCCAGAAGCGCTTGCTCTCCTCGGTGCCGAAGGTGGGCACCTGCAGGTGCGTGCGCTTGCCATCGGGCTCGACCACGGTGACGGTGTTCTGCTGGTCGGCCTTGCGGGTCTCCCAGCCGCCCGAGTGCCACACCTGGAGCGCCACGAAGTCGGGCACGCCCAGGTGCTTCTTCACCAGGGCGATGTAGCGGTCGAAGACGCGGAAATCGTAGTCGAACGTTCCGTCGGCCTGCCGCACCCAGTAGACCATCCCCTCATCGTTGCCGAACTGCGTGCGGTCGGAGATTGGGATGTTGACGAGCTTGTTGCCGAGCTGGCCGAGGAGGCTGAAGCTCATCTCCATGAACTTCCAGTGCTCCTCGGACCACTCGGGCACACGGTAGCGGAGGGCGAGGCTGGTGGGCGACTGGTAGACGCCGGCAAACGTGCGGAAGCCGCGGGGATCGGGCAGCGTCCAGTCGGCCACGCGGAGCCGCACGGACACGGGAATCGGCTTCGCGCCCTCCGCCGTGATGGTCACCATCCCGCTGTAGTCGCCCGCCGCGGCCTCACGCGGCACACACACGGTCACCCAGATGGGCTGCACGGCCCCGCCGCCCTTGCGCACGGGCACCTCGACGGGTGCCGCCTCGCGCAGGCCGTCGAACCAGTCGGGCTGTTGATACGCCTGCCCGTTGAGGAACGGGAAGCGCACCCGCACCTGTGCCGCGGCAATCTCTTGGCCGCCCTCCCCCACAAGATCGCTCACCTGCACCTTCAAGCCCTTGACCGGCTCCGTCGAGCCGACCACGATCTGCCCGGAGAAGGCGCCGTTGCGGCAGCCCACGAGCGAGATCGGCTCGAGCTTCTCGCAGGGGTCGCCGGAATCGAGCACGGTCACCCGGTCGTTCACGTCGTGGTTCCACACCTGGAGGCCCTTCGGGCGGCCGGTGTTCGGCGTCGCACCGCTGCCGGCCGCCGTCAGGCTCACCTCGACAAGCCCGACGGGGACCCAGCCCGGTTCGCGCCCGCTGTGAGGCTCCTGGAACCACAGGGGCGCCGAGGAATGGTAGTCGCTGCGGTGCAGCTCGATGGCCAGGACGTTTGTCCCCTTCCGAAGGTGCTTGAGGGGCAGTTCCACGGGTCCGAGGCGGCGCTCGCGCTTCGACACCCTTTCGGCCAGGTCTCTCTCCCCGGCCTTGATCCGCTTGTCTGCGTGATACGGGCCGGGAATGGGTTTCCCGGCGGAGTCCACGAAGGCATCCGGCGGGTAGGGCGCGCCGGGCGTCGCGGGCGCCAGGCCGGCCGCCGGCAGGTCCCGGCGCGCCACCTCCTGTCCGTTCAGGTACACGGCCACGCCGCCGCGGTACGTCGCCGAAAGCGACAGGGCGCCGACGGATGCGGGGTCCGTGACCTCGAACTTCCCCCGCAGGCAGAGCAGCCCCGTCGAGAACTCGACCCCCGGGCGGAAGACGGCCTGGGCGATCGAGCCGGGCAGCTTCTCCCCTGCCCTTGCGCGCGGCCAGGCCGCGTCGTCGAAGTCCGGCTTCGGCCACTCGGCCGGCGGCGGCTCGGTCTCGAGGAACTGGATGCCCGGATACGACCGGTAGGCCACCTTGACCGGCAGCACCGCTGCCGCCCTCCCCTCGGCGGCGGGGACGACGGGCTTCCGCAACGTCACGTGAAACCGCCAGAAACTCCCCCCGTCCAGGACCACCTGCCCCATGCCCGCCGGCTCCGCCGCTGCTGCGCCTGCCGCAACAACAGCGACTGCCAGAAGTGCCAGCGTCCGCCGCATCCCCTTCTCCTTGCGCCCAGCGTGCGGAGTCACGCCCTGCTGCACGCCCATAGTAAGACACGATGCCGGGGGAAAGCAAGCAGCGGGCGGGACCCTCGCGGCCCGGCCCTCTGCACCGAGTGGCGACAGCCGTTCCCGGAGCGGAAGTGGGGCAACCTCGCCCCAGGGGTTGCCAGGGTCTTCTCGCGTAAGAAGCGCTTGACTTCCGGCTCCTCGCGAAGTACGATTCCCGTGGTCGTGACATGGGCAGCGGGGCAACCTGCTGCCCACCTCTCTCACCCCAGGGCGAGCGTTTCAGGAGGTCAGGCATGACGTGTCCAGAACCGAATCCCAGCCCCAAGTATCCGGATCCAGACCCGGACCTCACGTATCACATCATGATGTGGGGAATGCTCGACAGCGAGCCGGAGCGCTGGCCGCTCGTAGCAAGCTCGGACGACATCAAGAAGTTGCGGAAGCTCGGGTCGTACCCGGGCACTGTGGTCTACGCACGGCGGTCTGCCTACACCGCAATCCTCCTCGAGAACAAGGAATTGACGCTCGTCAACCCGCCGGGGACTCACCACGGAGGCATCTTCGAGCTTCGGAGGAAAGCGTAAGGCCCCCGCTAGCTGCCATGCAGGCCCAAAGGAGAGGAGCTATGAACGGACGACGCTGTGCGCTCGTGGTGTGCGTGGTCCTGGCGGCCGTTGCGGGCTGCGCCAGGCCGTGGCTGACCAACCGGTATTGGGCGGCGCTCTCGATGCGGGCATGGACAAAGGATCCGCATGCGACCGTCTCAGTCTTCGTCTGTGAACCTGAGGCACCCGGTGGGGCCTCGCCGGTGTTGCTCGCCCTCAGCCCGGCGGGGCAAGAAGCCCTCATCAAGGCCATCGCCGTCAACTGCCAGAAGCCGGCCGACCTGCTGGCAGCCCTGAGCCAGCCCCCCAGTTCCGAGCGCCCCGGCGCAACGGAGATTGACCGAACGATCATCAAGAAGCGCCTGGTGTTCTCCGTGGGGAAGAAGCTCTTCCTCCGACCTGCGAACAGGCTTGACCAGTTGGAACTGACCGTGAAGCTCCCGAACGACGCGGCCGATTTCCGGTCATGGAACAAGTTCCAGACGGAGTACAAGACAGTGGAAATCGGCAAGCTCACGGCGGACAGTTCGGACGAGATATCAGCGTTGCTGAAAGGCAGCGGCGAAGGCGGCTCCGGCGAGGCCAAGTACACAGGCAAACGCTCCCTCAAGGAGGACGTGACCCTGCGGCAGCAATACGTCCAACTGAGCGGCGCGCTGCAACCCAGGGAACTCAAGATCGTCCAAGAGGGAGTCGCAGAGATTGACCTGATGGGCAACTCCACAGTCGATCTCACCCTCGCCCTCCGCCGCGAGGAGCATCCCATCATGGTGGTCCGCTTCGGCACGCTCAAGCGCGGCGACGGCAGGTACACCGATCCCAAGGACGTGAGTTACGAGAGGCTGCCGCTGTTCATCCCGTGCCTGCCGCCCGCTAAGGCTGAGGTCCAGGGGCAGCCGCAGAGACACGACGTCAAGGCGTCCGTCGAGGGGCGGTACCGCATCAGGAAGGTGTTCTGGGGAGGCTACTCGACCGTGGAGGGAGACGACTGCGTGCTTTTCCTCCACGGAACGGTCGGCGCCCCGCCCGATGGGGCCACACTCGTCCACCAGGAGGAGATCAAGGCATTGCGTGCCACCTGGCAGATCGCCGACTCGTTCATGGAAGACAGCCAGAAACTGAAGGTGGGGATCGGCGAGATGGAGTTCGCAACGTTCCAGAGCGCGGCCGCCTTCCTGCAATGGGTCCAGTCGGTGGACATCCACCCCGATATCCACGTCAAGGTCGGCTCGGAGACCCTCTACCTGGGCAAGAACCCCCTTTCCAAGGACGAGGTGGACAAGCTAGCGGTCATCGCGCACGTGCGGTAGTGCGCCCAGCACGACCCCACGCCACGGTTGATCCAGGCGCGTGGTTCCGCTATGCTACTCCCAGCCGGGAGCGTCGCCAGGGAGCGGCGCAGGTCCGCCGAGGCACATAGGCCGAAAGGAGATGCTCGATGCGTGCGAGGACTTTGGTCGCGCTGCTCATCGCGGGAACGCTGGCCGGGGCGGCAGTCGCCGCCGAGGCCGGGGCGAAGCTCAAGGTGCTCGTGGTCTGGGGCGGCCACGGCTTCAATCACGACGCCTTCTTCAAGATGTTCCAGGACAACCCCGCCATCACCTGCACCGAGGCGAAGCACGACAAGACCTCCGAGGTCTACGGCCGCGAGGACCTGCTGAGCTACGACGTGGTCGTCCTGTACGACTTCTGGCAGAAGATCACCGACGAGCAGAAGGCGAAGTTCCTCTCCCTCTTCGAGAAGGGCGTCGGCCTCATCGTCCTCCACCACGCTCTGGCCACCTATCAGGACTGGCCGGAGTTCGAGAAGGCCGTCGGCGGCAAGTTCCTCCTCAAGGACGAGGAGGCCAATGGGGTCAAGACCCCCAAGTCCGGCACCGGCGGCGGCCCCATCGCCCTCCACGTGGTCTCCAAGGACCACGCGATCACCAAGGGCATGGAGGACTTCACGCTCCAGGACGAGTACTACAACAAGTGCCGCGTGAGCCAGGACGTGACGCTCCTGCTCACGACGGACAACCCGAAGAACCAGAAGGAAGTGGCCTGGTGCCGCGAGCAGGGCAAGTCGCGCGTCCTCTATATCATGAGCGGCCACGACCAGAAGGTCTACAACGACCCCAACTTCCGCAAGATCCTGGCCAACGCCATCCAGTGGGCCGCGAGGAAGTAACGGGGGGAACGGCGCGAGGCGCCTACTCACTGCCCTTGGGCTGGGAAGCGGCCTTGCTGCCAGGCCCCTGCTCAGGATCCTTCTTGGGCGAGCCGCGCAGCATGGCGCGGACCCTCTCGGCCACCCGCTCGGCGAGGAACTGGTAGCCTTCCTTCGTGAAGTGGCAATCGCCGGGGGGCTGGAGCTCGCGGCGCCGCGGCAGCACGAGTGAGTAGAGGTCGTGGATGGGGATGCCGCTCTCCTCCATGACCTTCCTGGCCGCGTCGTTGTAGGCCGCCGTGTTCGGGTAGAAGGGCGTGGTGGCCGCCCACACGAGCTTGGCGCCGGTGGCCTTGAGCTTCCCGACCAGTTCCGCGAGGTTCTTCTGGTACTCGGCGATGGGGGTCTGCGGGGGGTTCCCCTTCAGATCGTGGATCCCCCAGTTGAAGTGGATCACGCTCCACTTGGCCCTGGGCAGGTACTCGTGGAGATGCTCCAGAGCGTACCGGGTCCCCCTGGAGCAGAAGCAACTGACCTCGGCCTCGCCCTCCAGCGCGGCCTTCGTCGGGGCGTGGTAGCCCAGGGCGATCGAGTCCCCGATCAGCAGCACCTGCGGCAGCGCGTCTTTCGCCGGCGGGTTCCTGCCGGCGGACTGCCACCAATACGCGGCGAGGCCCCCCAGAAGGCAACCCAGCGCCACGAGCGTCCTGACCACGCGCCAGCTCCTCCGCGGCCGCGCGCTCCCGGCGGCCATCGCCTCGGGGCTTCGCGGGAGTGACTCGGCCACGATTCCGTCCCACCTCCTACATCGGTCCGGCGCCCTTCCCCTGCACGACGCCGCGCCGGCACAACTCATCGGCCAGGTACCCAGTAAACCGCGCCGTGTCCCGGAAGTCAAGGTGGACATCGTCGGGGCACGCGAACTCGGCGAAGGACGGCACGTCCTCGTGGTGGATCGTCACGGCGCTCGTGTTGGCCGCCAGAACGTCCCAGTACTTCCATCGCGGGAACAGCTTGTCCTCCAGCGCCTTGCGTTCGCCGCGGCTGATGGGCCGCAGGAGGACGACTGCTCCGCCTCTGCCCTGGATGCGGCGGACCCTCCGCTCGATCTCGGCGACGCGCGCGCGCCACCCCTCATCCGAGATGGTGAGCTGATCGAACGTGGGGCCGCGCCGCCGGGCCGCGCCGCCCTCCGCGGGCCTCTGCTCCTCCACCTTCTCCACCACGCGCCTCGAGAAATCAATGTCCCGCGACCGGTCGCCGTGGGTGACGACGAAGTACGGCGTGGGCAGCCGCCGCCGCGCGAGGAACTCCTGCGCAACCCGCTCGAGGGCGAGGTTCGGATGCAGGACGACAAGCCGCTCCTGGAGAGCCGTCCGCATCACACGGTTCAGCCTCTTGTTCAGGCTCCACTCGGAGTGGTAGTAACGCACGAACGGCTCCTGCGCGTCGGCAACCTCGGGAAGAAGGCCGGCTTCGGTGACGGCGCACAGCACCGTGCCGCGAAAGGACTCATCCTCCGCCAGGTCGTTCAGCGTGGCAAACGGGCCGGCCCCCGCGACGGCCAGATTGAGGACCTGATACCCGGGGCACTTCTCGAGGAACGCCCTGGACACGAAGGCGCACTGGATCCGCGACGCGCCCAGGACACACAGGGTGTCGCGCCCCGCGCCGGAGGCCCGCTCCCGCACGACGCACCACGAGTCCCTGTCGTCGTTCACCGACGGCACGTGGCCCCTGGCGCGCCAGAATGCCTCGAGCCCCCCGAGCACCGCGAGGGCAAGCAGCGCGGCGACCGCGTGAGTCCTGCCCCAGGGGCCGGGCGGCACGCGCGGGTCAGAACTGGAAGTAGATGAATGCACGGTCCTCTCCAGAAAGCGTCACAATCGCGATCATCAGCGACGCGAGGACGAGCGAGCGGAGCCACCAGGGGCAGCGTGCCACAAGCGCCTCCAGCGAGGAATCGCGAAGGAGCCAGTGCAGCAGCAGAATCCCGATCGTGATGCCCAGCACGACGGCCACCTTCCCCATGCCCAGCGCGGGCTGGCCTTGAGCGCCGCCCCCTCCGAACATGCTGGCCAACATCGCAGAGGCCGCCCCAAGACTGCGCGCCCGGAAGAACACCCACCCCACACATACCATCAGGAAGGTGGCGAGCGCCAGCCCCGCGCGCACCGGGTTCCGGCGCCAGAACGCGCCTCGTGGGACGACCCACAGCAGAACCCGCTCGATGGCCAGGTACACCCCGTGCAAGACGCCCCAGAGCACAAACGTCCAGGACGCGCCGTGCCACAGCCCGCCGAGGAACATGGTCACGGAGAGGTTGCGGAGCGGCCTCAGGCCCTCGCCGCGGTTGCCCCCCATCGGGATGTAGAGGTAGTCGCGCAGCCACGTCGAGAGCGAAATGTGCCACCGGCGCCAGAAGTCCGAGAACCCGATCGCCGCGTAGGGGAACCGGAAGTTGTCGGGCAGCGCGAAGCCCAGACACAGCGCGATGCCAACGGCGCACGACGAATACCCCGCGAAGTCGCAGAAGATCTGGCCCGCGAACGCGAACGTGCCGGTCCACGCACCGCAAAAGCCGGGGCACGCCTGAGGGTCGTAGACCTGCTCGCTCACGGGCGCCAGGAGGCCATCGGCCACCACAACCTTCTCGAACAGGCCCAGCAGCAGCAGCGACAGCCCCCAGCCCAACTGCTCCGCCGAGGCGCGCTTCGGCTCCTCACACTGCGGCAGGAAGTCCCCCGCACGCACGATGGGCCCGGCGACCAGTTGCGGGAAGAACGTCACGTACAGCGCGTAGTCGAGGAACGACTTGCCCGGCTCCCGCTTCCCCGAGTAGACGTCCAGCGTGTACGACAACGTCTGGAACGTATAGAACGAGATGCCCACAGGCAGGATGATGTCCGGCGCGAGAGGCTGGAAGTGCACGCCGAGCAGCCTTGCGAAGGCAATGACGTTGGTGGTGAGGAACGCGCCGTACTTGAAGAAGCCGAGAAGCCCCAGGTTCGCTGCCAGGCTGATCAGCAGGAGACCCCGCCGGGCCGGCACCCGCCGCGTTACGGCGAGGCGCCTGGCGACGAACCAGTCCACCAGGGTGGAAACCCACAGCAACACGACGAAGGGCGGGTTCCAGGCCGCGTAGAAGATGTAGCTGGCGACGAGCAGATTCGCCTTCCGCGTGCGCCACGACAGCGGCAGGTTGTGGAGGATCAGAACAACGGCGAAGAAGGCGAGAAAAGTCAGGGAGTTGAAGAGCACGTGAGCACTCGCATGGCAGCCACGGCCGTCGGTATGGCCACTCCCGGCGCGTCGGCGGAGCGTTGCCTGGCACCGTCCGTCCCCGGGTGGGCGCTCCCGCGGGGTGTAGGATTGCACATATGCTACCTGCCGCGCCGGCCGCTGTCAAACCCAGCGATGCGTCAGCTCGCGGCAACCGGCAGTTGATCTCCCGCCCGCGTTCTGGGATAATCCCCCCTCACGTTACTGGCCGGGGCAGTGAGCCCCGGCCGCCACACGGTAAGGAGAAGCTGGATGACCTTCGCGCGGCGCGTGGTGCTCGGGTGTCTGGCACTGGGGCTTCTGGCTGCGGCCCCCGCCACGGCGGGCGATTGGCCACACTTCCGCGGCCCGAAGTCCGATGGCATCTGCACGGAGACCGGCCTCTTGAAGGAATGGCCGGCCGACGGACCGAAGCTGCTCTGGACGGCCACCGGCGTCGGCAAGGGCTACTCCAGCATGTCCATCGTTGCCGGCAAGCTCTACACGATGGGCGACCTGAAGTCCGACGATGGCGGCCAGGCACAGTTCGTCATCGCCCTCGACCTCGCCACGCAGAAGGTCCTCTGGACTGCCAAGGTCGGCGGCCCGCACGGCGACGGCTCGCGCTGCACGCCGACGTTCGACGACGGCCTGCTCTACGCCGTCGGCACCGATGGCGACCTCGTGTGTGTCCAGGCAGCGGACGGCAAGGAGGTCTGGCGCAAGAACTTCGGCAAGGACTTCGGCGGCCGGATGATGTCGGGCTGGAAGTACAGCGAATCGCCGCTGGTGGACGGCGATAAGCTCGTGTGCACCCCCGGCGGCGACAAGGCGGCCATCGTCGCCCTGAACAAGAAGACCGGCGACCTCATCTGGAAATGCGAGTCCCCGAAGCCGGTCGGCGGCTCCGGCTATGCCTCCATCGTCATCTCCGAGGGGGCGGGCGTGCGGCAGTACATCACGCTGTTCGGCCGCGGCGCCCTGAGCGCGAAGGCCGACGACGGCAAGTGCCTCTGGCACTACCCCCGCATTGGCAACGGCACGGCCAACATCCCCACGCCGGTCGTGGATGGCGATTACGTCTTCGTCTCGACCGCCTACAACACGGGCGCGGCCCTGCTCAAGCTCTCCGCGGAGGCCGACGGGGTCAAGGCCGAGCAAGTCTATTTCCTCGACGCCAAGACGTTCCAGAACCACCACGGCGGCTTCGTGAAGATCGGCGACTACCTCTACGGCGGCAGCGGCCACAACGCCGGCAAGCCCACCTGCATCGAGATGAAGACCGGCAAGATCGTGTGGCAGCAGGACCAGCCGGGCGGCGGCTCGGGCGCCGTGCTCTACGCCGACGGCAATCTCATCATCCGCTACCAGGGCAAAGAGGTCTGCCTCATCGAGGCCACGCCCGACGGCTACAAGCTCAAGGGCAAGTTCTCGCCCCCGAGCCAGCCCGGCATGGGCGGCCCCGCCTGGTCGCACCCCGTCATCAGCGACGGCAAGCTCTACCTGCGCCACTCCAACTACGTCTTCTGCTACGACGTGAAGGCGAACTGAGCGGAGCGGCGTTCGGGCGCCCTCACGATCGCCATTTGCCCATTCTCGGCCTTCCGGCTCAGAGTCGTACGGGGTTCTCGCTTTCCGGCGCGCCCGTTTGGCGAATCTCCGCCTTCCGGCTCAGAGTCATACAGTGTTCTCGAGTTCCCGACTCGAGAATCGGCGATTCTCGCCCTTCCGGCTCAGAGTCATATAGACTCTGCAGACTCTTACACTTTTTCGCGCGAGGTCCCATCCCCCAGCATGTTGTGTCCGCTCTCGAAGCACACACAACATCTCCTAGAGTCGCCTGACTCGCCTGACTCGCCGGTTCATGGGCGAGGTCTCGTGGGCCCTCGCGCCATCCGTCTTCCCCAATCGTCGTCGTCCTCGTCGTCGTCGTCGAGTCTGTGGGCTTCTCCCGCTCGGAGATTCGACGACGACGACGACGACGAGCACGAGAGAAAGGGAATCGTGCCCCTGCCAGAACCGGGCGCCATACCCATCATCCGCTCGTAACACTTCAGCCGTCTGAAGTGAATGTGGCACAGCCGCCCCGTCCGCCGCACCATTGCGGGCGCCGGCACGCCCCCGTTTCGGATACGACCTTGCGGGACGCGGCTCGATGGTGAAAGACCGGACGAATGCCGCCGCCAGCATTCCCCGACGCCGGCCCGACCGCCAGCCCCGTCGCGACGCGGCGGCAGATAAGTATGGTGTCCCCCGAACTGTCCCCGAACTGTCCCCGAACTCGTATGGTGTCCCCCGAACTCGTGGTGTCCCCCGAACTCGTCCCCCGAACTCGTCCCGAACTCGTCCCAGGAGAGCATCTTTCGGGGGGTTTCGAACCTTTGCCTATCCGGTTAACAGCAGGCGCGAGCGCGCGACATGGCGGCGGGACTTATCGTTGGACTAACCACTCGGCCCAGTTGAGTGCCTTGGTCCAAACGATGTCGTGTGCCACGAACGGCTTGGGGGATTGCTGCGGTATTACGAGTGGAAGGCCGCGTATCCGCTGGTTGCCATTCCTCGGCCGGTCCCGCCGGTGATTGTGGAACGGCCCTACTATGCACCGGAGCACCGGATCACCAGCGTGTTATGGCTGCGGTTGGTCAGCCGGTAATACTCCCAGCGCTGGGGGCCGAAACGGAGTTCCTCTGTTAACGGCGGCGCTACTTGCGGCCCAGGGCCAGCACCTTGCCGTCGGCGGTCGAGACGTACAGGCATCCGTGCGCGGCGGCCATGCCGTCCCAGACGACCGGCGGCAAGTCGCGTTCGGTCAGTTTTTTCCCGTCGGCGGCGGCGTACGCCAGCAGGCGCCCGTGCGTCCCGGCCACGAAGACCGTATCCCCCGCCAGGACCACGGCCCCGATGCCCTGCTCGTTCAAGCCGCGGCCTGCGCCGAAGACCTCGGCGGCCGTCAACGCCCTGCCCCCCCCGATGCGATGGGGGTCGTACGCGCCCGCGCCGAAGACCTCGGCGGCCGTCCACGTGGCGTTGCTTGGGTCCTCGTGCAGGCGGAGCAGCCAATAATCGGTGCGGCCGCGCATGGGTACTTTGTGGCGGTGGGTGTTCCAGGTGCCTCCGAATGCCGCGATGCTTTCGGGCGTGAAGTCGACGCGGCAGAGGCTGCTGCGGTCATCGGTGCTTGTGAATATGGCCCCGTCGCGAAAGGCCGCCAGAGGCCGCTTATCCGTCAGGTAGCCATTATTTCCCTTAAACATCCGCTCTCCGTAGGTCCAGAGGCCTCGCGGCACCATGACGCCCGCCCCGCCCGTCCGGCAGAAGGCAAAGCCGTTCTTCCAGTCGCAGCCCACCTTGCCGGAGGCCGGATCGATCTGCCAGCGCCCCATCGTTATGTAGTCGGGCGCCACGCCCGCAGGCCTCGGGCCGCCCGCCGCGGGGGCCGACGGCCGACGGGCCTCGCCCACGAGAAGGTCAAAGATGTCGACCTCCAAGCCCTGTCCATCCTTATAACGATCGTAGGTGTCGCTGTTGATGGTCTCGACCCACTTGACCGCCCCGGTGGCCGTGTCGAGGGCCAGGATGCGGATGCCGCCATAGGCCAGCGGGTGTCGCCCGGCCGCAACGTACGCCGTGTCGCCGACCACCAGGACGCTGCCCGCTGCGGGCCACAGCGACTCAAGCTGGCCGTGGGCGACGATGCGCTCGTCCTCCGGCGCCACGTGGAGGC
>Ga0307380_10002357_pt1 | contig 26945 bp, 25 predicted proteins | sample UN3MG_FD_202239 | JGI IMG/M metagenome (GOLD analysis project Ga0307380, IMG submission 202239) | Soil microbial communities from Risofladan, Vaasa, Finland - UN-3 | ecosystem: Environmental > Terrestrial > Soil > Coastal area > Acid sulfate soil | place: Finland: Risofladan, Vaasa | collected... | reverse complement strand
GCAAATCCCGTGCCAACCGCGCCCAAATTCCGCGCGCTGTGCCATCGCCCTGCGCCGCCCCGAAAAAATGCGGGCCGGACGAGGTTTTTGTGGGGCAAAACCGGGGCGGAGCGGGGCAAAACCGGGGCACGGCGGGGCACGGCGGGGCGTCGCGCCACTGTGCCACCGAAACGGCCACACCCGGGGAGAAAGGGATGCTGGTCCGTGCGCATAAAGAGACCGCGGAGCCCCTCCGGGTCCGCGGTCGGGTCGAATCGTTCTTTTGCTGCGCCCGTCAGTCCGGCAGGTAATCCAACCGGCTTTCCTCCGCCGTGCTGTGGGCCAGACTGAAGAGCCGCGGCAACTGCCACCACGGCGACTCCGTCGCCCCCTGCCGCGTCTGGGAAAACTGAATCCCGATCTGATAGCGGTCGTGCTGGCGCCGGCAATGGACCACCCGGCCGGTGAGTTCAAGCGGCGGATGGGCGCCGTTCGGCGGCAAGCGGACGGTCACATGCTCGCCCGTCTTCAGGCGTATGGGGCACTCGGCCCGGAGCCCGTCGAGGGAGAAGTCGCACAGTGCCATGCGGCACTGGGCGGTGCGCGAGGTCTGGGCGCGGGGCGTCAGGTCGTCGCGACGGGCCTGAACGTCCAGGCGGGTCGCAAACCGCTCGAACTGCCTTCGTTCCTTCACGGCGTTTCCGCTGCCGCTCGCTTTCGATGCGACCATAGGACGGTTTCCTGACAGAGCGTCCGGTCCCGCCAGATTCGGCGGGGCGTCCCGCTTTTCTACTATCGGCCGGAAAGCGGTCAAACTTGACTCGCTCCAGGGAAGTATGCGCCGAAATGCCGTAAAGGCAAATCCGCCCCCGGAATTCGGTGCATCGGCACGTGGGAGTGCCAGGGGTGTGGCACGGCTTTGACCGGCTGGGAACCAATCGGGTAGGCTTCGGGCCGTCATCGCGCCGCCTCCGTCTTCGGGGGGTAGGTTCGCGCGGTCGGGAAGCCCCCTGCCTCGTGACCACGGGTCCCCCTTGCTGACGGCCCGTCGTGTCCTGGCAGGCTATTGAGTTTTTCTCTCTTTCGGCCGCGCGTTGCGCGGCCGTGGATTAGTTGACGCCCTGTTCAGCGGGTGCTTCGCGCGTCGGCCAAGGCTCGTCGAACGCGATGCCGACGGCGTACCGGTCGCCCCGTTCCTCGCACCGCACCACCTGGCCGCGAGTGTCGCGCCCTTTTCGCGGCCCCATCGGCGGGAAGAAAACGACCACCGGTTCCTTGGTCTCCAGCGGGTCCGTCGCCATCGCCCCAAGCCCGCCGCGCGACACGTTCAGCACGTGGAGCGAAATGACGTGGCGACGATCCTCGACCGGCCGGTTGCGTCTCACGGCTGTCACGGGAACTTCCACCGTAGCCCTGGAAAACTCGCGGCGTTCGGTTTGGTGAGTCGGCAACCGACTCATCCCCGCCTCCGAATCTGTCTCTAGTCCGGCGCGCGAACGGACCGACGCTACGAACGGCTACCAGCCATGGTGTGCCCTCGCCCCGGTGCATCTACTATAGCCGAGAATCCGCCGAAAGCAAAATCTTTTTCCCACCGCTCCCCATTTTCCAAAAAACGGTGTCAGGAGCCGTTTTTCCCAAAACGGTTCCTGACACCGGTTTTCCTCGGCTGTTCGCGGCTCAGGGGGCGGAAAACGACCCCGGGGTCATTTTCCGGGAAGGGTGGGGAGGCGGCTCATTAGGCCCTGCTCGATGCCGGCCAACTCGTCCGCCTGCCTCCGCAGGTCGGCCCGGAGGACGTCCGCCCTGGCATCGAGGTCCCGGGCCTGCTGGTCCATCTCGTCGCGGAGGAGGGTCAATCGTTGCCGAAGGCGCTGGCGGGCGATCATCTCGCCGGTTGCCATTCGGCCGGCCGCCGGGACCCGCGATTCGGTCGCTTCCCGCAGGATGCTCTGGAGGGCCCGGACGGTCGTTTCCTCGTGGAGGAAGATGGGGCAGTCGGTCAAGGTGTCGCGGGCGAGCATGTCGTCGAGAACGGCCACGCGCTCGCGGAGGTCGGCCGACTGGCGCTCCGCCTGCTGCAGACCGGACCGGGTCCGATTGAGGTTGTCCCGCAGGGTGCGGACGCGGCGTGCGAGGTTGGCCAGGGCCGCTGCGTCGCCTGTCCGTGCGTCGGTGGAGGCCACGAGGCCGGAGTCGCCCGCCTCGGCCGGGGCAGGGGCCCCGCGCCAGGCCGACAGGAGCCTCAAGCCCCCGATGGCCAGGACGACGGCGGCGCCGGCGGCAAAGACCCAGGCGATGCGGCGGTTCGGCCGAGACATTGGGCGGTCCTCAGCATCGGGCAATCGGGGCGGCGGAGGGAAACGGCTTCAGCGGCGCGTCGCTCTCCACAAGTGTATCGGCGAGGGTCGGCGAGCGGATTAGGGAATCCACATGGCCGGCGGATTTTCTTGCGCACGCCGGGAACGTTGACGCCGCCGACCCCCGCCCCTATACTCGCTGGTGTCGGACGTCCGGGCTTTGCCTGGGCGGAGCCGGGCGGCGGTCGGGGATGCGCCGCCGGACATGGGCGAAGGACCTCCCAAGGAGGGATGCTGATGAGCGACCAGCCAGGTGAGCCGCAGAAAGCCGGGCCCGCCCCGGCGTCGCCTCAACCGACGGTGCCGCCTCTCCCGCCCGAACTCCAGACCGCCAACGCCTCGAAGGAAGACCGGAAGTGGGCCATGGTTGGCCACTTGGCGGCTCTGGCGGGTCTGTTGCCTTTTGTGGCCGCGGTTGGCAGTATTCTGGGGCCTCTGATCGTCTGGCTGGTCAAGAAAGACTCTTCCCCGTTTGTCGCCTTCCACGCCAAACAGAGCATGTTTCTTCAGATATTTGCCGTGGTGGCGGCGGGGATTCTGGTTGTGCCGATTGTTACCATTCCGCTGAGCATTCTGGTTTGTCTCGGTGCCATGGTTTACGCGATCTATGGCGCGATCCAGGTGAGCGGCGGGAAGGATTTCGAGTACTACTGGGTCGGCCCGTGGGTCCGCCGGTCCATGATGTAAGGGTCAGGGGGCGGAGAGCGGCCGCTGTCCGGTGGGGGCCGCTGCCGCCTCCTTTGCTTTTAGGAGCCCGGCCGAACGTGAACGTCCTGGTCATCAATTGCGGCTCGTCGAGCGTCAAGTACTCGCTGTTTCGCATGGCGGACGGCGCGGGGGGCGAGACGCTCGCCTCCGGGCTGGTCGAGAAGATCGGCGAGGCGAAGAGCCGCATCCACCACACCGTCGCCGGCCGAAAGGAGTCGCGCGACGCCCCGGCGCCCGACCACCGGTCGGCGTTCGACCTGATGATCCGCGAACTGGCCGAAGGGCCCCGCGCCGTCCTTGCCGGCCCCGCCGACATCCACGCGGTCGGCCACCGCGTTGTCCACGGGGGGGAGCGGTTCACCGAGAGCGTCCGCATCACCGACGAGGTGCTGACGGCCATCGAGGCGAACGCGACCCTCGCCCCGCTCCACAACCCGCCGAACCTGGTCGGCATCCGCGCGGCGATGGACCTGTTGCCCGGCGTCCCGCACGTCGCCGTTTTCGACACCGCCTTCCATCAGACCCTTCCGCCGAGAGCCTTTCTCTACGCCATCCCCTACGGCCTCTACGAGCAGCATGACATCCGGCGGTACGGGTTCCACGGCACGAGCCACCGCTACGTGACGGAGGCCGCCGCCGAACTCCTCCGGAAACCCCTCGACGAAACGAATCTCATCACCTGCCACCTGGGGAACGGGTGCTCCGTGGCGGCGGTGCGCGGAGGGAAAAGCATCGAGACGTCCATGGGGCTGACGCCGCTCGAAGGCCTGGTGATGGGGACCCGCAGCGGCGACGTGGACCCGGCCGTGGTGTTCCACCTGGTGCGGGCGCTTGGCATGACGGTCGAAGAGGTGGACCGGGTGCTGAACCGCGAGAGCGGTCTGGCGGGCCTCTCCGGCGTCTCGAACGACATGCGCGAGGTCCTCCACGCCGCGCGCGCCGGCAACCGCCGGGCGGAACTCGCCATCGAGATCTTCTGCTACCGCCTGCGCAAGTACATCGGGGCCTACACGGCTGTCCTGGGGCGGGTGGACGCGCTGGTCTTTACGGCCGGCATCGGCGAGAACGCTCCGGCCATCCGCGAGCGCTCTTGCGCGGGGCTGGAGGCGCTCGGCTACCGGCTGGATGCGGTGAAGAATGAGGCGCGGGGGCCAGGGGCGCGCGACGTGGCGGCCCGCGACTCCGAGAAACGTATCTTTATCATCCCGACCGACGAGGAGGCGATGATCGCCCGCGACACCGCCCGCCTCGCCGCCGACCACTAAAAATAGGGACAGGCACCAATGGCATTAAGATAAGGGCTGGGCGGCCTGCGAAGGGCCTGCCAGAAAACCTTGGCACACCCTCAGGCACACCCTCCGGCTTGCGGTTGCTGCCTGCCTTTGGTATCATCGTGGTCGGTTACGGCAAGTTTTCAGACGAGCGAGCGAGGGCGGACGATGGGAATCGTGCGAAGCGTGAAGCGGTCGTTCTGGCGCGGTCTGGCTGCCCTGGTGCCGACGCTCCTGACTCTGGTCATCCTGATTCTCGGCATCTCGTTCGTCTACGGGTACCTCGGCCAGCCGGTGAACACGGCCATCATGCACGTTGTGCACCGGGTGTCCGGCATCCCTCTCGGCGAGTACGATGCCGCGGGCATTCCCACGGCCGGCAGCGTGCTGGCCTGGTACAGCCGGTACTGGATGTGGTGGGTGGGGCCGGTGGCGGCAATTGTCGGTCTGGTGATCGGCGCGTATTTTCTCGGGACGTTCATCGGGAACCGGCTGTTGCGGTTCGTGGAATCGTGGCTTGTCCACGTACCGCTCTTGCGCCGCATTTATCCCGGCGCCAAACAGGTTTCGGAGTTTTTCTTTTCGGAGCGGACGGTCGAGTTTCGCCGCGTCGTCGCCGTCGAGTATCCCCGGCGAGGCGTCTGGTCCATCGGCTTCGTCACGGGGCGCAGTTTTCACGCGCTCTCGGAGAAGACGGAGCAGGAACTCCTGACGGTTTTCATCCCGAGTTCCCCCACCCCCTTCACGGGCTACATCGTCTGTGTGCCCCGCCGCGAGGTCATTGACCTGCCCATCACCGTGGATGAGGCGTTCCAGTACACGATCTCCGGCGGCGTCATCATGCCGCCCGCCGAACGCGTCGAATCGCTGTCGGTGGCCCTCTCTGTCTCGGCCGAGGAAGCCCGGGCGGCCCTCCAGGGCCCCGCCGGCGACGAGGCGGAAACGAAGACCCCGCCGCCGGACGAGCAGAAAGACGCCTGACACCGCATTCAGGAGAGGAGGGCCTGCATGTACGTCGGACGCATCGTCGCCGTCGGCCGCACGCCGAACGGAAACAACGCCGTCATGTACCGCGTGTCGAGCCGCTCGTTTCCCAATCGCCGGACCGTCGAGACGCCGCGCGGCCTGGCCGTCGTCCCGCGCGAGGGGCACGAGTCGGACCTCTCGAAGAACCCCTACATCGCCTACAACTGCGTCCGTGTGGCCGAAGGCGCGGGGCGCGTGGTTGCCGTGGCGACGAACGGTTCGCAGACGGACCCGATAACCGAGAAGATCGCGTCCGGCATGAGTATCCGCGACGCGCTGGTGGAGTCGCTCATCGTCCTGGACTACGAGAAGGACGATTTTTCGACGCCGCGCATCGCCGTCGCCGTTGCTCGCGGCGCCGACGAAGGGTGGGGCGGCATCGTGCGCTCCGATGGCTTGCACGTCCGGTCGTTCCCCCTGGAGGCCGGCAAGGCGTTTTATTTTGCGACCTACGAGGTGAATGACCCTCGGCCGGAGTACGTGAGCGACTTCGAGGCCGAGTCGGCCCAGGAGGCGGCCGAGTGGGCTGTCTCAGGCGGCGCGTTTGCGGACCTCGAGAAACCCGTCTGCTCCGCCGCCGCCGTCGAAACCGCCGACGGATTTGACCTCGCCGGCTACACCGTGGCGGGCTGACGGCATCTCTGTCGCCCCCGGTGTGTTCACTGGGGGCTAAATAAATGGGAACTCCACCTCGGCATCGTGGTTTAACAAGAGCGCTCTTGGTCTGCCCGTGTGCTCGGGCTGCGCTTTTGGGGGTTCCTGTGCGGACTTGCCGGACAATCCGGTTGGGCCGATGGATGGCGGCCGCGATTGCCGTCCTCGCGGCGGGCGCCGCCGCGGCCGGAGCCGACTACGAGCAGACCTTCACCCTGCGCGAACCGCTCGGCTATACCTGGACCGACGAACTGGTACGCCGCGACCTGGCGGTGAAGGAAAAGAACGTTGCGGCCGAGAGCTTTGCGCTCTTCGGCCCCGACGGTGTGCGCCTCCCCTGCCAGGTGGAGGTTCTCGACGGCCAACCGGACGCCGTCCGCCGCCTCCGCCTCTGGTTCAAGGTCACGCTCCCGAAGAACGAGGAGGTCGCACTGCGGGTCGCGTACAACGACGATCGCCGTCCGGCCGAGGCGGCCGTGACCGGCCCGCGCGCGTCCGTTGTGAAGGAGAAGGGCTCGCTTGTCCTTTCGAGCGGCATCGCGGAGATGCGCCTGGCCGACACAGCCGCCTTCCGCGAGCCGAAGGCGCTGGCCGACGCCGCTCCCATTCTGGGCGTGCGACCCGCGGGCGCGGGCAAGTGGTACGGCCAATGGAGCGACCGGAGCGAGGCGCGATTCAAGAGCCGAACGGTGACCGTCGAGGCCGAGGGGCCCGTCTGGGCGCAGGTGCGCATCGCCTATGAGACAGACGATAAGAAACATGTCTATGAATTGACCGCACGCTGCGTTGCCGGCGAGCCGTGCGTGGACGTCCTCGAACGCTACCGGTTGCCGCCGGGAAGCCGCCGCCGTGTCCTTTTCGGGGGCGACCTTGCGCCCGCCGAAATCCTCTGGATGCCGTGGTTCGTCCGGGCGGGCGACCGCGCCGAGCCCGCCTACGACGTGCGCCGCGTCGCCATCGCCGAGGCGGCGGCGAGCGGAGAGCCGTTTGCGACGCTCCGGCCCAAGTGGACCCAGGCGGGCGGCCACGCCCAGGTGTGCCTGGCGGTGGGGTCCGGCGGGGGCCCGGCCATCGGGATTCTTGCGACCTCGCCCGGCGACTGGGACCGCCCGTACGAGCAGTTCATCGAGGTCCGGGTGCCGGCGAAGGGGGAAGGCCTGGCGATGGACTTTCCCCTGGTCGAGGGGAGTCGCCGATGGGCGCTCCTGGCGGGGACGGCGGATCGCTTCGACTCCAAGGCCGCCCTCCAGCACCTGATGCGCCGGAACTGGGACATTCCGCTCCAGCGCGTGCTGTGCGAATGGGTGCTGGAGTGGAAGCGCGACGCGGCTAAAGATGCGCCGCACATCCTGACGACTCTGGAGCGCCTCTCGGCGCTGCGGGCCGACTTCGCCGCCGACCGCGACATCCCCGCCGTGCGCCTGCTGAAGCGCGCCCTGGCCGGCGAGGCGAAGGGCGAGAAGGAACTGGCCCGGTTGCTCGCGGCGGGCGATGGCGGAGCCGCCGACGTCGAGGCCAACCTCTACCTGGAGCGGTGCTACCAGGACGATTTTCTGAGCCCTCCCTCGTACCCGCGCCGCCTCGCCCGCGCGATGGAGATGACGGACCTGGCGAGCGCCGGCCGGCCGGCCCCCGGCCCCCAGGCCGCCCTCGTCGGATATGTCTTCTCGGACGGGAACTACTGGCCCGGCACCGCCCGCGGGTGGGGCGTCGGCGACCAGAACTTCCATGCCGATATGTATAAACTCGCCATCTACGCGGCCGCCAGGCTTCCCGACCATCCGCACGCCCGCCGGTGGATGGCGTTCGGCCTGGAGAACCTCCGGGACGGCCTTCGCAAGGTTGTCTTTCTGCCGGGCGGGGCGGGCTACGAGTGCCCCGGCTCGAGCGCCGCTTCCCTGGGCGCGATGCTCGCTATGATGCAGGCGGCGAAGAACTCCGGCCTCGAAGACCCGTTCCGCTGGCCCGAGGGATGCGCAAGCCTCGAGTACCTGCGGAACCTTCACACGCCGACCGACCCGCGCCTCGGCCGGCGCGTGCTGGCGTCCATCGGCGACACCCGTCCCTGGCAGGACGGCGTGGGGGTCGTCTTCGGGATGGCGGCCGCGGGCTACAAGGACGCCGACCCCGCCTTCGCCTCCGCCTGCATGGCGATGTACCGCCACTACTGGGGCGAGGAGGGGAGCGGCGACCTCGCCGACGACCTCCTGCGCGTGGACCAGTCGGTTCCGATCTTGCGCCTGGAGGACCTCGCCTGGCCGAGCGCCGCCTATCCGGGCTTCGGGGCGGTGCTGCGGAGCCGGTTCGGGTCGCCGAAGGAAACGTTCGCGGCCTTCAAGTGCGGCCCGGCGCGCGGCGGGTATCAGGGCGACGAACTGGCGTTCCATTTCTACGGCGCCGGGATGCCCCTGGCCCTCGATTGGTTCTGCGGCGACGAGCCCCGCCCGGACCAGGAGCACATGCACAACCGCGTCAACCTGGGTCAGGATGAAAACATGGACGCCGAGGGGCGCTTCCTTGCGTTCCGCTCCTCCGAGGCCGCCGACCTCGCCGTCGGCCAGGTCGAGAGCGACCGCCTCCGCCGACTGCCGCGCTATCCCCATCAACTCGTCCCTCAGGCCGCGTACCCGCGCCGCGCGCTCGCGCGCCCGGCGTGCTACCGGCGGTATCTGGCGCTCGTCAAGCACCCGGAGGGGAGCCCCCTGGAGGATTACCTGGTCGTGCGCGACGAACTGGCTGCCGACGAGGCGGCGACGTTCAACCTTTTTGTCCTGGCGCGCTCGGTCCGCCAGGAAGGCCAGGCGTTCCATTTCGCGGGCCAACTGGCCGCCGACGCCGTCGCCTTCTTTGCCACTCCCGAGGCCGCTGAGGTGACGCTCGACCGCTGGTCCTGGCCGACGCGCGGAGAGGAGGCGCTCATCCCCGAGGGCTTTCGCATCGGCGAGGACCGCTGGCGCGAGGGGGAACTCCAGCAGCATCTCCGCGTCGGTGCGGCGCCCGGCCGGCCGTTTCTCGTCGTCCTCTATCCGTACCGCCGGGGCGAGGCCGTGCCCGCTTTTGAGTCCCTCGCCGACGGGCGCGGCGTCCGCGTCGTGCTCGGCAAGGTTGCCGAGGAGGTGTATCTGGCGACGGAGCCGGCGGACGGCGCCGCCGGCCAGGCGGTCGTCCGCCGCGCCGGCCGCGACACCGTCCTCCTCGGTCCGACGGACCTTCCGCCGCTGCGTTAACGGATCGGCTGGCGGACGAATTCGCTTGCCCGTCGGCGCCGGCGGGCCTACACTGAAATCGCCGAAAAGGCGGGGAAAGCGATGCGTTCACGCATAGCGATTGTTGCATGTATGGCGGCCGCGGCCCTTGCCGGGCGCGCCGGCGCCGCCGAACTCGACCTCTCGCGCTACCTGCCGCTTGCGGACGTCCGGCCGGGGATGGTCGGCGTGGGCAAGACGACGCTCGATGGCTCCGAGATCGTCGAGTTCGAGGTCGTGGTGCTCGCGGTCCTGAAGAACGTTTTCCCCCAGCGGGACGTCATCATGGTCCGCTGCCGCGGCGCCGGCCTGGAGGAGACGGGCGTCGTGGCCGGCATGAGCGGTTCGCCGGTCTATGTGGACGGCCGGCTCGTCGGCGCGCTGGCCTACGCATTCCCGTGGGGCAAGGCCCCGATTGCGGGCGTCCAGCCCATCGAGCAGATGCTGCGGATTGCGGAGCGGCCGCCGGCAAATCAAGGTGATAGCGTCTATAAGTAATAATGGCAGCACGATTATTTGAGAGTAAGCGTGATAGGTGGAGGCGCAGGTCGCTTACGATCAACGGACTGCCGAGGAGGGTCTGCCATGCATGTCCGTTTCGAATGTCCGAAATGCGGCACAAAGCTTGCCGTTCCACAAGATCTTGCCGGTCGCGGAGGCATCTGCCCCCGATGTGGCACCCGGAGCGTTGTGCCGATCTCGCCACCCGAATCCCAGGCCGCAGAACCCACCGGGGAGCTCAGCAGTCTCAACAGATACCCGTGGCACGTCAAGCTCGTAGCGATAGCAGCTGGTCTCTTCATCTTGTTGGTTGTCACTCTTTGCGTCTTTTGGCCCCGGAGCACATGGGAACAGGGCAACCGCGACAGGCTTCTCGGCCTGTGCAACGAGGCCTCGGCGTTGGCGAAAATGGGCGATCTGGCGCGGTTCAACGCCAAGCACGCCGAGCTTCTTGCCCTTGTGGGCTCGCGCAAAGTGGAGGATCAGGAGTTGAAGGCCGCCCTTCAAAGGGTTGAGGACGCAGGGAACATTCTGGTCGCCTCGACAAAGCGGGAAGATGAGAGGGTTGGGCAAGCGGAGGCGGCGCGCCGCCAAGCAGAGCAAGAGAGACAGCGCCTTGAGGCAGAAGCCAGGCTTGCTACAGAGGAGATGCAACGTCAGAAGGAGGAGGCCGAGCGTCTTGCTCTGGAAGAGAAAAAACGCCGGGAGGATGCGGAATCGCAGCGCCGAGCGGAGGAAGAGGAACAACGCCTGGCGGCTGAGGCCCGGCAGAACGCGGAGAAAGAGCGTGAAAGGCTTGTCGCCGAGGCCAACCATCGCGCCGAAGAAGAAAACCAGAGAAACGCGGAGGCTCAAAGACAGGCACAGGAGCAACAGCGCCGCGTGGCAGAAGCCAAGCAGCAGGCAGCCGAAGAGCAGCGCAGACAAGAAACCCTCGCGGCACTCACCAGGGAATTAGGGCGCATTACGGCATCTCTCGAGCAGGCGAAGGCAGAAGGCCGCGCGGCTGTTCAGGAGAGGAATCAGCTGCAATACAAGTACCACTCAGAACGGAAACAAGTGCAGTAGCAGTATGTGACAATGGTAGATGAGATCGATAAGAGGTACCGTGCCGAGCGCCGTTCCCTTATCGGCTCTGGACTGGCAGGAAATGACCCGGAAGAATACCAACGCCAAGTGACTGAATTGGAGCGCCGGCGGTCAGAGCGTCTGCTTGCGGTCGAAGCGTGGCGCACGAACCAGTACAGAGAGATTGACCGCAGGTATCAGCCCCAAGTCACGGCCATCGACACGAAAATCGCGCAGCTGGCGGAGGTCGTCAAGTCTCTGACGCAAGCGCAGGCGGAGCTTCAGGCGCAACTGAGCACGAGATAGACGCGTGTAGAGCTCAGTGCCGCGTTGTTGGTCGCCGGTAGCAGAGGAGGGAGTGACGCTGTGTCCGAGTGCAGGGGACAATTGTTTTGTTGCAAGCGCCGATGGCCCATCACCGTGAGCTTCGGACCAACAGTCATGCGAGTGCGCTATGATCGCCTTCCCTCGCCGACCGACCCTCACGACCAGATTCTTCGGGGCACGGTAACTGTTGCGCCCGCTGACGAGGGCGACCTGCCAACAGACGTCGATCTCTTGAGTAGGCCACTCATTCTCCTTCTACTTGAGACACTGCCAGTTTACGGCAAATGCCCTTTGGGGGAATGGCAATTGTCTGTGGCCGTATCCAACATCCGAAGGGACCATGCTGGGAAGACCGTAACATTTGACTTCATGCAAGACGGGGGCGTGGGCCGCACCTTGGCATAACGGATGTCGGGAACGGGCGGGACAGGCCAAAAATTACCCCTCGGGCAATTAACGGATAAGCCCTTTCTGCGCAAGACGTTACGGCAATATCGGCGTACACCCGTCCGATGCATCGCCACGCCCATCTTCGAGGGGCCGGAGGAGATGATCCTCGCCTTGGCGGCGGCGGACGACCGGCTCCTGGTCGCCACCGGACGCAAAGGCCGCATCTACGAGGTTGCCCTTGCCGGCAGGGATGAAGACGCCTGCCTGGCCACGCTGGACCCGAAACAGGCGATGGCGCTGGTGGTGACGCGCGCCGGGCGGGTCGTCGTCGGCACCGCCTCGCCGGGACGCCTCTACGCCCTCTCGAAAGGTTTTGCCAAGGAAGGGACGTTCACCAGCCAGGTCCATGATGCGGGCGGGTCGGCCCGGTGGGGCGCCCTGGAGTGGCGCGCCTCGGCGCCGGATGGCACGGCCGTCCGCATCGCGACGCGCACCGGGAACGTCGGCGACCCCCGGAAGGGGATGTGGTCGGACTGGTCGAAGGACGCGGCGAAATCGCCGGCGGCGGTCGCAAGCCCGCCGGCCCGCTACATTCAGTTCCGCGTGACGATGCAGACGCGCGACGAGGCGGCGACGCCGGTCTTGGAACAACTGGAGGCGGCCTGGCGGCGGGCCAACGAGCCGCCCAAAGTCCTCGCCGTCGCCGAACAGCCGATGCAGGACGGCGGCGCGCAGGCCCAGATGGCGCAGCGGGTCCGCCAGATGATGACCCAAGCCCGCGAGGGCGCCGCCGGCGGCAACCAGGCCCCGCCTCCGCCCGCCGCGGGGCCCAAAGCGCCCCAGCCGCTGCGCCTCATCGGGTGGCAGGCGACGGATCTGAACGGCGACCGCCTGACCTCGCGCCTCTATTTTCGCAGCCAGGGCGAACCGAACTGGATCCTCCTGGAGGAGAACCTCGCGCAGCCGCCCTATCCCTGGGACACGAGCACCGTTGCCGACGGATGGTACGAAATCAAGGTCGTCGCAAGCGACCTTCCGGACAACGACGTCGCCACCGCCCTGGAAAGCGAGAAGGTGAGCGACCCCGTGCTGGTGGACAACACCGCCCCGATCTTTGAGCGGATCGAGACCCAGGTCAACGGCCGCGACGTGACCGTCCGCCTCGTGGTCCGCGACGCGACCAGTTGGCTCGCCGAGGCCGCCTACACGCTGGACTCCGCGACCGAGTGGACGCCCATCGCTCCGACGGACGGCCTGTTCGACGGACCGCAGAAGGAGTTTCTCTTCACCGTGCGCGACCTGGCGGACGGACCCCATCGGCTGGCCGTTCGTGCCGGCGACCAGGCGGGCAATACGGCTCACGCGGCCCGGACGTTGCTCCCGGCCCCGTAGGTGCTGCAATAGAACGTGAGCCGGCGTGAGCCGACCTCTCCGCCGGCCCGATACCCATCGCCTACGACTGAGCACATGTGTTTCAGGATTGTCACTTAACCTATTATCTTGTCAGGAGTTGCGCAATAATTACCCCAGGGGTAATTTCCGCGTCGCCCGGACGGCGAGGCGGGCGGAACGCGGGCCGTGGGGAGTGAACGTCAGTCGGCGCGACTGCTCGCCCGTCACCTCGAACCGAATCTGGAGGTGGTCCTTCGGCAGGATTTGCGGCGCGCGGTCCGCCCACTCCAAGGCCGCAAGGCCATCCCCCTCCAGCATCTCCTCCGCCCCGATGCCCTCCAGGTCCCGCGCGCCTGACAGGCGGTACGCGTCGAGGTGGTAGAACGGCAGGCGGCCGTCGCGGTACTCCCGGCAGAGGACGAACGACGGGCTCGTCACTTCCCGCGCGGCGGCGGCGCCCAGGCCTTCGGCAAGACCTTTGGCGAAATGTGTCTTGCCGCTCCCGAGTTCCCCGACCAGGGCCAGACAATCGCCCGCCTCGGCCGCGCGCCCGATCCGCCGGCCCAGCGCGACGGTCTCCTCGGGGCTCTGCGTCTCGATGGTCTGGACGGCGCTCACCGGAAATGCTCCCAGCCTCGGGGTTCCAGGACCTTGCGATGGCCGTCGGCCCCGACAAGCGTGACCTTGCGGCCGCGCGTCACGCGCCCGATGCGCGTCAGACGCAGGCGCGCGAGCGGATTTTTTGTGAGGAGCCGCTTGGCGTCCCGCGGTCCGACGGCAAAGAGGAGTTCGAAATCCTCGCCGTCGTTCAAGGCGTGTTCCAGCGCCGGCCGGCCGTCCTTCCGCGCCAGTTGCCGGGCGTCGCGCGAGATGGGGACGGCCCGGGCCTCGACCTCGGCCGCGACGCCGCTTTCCTCGCACAGGTGCGCCAAGTCCGTCGAGAGGCCGTCCGAAAGGTCAATCATGGCGTGAAGGCGGATGGTCTGGGCGAGCCGGCGTGCTTCGCGGACGCGCGGCGTGAAGCAAAGGTGCCGACCCAGGAGCGAGCCGCCCAGGGTGCCCGTGACGAAAAGTGCGTCTCCCGGCCGGGCGCCGGACCGGCGCACGGGCTTCACTCCGGCCGCGCGGGCCACGAGGGCCGTCCCGACCGAGAGCGGGCCGGAGCCGCTCACGATGTCGCCGCCGACGATAGGACAGTCGAAGCGCTCGGCCGCGTCGGCTAGGCCGCGGCTGATCTGCTTGGCGAACGCCATGGTGCGCTTCGCGGGGAGGGCGACCCAGGCGACGGCGGCGACGGGCAGCGCCGCCATCGCTGCCGCGTCCGACAGGCTCACCGCGAGGGCCTTGTAGCCGACCTTGCGCGGCGAGGCTTTGGCGAGGTCGAAGTGCGTGCCATCGACGAGCGCATCCACCGTGAGGAGGCAGCGGTCTTCGCGGGCGAGCGAGAGGATGGCCATGTCGTCGCCCGGTCCGAGGGGGACGCGCGGATGCCCGACGCGCGTCCGCGCCCGGATCCAGTTGATTAGTTTCCATTCACCTTTGGCTTTGCTCATGGGTCTTCACACCAACTCGGCCAGGTATGTAAACGCTTCCTCGGCCACTTCGCGGGCCTGCGATTCGTAGGGATAGAGTTCGACGGTGATCCATCCGTCGTATCCGGCGCTGCGAAGGGCCGCCAGGACCGAGGGGAAGTCAATCGCTCCGCGTCCGGGGACGAGGTGCTTGTGCTCGCGCGTCGGGGCGATGTCTTCCAGGTGGACGTGGCGGATGTGCGGCCCGAGCCGCCGCGCCGCCTCCGCCGGGTCCGCGCCGACGCAGTAAAAGTGGCCGATGTCGAAGTTGAGGCCCAGCCGCCGGTGCGGCAACGTGCGGATAAACTCCTCGAACTCCTCCGGGCGCTCGATGAGGAGATGAGGCTCGGGCTCGACGAGGAGATTGACGCCGCATTTTTCGGCCAGCGGCAGGACGCGCTCCAGGCCCTCGCGGTAGAGCGCGAGGGCTTCGGAGCGGCGCATGCCTTCGGGGAGCGGTCCGCCGGGCTCCAGACTGAGGCCGGGCGCCCCCATGTCGCGCGCGAGAAGGATGCAGTTCTCCGTGTGCTCGATGCGCACGGTGCGGGCCCGCTCGTCCGGTTCGATCCACGAAGGATGGTACGTGTCGCCCACGGCAAAGAGCGTAAACGCATTGAGATTCGTCACCGCCAGGCGAAGGTCCTCCAGGAGCGTCCGCATGCGCTCGATGCGCCGGGCGTCCATGTCGCGGGGATAGGCGTGCGGGACGTCGGCCATGATCTCGACGCCCGCGTAGCCGCAGCCGGCGATCTGGCGCAGGCTCTCCTCGAGGCTCGTCTGCTTGAACGCGTTGGTGCTGAACGCCAGATTCATCGCGCCTCCGTTTCGGCCGGGGTGGCGGCTCGGCCGTCCGGGCGAATCCTAGCCGGGCCGGCCGCTACGGACAAGGGGGAAGGGCGCGTAGCCTCAGGTCGGCGACTTCGTGATCTCCGCCAGGACGACCGTCGCGTAGGCGCCCGGCGGCAGGGTGAAGGCCAGCAGCAGGTCCTCGCCGTCCGGTTCCAGGCGGACGTCCGCGAGGGGGATGCGGAGCGGCCGCCGGCCGCCGCGAAGCCGCAGCGCCTTGACGCGCGTGAAGTCCTCCGGCCCGATGCCGCTGGCGGCGAGGACGGCGCGTTCGATTTCGCCGGGCCGCCCTTCGGCCAGCCGCACGCGGTGCCCCACGATGGGCCCCGAGGGGCTGAGTTCGAAGCGGTCGGCGCGCGGCTGTTCCTGCTCGACGTTCTGGACGAGGAAGACGGCCCCCTTGGCGTGGAGGTAGGCGAGGTCGCCCGCCTCGACGTGCGCCAGGTCCTCCAGCCGCCGGGCGAGCACGTCGTTAAACAGGGCCGACTGGCAGGCGCTTACGAAGAGGCGCGCGAGTTGCTTGCTGACGGCCCGGGCGGCGCGTGAGGGTTTTTTGGTCCGCAGGAGCGTCGAGAGGACCTTGAGGTGTTCGCGTTCGCCGCCGAACTTTTTCTTCGCGCCGGCGAGGTCGGCCGTGTCGTATCGGCGGCGCGCTTCCTGCAGGCGCGGCGAGTCGGCGGGGCTCGGCCCGCCGAGAAACCGGTCGCAAAAGCCGCGCGCGTCGCCGAGCACCAGCGCCCGGCCCAGGAGGTGATTGTCGCTGCGCCGGCCGAAACGCTGCTCGTCGAACCAGTTCGGCACGCCGGCGCTAGAAAGCCGCGCCAGAATCGCCCGGGCAAGTTCCTCGGCCCCGGCGGCGCAACCGCGCAGGCGCACTTCGAAGCGGTTCCCCGCCAGGTGGCCGATCTTCAACTTGTTCCGGTGCCGCCCGACACGCAGCACGCGCAGGTCCGGCCACTCCAGGTGCGCCGCCTTCTCGGGGTCAATCCCCTGGAGGCTCATCCACTGGCGGGAGACGCTTTGGGCGTCCTTCAGGCCGGCCAGTCCGACCCATCGCCTCGGCAGGCCGAAGGTCCGCGCGATCCGGTCGGCCGCCTCCAGCGACCCCACGCCGCGCTTCTCGACCAGAAGGTACACGTGCTCGCCGCGACCCGAGGGCTCGTAGAGAGGAAGTTCCGTGACGACGAAATCCTCCGGGCGCTCTTTGATGCGGCCGCCGGTCCCGGGCAGGTCGGCCGTCACGTACGCTACGGGGCGGATGCTCACGCGTGGCGCTCCAGGAAGTCGGCGACCTCGTCCGCCGTGGGCATGCTCGGCTGGGTGCCTGAGCCCGGGGCCCGCTCGATGCCGGCCACGAGGTCCATCATGTTGCCGGCGACGAGGATACGGGGTTTGGGCACGGTCGGCTCCTACTCGGTCGGGGCGATTCTAGGGCCTCGTGCGTCGGGGAGCAAGGGAGTGCGGAGTGCGGACCCGCCGTCGCCCTTTGGGCTATGGCGGACAAGGTGCGGATTGAACGGCGAAAGGCAAACGGTGTGCAGGGCGGGGTTTTGTCTTGATGGACGCTCCGGCCGGACCTACGATGGGCCATTTCAGGGCTCGGGAAAGGCCCCAGGGGGTCGGAAGGGGTTCATGGCAGAGGCGCGGCAGGAAGACTTTCAGCGGGTCCATGAGCGCCGCAAGAAGCGGGAATCGCTCCTGGAGACGCTCGAGTCCATTCTCGTGGCGTTCGTCCTGGCGTTCGTGTTCCGGGCGTTCATCATCGAGGCGTTTGTGATCCCGACCGGCTCGATGGCGCCGACGCTCTACGGGGCCCACACGGAGTTCGAGTGCCAGGACTGCGGGTATCGATTTGCGGTGGGGGCGGAAGGTCGGGGGCCCCTGCCGGTCTGCCCGAACTGTTTCCTCCAGCAGACCATCCCGCCGCGAGGCGTGCCGCTCTTCAGCGGCGACCGGGTGCTTGTGCTGAAGTTCCTCTACGATTTCGAGGCGCCACGCCGGTGGGACATCATTGTCTTCCGCAACCCCAACGAGCCGGCGCAGAACTATATCAAGCGCCTCGTCGCCCTGCCCGGCGAGCGGGTGGAACTCGTGCGCGGCGACGTGACGATTGACGGCCGAGTCGTCTCCAAAACCGACCGGGCCCAGGATGCGCTCTGGATGATCGTCCACGACACGCGGCACCAGCCGCCATGGAACACTTGGACGCCGCGATGGAAGGCCGATGCCGGCTGGCGGCCTGAGGGGACGGGCTGGCGTCTGGAAGCGTCCCCGCCGCAGGGGGAAACGTATCTGACGTACGAGCACCGCGACCCGAAGGAACGACCGTCCAATATCCTCGACTTTTACGCCTACAACTCGAGCGGGAACGGTCCGCGGCTGGGGTCGAACGTCTGCACGGACCTGGGCCTGCGGACGGATGTGACGCTCGGCAGCCCGCAGGCGGTGTTCGCGGCCGAACTGGCCGCCTACAAGGACCGTTTCCGGCTGGAACTCTCGGCGCGGGGCGCCGGCCGGCCGACGCGCATCTTGATGAACGGTCGGCTGGTGGCCGAAGCGCCGGACGGCGTCCTCGTCCCCGGCCGGGCCGCGGAGATCCTCATCGCCAACGTGGACCACAGACTGATGCTCCTCGTGGACGGCAAACGGGTTCTGACGGCGCTCGGCGGGCCGGCGTCGCCCCAGGGCGATCCGCAGTATGAGCCGACGCCGCTCTCCGACGACGAGCGCCTCCGGATGGACGGACTGGCGGGCGGCGCGGGCGGCGTCCGCGTGGGGGCGAGCGGCGGGCCGGTGCGGATCGAGTACCTGAGGCTCGACCGCGACGTCTATTACACGAACGAGTGGATTCGTGCGACGGGCGAGCCCGGCCACGCCACGGAGGGGCACCCGTACACTCTGGGGGAAGGGGAGTTCTTCGTTCTCGGAGACAACAGCCCCAATTCGTCCGACGGTCGGCTGTGGGACCTCGAACGTCCTGTCGTGCCGCGGCGGAACCTGGTCGGGAAGGCGTTCTTCGTGTACTGGCCTGCGGCGGGCCGGCGGACGGACCTCGGGATTCCTCTCCTGCCGGACCCGACCGGCTGGCGTTTCGTGCACTGAGGCCGAAAAATGGCCCCAGGGGTCATTTTCGGAGGGGCTTGCAACGCTCGGCGGCGCGGGGTATCGTGGATCGCCGGTGCAACCGGCGGAGGATGCGCGTGGAACTCCTGAACGTCACGGGCCTGGTGAAGATCTACGGCGGCCGGAAGGTCGTTGACGACGTCTCGTTCAGCGTCAACGAGGCGGAGATCGTGGGCCTGCTGGGCAAGAACGGGGCGGGCAAGACGACCAGTTTCAAGATGACGATCGGGATGATTGCGGCCGAGGCGGGAAGAGTCGTCTTCGAGGCCGAGGATGTCAGCCGCCTCCCCATGTACCAGCGGGCCCGCCGGGGCATGGGGTATCTGGCGCAGGAGCCGAGCATTTTCCAGCGGCTCAGTGTCGAGGAGAACCTGCTGGCGATTCTGGAGATGATGCACCTGGGGAAGACGGAGCGGGAGGCGATAGCGGCGGAGTTGATGCGGGATTTCGGCCTGGCGCATCTGGCGAAGCAGCACGCGCGGACGCTTTCGGGCGGCGAGCGCCGGCGCCTGGAAATCGCCCGGGCCCTCGTCACCCGCCCCAGCCTCATCCTGCTGGACGAACCGTTCACCGGCGTGGACCCCATCGCCATCTTCGACATCCAGGGCTTCATCCGGAACCTGAAGAGCCGGGGCATCGGGGTGCTCCTGACGGACCACAACGTCCACGCGATGCTCTCGATCGTGGACCGCGCGTACATCATCAATGAGGGACGGGTGTTCCGGCACGGGACGAGCCAGGAACTGATTAACGACCCGGAGGTGAAGCGCGTGTACCTCGGGGCGACGTTCCGCGGCGACGAATTCGACGCTCCGACCCCCGCCTGAGCCATGCCCAACGAGACGCCGCCTATCACCTGCGTGTCGCTGAACACCGCGCTGGACCGCATCTTGGAGGTGTCGGACCTCGAGATCGGCGGCCACGTGCGCGGTCGCCTCGTTTCCATCCAGCCGGCGGGCAAGGCGGTCAACGTGGCGCGCCTGCTGGGAACGCTGGGCACGGGATGCGTCCTGACGGGGTTTGTGGGGGAGGGCGACCGGCATCGGTTCGCCCGCAGTTTTGCCAAAACGGGCGTGCGGGTCGAGATGTTCGAGGGCCACGGGCCCACGCGCGAGAACGTGACGCTGATTGACCCGTCGCGCGGGGTGGAGACGCACATCCGCGACGTCGGTTTCGCGCTGACGGAGGATGACCTGGGGCGACTGCGGAAGAAACTGGGGATCCTGGCGACGGCGGGAGGGTACGTTCTTTTCGCGGGCAGCCTGGCGCCGGGGCTCGAGGCCGATACCTTTGCCGCTCTCCTGGCCGAGTGTGCCGAACGCGGCGCCCGCGTCGCGGTGGATTCGAGCGGTCCGGGGCTGGAGGCCCTTCGCCGGGCCAAGGGCCTCTGGCTCGTCAAACCCAACCACGAGGAACTCGGCGAGTTGGCCGGCCGGACGGTCGAAACCGGCGCCCAGGTCCGCCGGGCCGCCGAAAACCTCCTCGCTCGCATCGAACTGGTGATGGTGACCCGCGGCGAGGAAGGGGCGATCCTCTTCAGCCGCAAGGGCGCCTGGCGCGCCACCCCGCGCGTGGACCAGGCCGAGGTCGTTAACACCGTCGGATGCGGCGACGCGCTCTTGGCGGGGTTTGTGGCCGCCCATGCGCGCGGCGCGGCCCTGGAGGAATGTCTGCGGCAAGGGGTGGCGGTCGGGACGGCGGCGGCGCTGAAGGTCCTGGCCGGCGAGGTGGACCCGGCCGACGTCGAGCGGTTCCACCGGACGACCGAGGTGAAGGCGTTCTCCTGAGGGCCGCGCGACTTCCCGACCTAGAAACCCCGACGGCGCCTACTTCAAATATTTTCCGAGGAGCGGCTTGAGGCGGCGGCGGGTCGCGGGCGGGATGGCCTTGCGGTCGGTCCAGACGGCCTTCGCCAGGGCGCTTCGGCAGGCGCAGTCCGGCCCGACGCTTTCGGCGACGCGCGGTACGGCCCGCTTCACGAGTTCCACGGCGTTGGCTGTCCCCGCCTTCACGTTCGCCAGGATGCTCTCCAGGACCTCGTCGGCGCTGACGCCGGAGGAGTGCGGACGCCAGCAGTCGTAGTCGGTTGGGACGGCGATGAGGGCATAGCAGATTTCGGCCTCGCGCGCCAGCCGCGCCTCCGGCATCAGGGTCATGCCGATAAGGTCTGCCCCCCACGAGCGGTGCTGAAGGCTCTCGGCCCGGGTGGAGAACTGCGGCCCTTCCATGCAGACATACATCCCCTTCGGATGGACCGTGGTCTCAAGGCCCATGCCGCACTCGATGAGCAGCGACCGCAGGCCGGGGCAGAACGGCTGGGCGAACTCGACGTGGACCGCTATTGTCTCAAAGAACGTCCGCCCGGGGCGGAGCGTCTTGTCAATCACCTGGTCCGCAATCACCAGATCGCGCGGGGCGATGGTTTCCTGGAGGCTCCCGGTCGCGCCGCTTGCGAGGATGTGCGTCACGCCGAGTTTCTTCAGAGCCCAGATGTTCGCGCGGTAGGGGACTTGGGAGGGGCTGAATCGGTGCCCCTCGCCGTGGCGCGCCAGCACCGCCACGCGCTGGCCGCCGACCTTGCCCAGCAGGATCGGTCCGGAGGGTTTGCCGAAGGGCGTCTTGACGCTTGCGCGCCGGCCCTTCGTGCCTTCCATGAGGGCTTCGCCGATGCCGGTTCCGCCGATGAGTCCTACGAGCGCCTCGCTCACGCGCCGCCTCCTTTCGCAAAGGTCCTGAGGGTACGCTACCAGACGGGAGCGCGGGGGGTCAAGGCAATCCGGCTGGCTCACGATGGAGAAGCGGGGGCAAATGGGAAGCGCCGTCCGTTCGGGCCCGGCGCTTCCTTGTCCCCCGTCCCAGCATGGGGGGGAAGAAAGGTCCTCTTACCTCTGCGCTGATAATGATAACGTCCAACAGGCCCGCCGTTGGTCAGCCCTCCGCTGCCTGCTGTGACGGCACTGCGTCACAGCGACGGCTCAGGGCCATGCGAACAGGGGGCGGGGGCGGTTGCCAGGGCCTCGTTGTTTCCCCAGCGCGGGCGAGGATCTCTGGTGTCCGAACCTCCTGCCCCCCCCGTTCGCTCACCTCCTGGAGATGTGAAGTCGGCACGGGCGAACGACTTCGCCTGCACATGGGAGCATCGGTCCTTTCGGTACGCGACGCCATAGGGGTTTTTCCTGAATCTGGGGTTCGAAATCCCTGATTTGTGTATTGGGGCTGAAACGGCGGCAGGCAGCTTCGGACGGCGTCAGGCTTCGAGGCTTGTCAGGCCCTCGCGGATGGCGAACTTGGTCAGTTCCGCGATGCTCCCCAGGCCCAGTTTGTTCATGATTTCGTGGCGGTGGGTGTCCACGGTCTTGGTGCTGACGTGGAGGTGGGCGGCAATCTGTTTGGTGGAGTGTCCTTCGGCCACGAGTTGGAGAACCTCGCGCTGGCGGGGGGTCAGCACGCTCGTTGCCGCCGGAGCCTCGGCCGACGGCTGGCGGACAAATGCCTCCACGATGCCGTCGGCAACGCCCGGGCTGAGGTACGTCTTCCCCGAGGCGACGGTGCGGACGGCCCGGACGAACTCATCGTAGGCGCACTCTTTCAGGAGGTAGCCGGCGGCGCCGGCCTGGAGCATGCCGGCGACGAATCGCCGGTCCGAGTGCATCGAGAGTCCCAGGACCCGGGTCGGCGGGGTGTGGCGAGAAATCTCGCGCGTCGCCTCGACGCCGTTCAGGTCCGGCATGCTGACGTCCATGACAATGACGTCGGGGTTGAGGTCCTTGGCGAGTCGTACGGCTGTCCGGCCGTCTTGCGCCTCGCCGACGACCTCGATGTCGGTTTCCTTTTCCAGGAGCGAGCGCAGGCCGTTGCGGATGATCTCGTGGTCGTCGGCCAGGACGACGGAGATGCTCATGGGGATCCCCCTTCGTGCGATTCGCGCGCCACGGGGGCGGCGAGCGTGACGCGCGTTCCCTTGCCGGGCGCCGAGGCGATATCGAGCCGGCCTCCGTAGTAGTCCAGGCGCTCGCGGATGCTGAACAGGCCGAACGCCATGTCGTCGTTACGGTGGTTGTTCAGAATGGCGGGGTCGAACCCCACGCCGTCGTCTTCGACCTCGACGCAAATCTCGTCGCCGTCGCGTCGGACGCGTACGGCCACGTGGCCGGCCCGCGCGTGCTTGACGACGTTGGCCAGGAGTTCCCGCGACGCGCGGAAGAGTGTGAGGCGCACCGGCTCCTGGAGCGGCTTGGGCCGGCCGTCGTCCTCGAACGAGGTCGGCAGGCGGTTGCGGGCCTGGAACTCTTCGACGAGCCACTCCAGAGCCGCCTCGAACCCCAGTTCGTGCAGGACGGGCGGGCTGAAGTCGAAAATCAGGTTGCGCGTCTGCCGGATCGTTTCCTCGACCTGCCGGCGGGCGTCGTCGAGCCGGTCAGCCAGGTCGCCGTCGGGGGCCGATTCGCGCAGCGCGTCGAGCCGCATCTTCGCCACCGTCAGGCTCTGGGCCACATGGTCGTGCAGGCCTTCGGCCATGCGCCGGCGCTCCCGCTCTTCGGCCAGCGCGAGTTGGGAGGCCAGCACCCGCAACTGCCGATGATACGCCTGGAAGCGCACCTCCGCGCGCTTCCGTTCCGTCACGTCGCGGATGGTGCCGTGGAACCCGCCGACCCGCCCCTCCGCGTCGCGCCACACCGTGGCCGTCACCAGGCAGTCCAGCACCGTGCCGTCCTTGCGCTGGAAGCGCAGTTCGTAGTTGCGGACGGCGCCCGTGTTCTCGATGGCGAGGAGGAAGGCGGCGCGGTCGGCGGGTTCGGCGTAAAGGCGATTGACGGGCATCCCGATCATCTCCTCGCGCGCGTAGCCGAAGAGTTCCAGCCCGGCCGGGTTGATGTCGAGGAAGCGTCCGTCGCGGCTGGTGCGGTAAACGACGTCGCGGGAGTCCTCGAAGAGGCTGCGGTACTTTTCCTCGCTTTTCCGCAGCGCCTCCTCGGCGGCACGGCGCTCGGTCACGTCCCTCAAGACCACTTGAGCCGCAGGTTGTCCTTGATAGGTGCTGCTGACCCCGGAGACTTCCACATCCACCACCTCGCCGTTCAGGCGAAGGATCTTCTCGTCGATTCCCGAAAAGCCCCCCTCTTCCTCTAACACCCGCCACATCACCCGGGCGACATGCTCTTGATGGTCCGGCGGGATGAGGTCCACTACATTCCGGCCGATCAGATATTGTTCGTCGGAAGCGGCCCAAAGCTTTATTGCGGCGGGGTTCGCATAGATGCATTGGCCATCCCTGTTATGGACCAGAATGGCGTCCGGAGACAGTTCGACCAGGGCCCGATACCTTTCCTCGCTTTTCCGAAGCGCCTCCTCCGCCTGCTTGCGCTCGGCGATGTTGCGGCTGACGGCCTGGTGGAGATGGGCGGTTGCGGCGGTCTTGCCTCGGCGCTTCTTGCCGACGGCAGGGGACTTCGGAGGCGCCTTGGGAGCGGCGGCAGTTTTCCTACCCGGGGACTTTACCTTCGAGGACGGCTTCTTTGCAGTCATGATGTAACGCCCGGTTGCCGCCAGAGAGAGCGGCGTAAACACCACACCCCCCGTCCTCAAGCGATATGACATCCGTCAGACTACCCGAAGTTGCGGCGCACGACAAGTCTTTTCCGGTGAGATGTCGAGATACACACGGTGCCGGGAGAGTGTCGCACGCCGACTCCACGGCCGGGCCGGACGTCACCTCGCCGACGCCAAGTCCCGATGGTACGTCTGCAGCGACCGGACGCCCATGCCCCCGCGTGCCGACTCCTCGAGGCCAAGCACCAGCGCAGAGGCGCCGCTCAGGGTGGTCACGAGCGGCACTCCGAGGCGCACCGCCATCGCCCGGATGGAAACTTCGTCCGGCCGGTAGGCCCGCCCGCTCGGCGTGTTCACCAGGAGCGTGATCTCGCCGTTCTTCATCAGGTCAATGACGTTCGGCCTGGAGCCTTCCTGGACCTTGGGCAACTGCTGGACCTCCAGTCCGCTGGTCGAGAGCACCGCGGCCGTCCCGCTCGTCGCCGCGAGCGCGAAGCCGAGCCCCGCCAGACGCTTGGCCACCGAGACGATATTGCGCTTGTCGCGGTTGTTGACGCTGAGGAAGACCTTGCCCTGCGTGGCCAGGGGGTTGCCCGCCGCCAACTGGCTCTTGGCGAACGCCACCCCGAACTTCGCGTCTATCCCCATCACCTCGCCCGTGCTTTTCATCTCCGGCCCGAGCACCGGGTCCACCCCCGGGAACCGCGACCACGGGAAGACGGGGGCTTTGACCGCCCAGTGCTTGGGGCGGACCTCCTTCGTGATGCCCAGTTCCTCCAGCCGCTTGCCCAGGATGACCTTCGTGGCGACTTTCGCCCAGGGGACGCCTGTCGCCTTGGCGACGAACGGGACGGTCCGGCTGGCGCGGGGATTGACCTCCAGGACGTAGATGTGGTCGCCGCGGACGGCGAACTGGATGTTCAGCAGGCCCCGCACCTCCAGGTCCGCCGCCAGCCGGCGCGTCTGGTCCTCGATCGCCTGGACCGTTGAGGAGCCGAGTGTGAACGGCGGCAGGGCGCACGAGGAATCGCCGCTGTGGATCCCCGCCTCCTCGATGTGCTCCATCACGCCGGCGACGACCGTCCGCTCGCCGTCGCTCACTGCGTCCACGTCAACCTCGACGGCGTCCTCGAGGAACTTGTCCACCAGGACCGGATGTTCCGGCGAGGCCACCACCGCCCGCGCCATGAACTCCGCGAGTTCTTCCGGGCGGTACACAATCTCCATGGCGCGCCCCCCGAGTACGTACGACGGGCGGACCAGCACGGGGTACCCGATCCGCTTGGCGATGCGAAGGGCCTCCGGCAGGCTCCGGGCCGTCCCGTTCGGCGCCTGGAGCAGCCCGAGTTTCGCGAGCAGCGCCCCGAAGCGTTTGCGGTTCTCCGCGCGGTCAATCGCGTCCGGGCTCGTCCCCAGGATCCGCACGCCGGCCTTCTTCAGCGGGATCGCCAGGTTGAGCGGCGTCTGGCCCCCGAACTGCACGATGGCCCCGAGCGGCTTCTCCCGCGCCACGATTCCCAGGACGTCCTCGAGGGTGAGCGGCTCGAAGTACAACTTGTCGCTCGTGTCGTAGTCCGTCGAGACCGTCTCCGGGTTGCAGTTGACCATGATGCTCTCGTAGCCCATCTCCTTCAGGGCGAACGAGGCGTGGACGCAGCAGTAATCGAACTCGATGCCCTGGCCGATGCGGTTCGGGCCCCCGCCCAGGATCATCACGCTCTGCCGACGGCCGGCCCGGCCGGCCGACGGCCGGCGCGGGGCGGCGCTCACGGGCTTCTTCGGCGAGGCGGCGGCGCGAGGCTTTCGCATGCGGTGCAGCCCTTCCGAACGTTGGGGGGTCGGCGGCGTGCGGACCCGCGACACTCTAGCAGCGTGCGGGTGCCGCGCCAATCATTTTGCGTGCGGTGGCTCGAACGGCACCCCGCGCAAGAAAAGCGCGCGGTGCTTCCGCCTACGAAAGCACCGCGCGAGAATGGGCGTTGAGAGCGGCCTACAGGTCTTGCGGACGCACCGTGCCGCGCTTGTTGGCCTTGGCCCGGCCACAGGCCGCCTTCATCAGGTCCACCACCTTGGCGTTGACGGCTTCGGGCAGATTGCCGTCGCAACGCAGGTTGGCGGCCTTTACGATTTCCTTCACCCGGCTGGCGACCACGGCGGACTTCGCTTGCATTGCCATCGCATGTCCCTTTCGCCTGAAGAAACCTTCGACCTGGCTCAAGACCGTCGCCTCGGAACCTTTCCGAAGTCGCACTTGACGTATACCGTTTGCCGGGGGGGTGTGTCAATCAAAACTATGCCGAATTCGCGGGGGATTTCGGCCTTCCGGGAAGGGTGGGGGGGGTCTGTCGGCCGGCCGATCAGGGCGTTTGGCAGGCGGTCTTGGGCCCCGCCACGCGGACGCAGTTTCGGCCGGCCTCCTTGGCCGCGTACATCGCATTGTCCGCCTGCTTCAGGGGGATTTCCGGCGTGGCCACCTGGCTGGCCTCCACCGTCGCAATGCCTACGCTGATCGTTGCCGGCACACTTCGCGTGCCGTCCGAGATCGGATCCTTCGAGATGGTCTTCCGAATGCGCTCCGCCGCCTGCGCCGCCTTGTCCACCGACGTCTCCGGCATCAGGATGACGAATTCGTCGCCTCCCAGCCGTGCCACCACGTCCGTCTGCCGCGCTTCGGCCCCAAGATGCTTCGCCACTTCCACGAGCACCCGGTCACCGAACGCGTGTCCGTACGTATCGTTGAACACCTTGAAGTGGTCCACGTCCACCATCGCCAGGGTCAGCCTGCCCCCGTACCGCCGAGAACGCCGGAACTCCGTCTCCAGCACCTCCAGGAACTTCCGCCGGTTCGCCAGGCCGGTCAAGGCGTCCGTCGTCGCCAGTTCCTCGAGACGCCGGTTGGCCTCTTCCACCGCCTGCTCCGCCCGCTTGCGCTCG
>Ga0307380_10002356_pt1 | contig 26956 bp, 24 predicted proteins | sample UN3MG_FD_202239 | JGI IMG/M metagenome (GOLD analysis project Ga0307380, IMG submission 202239) | Soil microbial communities from Risofladan, Vaasa, Finland - UN-3 | ecosystem: Environmental > Terrestrial > Soil > Coastal area > Acid sulfate soil | place: Finland: Risofladan, Vaasa | collected... | reverse complement strand
TGTGAGAAATACTTCCTCGCGCAGTTGGCTATGTTTATCCCATCCTGCCAGTTCAAGCGCCGGAGTAATGTACTTGGTGCATATGTCGCGCTCGCTCAATCCTTTCTTGTTGATTGTTCCCACTTATAGGTTCCTCAATTCAGATGGCGTCGCCATTTGGGTGTTTCCCCATATCCTTTTTTATAGCCAGATTCAGGGCAATAGTACCATCAAAAGTGGGAAAAGGCAATTGTATTTTGGATGATGGGAAAGACAGAGGATAGGGGACTTTGGCGAGTATTTAGTAAATACAACCCAGCACACATTATGTGCAAATATTTATTGTTTTTGGTGTGGATTGTGGTTACCGTGGCGGCTGGCGAATAAAGTGAACAATGACAGCAAAGAGTGCTATGAAGGTTGAGTTTTTATGAGGTATGCAGGACTTACGGATGAGCCGAAAAGAAGAAAGCAGGACCATGGCAACCCTCGCGACTTCAGAGTTATGCAGCAATTCACTTCCGAGCCGGCAGCCCGTCAATGGAAAAGTAGAATGCTGGCGCAGGGCTATGAGGAAGATAGCAGCGGCAAAGGCTGGAAATATGGCTATATATTTTCAATCCGCCGTTAGTTCGTGTGTGCCATTCATAGGGGTCTGAGCCAGATGTTCCGGAACCGTACGGGATTGTCGTGTGCCGAGAGGCTGAGCGGCAGTTTTTCGGGGATGGGCTTTTCGTAGTTCGGTAAATTTCGATGTCCTGTCGGGCCGTAGATTTTCTGGTTGTGATGTACGAGTACGCCGTTGTGCAGTACGGTGACATAAGCGGGCTTTTCGAGCTTTCCGGATTTGAAGACGGGTGCGAAGAAGATAATATCATAGGACTGCCATTGTCCGGGCTTTCGGCAGGCGTTTACCATCGGCGGAGTCTGGCCGTAAACGGAGGCTGCCTGGCCGTCGGGGTAGAGCTTCTCGGTGTATGAATCGTAAATCTGTATTTCAAAGAGTCCCATCAGGTCCACACCGTTGTTTCCCCGGTCCCAGATATCGCCCTGTGGGGGGTCGGGTGTCTGCCATTCGATGTGCAGCTGGCAGTCGCCGAAGGCCTGTTTTGTCGTGAGCTCGTCGGAGACGGCGATAAGCTCACCGTTTTCGATTTTCCAGTCGGAAGAGTTCCACTGCGCGAGGTCGGTGCCGCTGAAGAGGACGATTGCATCTGATGGTGCGGTTCCGGTTTTTCCACTTGTGTCCGGCGGGGCGGGTGTGACTTTTTCCGGCGCCGGCCTGTCAGGGTCGTGCACGTGGTAGCCGCACCATGGCAGGATTGGTGTGTCTTTGTAGCCTATTATACCGGAGCCGTCTTTGGCCTTAAAGAGTTCGGGGTCGTCCTCGCCTGTGGTCAACTGGGCAAAGGCGAAAAACAAGACTGCGGCGGACAGTATTGTTAAGACGTAAATTGACGGGTGACGATTCATAATAATCTCCTTAAAGAATTTGGCTGGGACCTGTATAAGAGATTACAAGGTCCATCCCTTACGGTACTGGCGGCGTATGTATTTATTGGCTTCGGGTATGTTTGTGATTTTCATATTCGGGCCGTCGTAGTAAAGTTTCTTGTGCATCATTCGCAGGGCAATGTTTCCGAGCAGGACAACCTCAGTAAGCGGCCCGGCGTAGTCGAAATTACACCCGGACGGCTGGCCCGCCTTACAGGCCTGGATCCATTCGATATAATGGCCCGGTGAGCGGGGGATGGTCTTCGGCGGCCTGTTATACTGTTTCATTTTCGATTCCGGTATGATGCGCGCACCTTCGCAGCCGGGGCCTCCGCCCATGATTTTGCCTTTGTCTCCGATAAAGATTGCTCCGCCAAACATATCTCCCATCTGTCGTCCCTCTTCAAGCTCTGCAGGGCGTGGCGGCGTCAGCCCGCCGTCGTACCAGGTAAGTTTGACCGGCGGCATATCGCCTCTGGCAGGAAATTCGTAACGGACGATAGATGCCTGCGGATAACTTTCGGTATTTACCGGTTTTTCCCAGCCCGATTCTTCGGGAACATAAATTGAGGCACTCGCTTCGACGCTTGTCGGATAGCCGAGATTCAGCGCCCAAAACGGTGCATCGAGGTTGTGGCAGCCCATGTCACCGAGAGCTCCTGTGCCGAAATCCCACCATCCTCGCCAATGGCCAGGGTGATATGCAGGGTGGTATGGCCTGAACGGAGCCGGGCCTATCCATCTGTCCCAGTCAAGACCGTCGGGAACAGGCGGAGTTTCTTTCGGTTTTTGGAGGCCCTGAGGCCAGACGGCGTGGGTGGTCCATGCCTGTACCTCGCGAACCGGGCCGATGGCGCCGTCGGCAATCCATTCACAGACGTTGCGGATGTCTTCACTGGCGTGACCAAAATTGCCCATCTGTGTCACGACCTTCGCCTGACGTGCGGCTTCGGTAACTTTGCGGGCTTCATAAATAGAATAAGTCAGCGGCTTCTCACAGAAAACATGCTTGCCAGCCCTTATCACCGCCATCGAGATCATCGCGTGCGTATGGTCCGGCGTGACTACCAGCACCGCATCAATATCTTTCTGTTTTTCCAGCATCACGCGGTAGTCGCGGTACCTCTTGGCCTTCGGGTAGGTATTGTATGTCTTGGCCGCGTGCTCATCGTCAACATCGCACAGCGCGACAATGTTTTCACTTTCCATCTCGCTCAGGTCATCGACGCCCTGGCCTCCCACACCGACGCCGGCTATATTGAGCTTTTCACTCGGCGGGGTATGACCGGCACCGCCGAGAACATGCCGCGGTACAATCGTAAACGCCATAGCCGCAGCCGCAGCGCCGCCTACAAACTCACGCCGTGAAATCTTACCATTTCCACAATCGGTATTTTTTTTCTTCTCTTTCATAATCAGCACTTCCCCAATAAATAATTAAACAAAATACATTTATCTATTATAAACATGGGCTTGTCAAACAGAAAAAAATAAAAGAATTATCGCTGAAATTGGCCCGCAAATTGCGGTGGGTTCAATGCCAGCGGCCCTTTTTTTATATTTTTTTGTTGACTTTTGTCAAGGTTTGTGTTAATATTTAATATCTAATGTAAAGTTATTCTGACAGAGGAAAGAACATCGTGCATAAACGAAAAGGATTCACATTAATAGAACTTTTGGTGGTGGTAGCTATCATAGCACTGCTAATGGCGATTCTTATGCCGGTCTTAAGTAGAGCGAAAGAACAGGCCAGGAACGTGGTCTGCAGGGCGAACCTTCGCCAGTACGGAATAGCGGGCACTATGTACCTCGAGGATAATGATGGGGCCTTCCCGCCCACACATAGGTACCTTTTTACCACTGTATGGAGTACATGCCAATGGCATGATGAGATGCGATGGGCAAGTGTTGATGGGGCGATGTGGCCTTACCTGAGCGAAAGAAAAATTCACGTCTGTCCCAGCTTCAAAAGCATCGCCAGAAACAGGGGGCAGGGCCACCCCTATCATGACCCTGAAATACCTGTTAAACCTCAATACGGCTATAGTATGAACGCGCACCTGGGACCGTTTGAGGCAGCGTGGGAAGCGGCTGGACGTTTTGAGAAAGTAACGCAGATAAGGCATCCGGCAAATGTGTTTTTCTTCTCTGAAGAGAATATGTGGACTATTTTAGGCATGGGTGTGACCGTGCTGAACGATACCAATTTATGGATTGGGGCGCCTTATGACGGTGACTACGATTTCTTTGCTACCTTCCATAATGCCCCCGGCGGAGACATGGATAGAGGTACGTGCAACGCGGTATTTGTGGATGGACATGTCGAACAGCTGGATTTGATGGATGGAACGCTTGATGAGGCCAGGGAAAAAGCCTGGAAAGTGGCCTGGCCTGCCTGGCCTGCTTTGCAGCGAGGAGGCACATGCCCTCCGCCCAGATAAAGTATAGAAACTCCAACGGAACCATCACAAATTTCACATTAGTCTAAATTGAAAATCAGCCCTTTTTGTAAGCTGACATCGCAGCCTCTGATACCGATTTGACAGCCGACCCATTTGCAAAAATCGTCTGATTTTATAACGATAATCTTTCGACACACAAAAAATCGGGGCCTATACCAGTGAGGTATAGGCCCCGAATCAAATCATTGGTTTAACTTGAGTTTAGCCCCGTATCTATCCTGATTATGGGAACAGTACCTCATTAAGCCAGTTATCCGCCAAAACTCCAAAGTCGGTGAAGTTGACAATGTCAGGGTTTTCCGGGTAGTACTGCCGGTCAACCGCCGGGTCGGGTACCCTCGGAACAAGATTAGCAGCCGATTCCAGCGGCACATATTGCTCGCCTTCTAAGCCAGCAAGGTATGCGACCTCGCCATGCGGTAGGGCATAGTTGTAGAAGCGGACCTCGTCGATGTCACCCCAAGCGGGGTAACTATCCTCCCCGGTTTCAAACGAGCCGATGGTGAAGTTGTCGGGGTAGCTGTTGCTATCTTCGTCAATCCACCTCATCGGGCCGCCTACGTCCTGAGAGCCTTCTACAAGGACGCCGTCGACATAGAAGATAAGGTCATTCCCGTCATAGGTAGCGGCAAGGTGATACCACATATCAATTTCGTAGATATCCGTCGGCATGACATCGACCCATCCTGCGCTTTCGGTCGCCATCGACAGACCAAAGGTCCCTACATCCGCGGTAGCGCCTTCGGTGTTCCACAGGTAGAATCCGGACTCGCCGTCGATGCCGCTGCCGATAAAACCAGCGTAATACGCAAAGCCGTCGAGCTTTGTCCAGCAGGATACGGTAAAGGTATCAGGCATCAGCTCTGCAGGGTAGGTGCCTGGATTGTTTCCATCCCTTTCTGCACAGAGCAGATAGTCGGTGACACCGTTGAAATACATGGCCGAATCATATGGGTCACCGGGGTAGCCTTCTACCCATTTGGGGGTGAGGTCCACGGCGACGCCGTTGTTGCTGTAGGCGGAAGAATCCTCAACCGTATTGCCGGTTCCCTCATCAAACTTCCACCAGCCTATGAGGTTTGTGTCGGAGGGGACGGATACCATGACATTGTAATCATGAACAAGCCAGTCGTAGCTCATCGCCTCAATATCAAAGCCGTCAATAAAGCACTCGCCTGTCACATCACCATAATGATAGGCAACGTCAGGAACGCATCTGGTTAGCCACAATCTGATATCATCGAACCATACCGTACCTTCGCCGCCGTCGGCAGACTGACCTGTAAATAGCTCACCGCCGAAACCGATATGCATCTTGCTGACGCTTGTCAGGTTTACTCCCCCTACAACGTTGAAGTCTTCAACAAGGTCGATATTCCACTCGTGCCACGATTCATCCTTGATATCGTTAATGTCTGGATATACCGAGGCTGCAATGGTAGTTCCATCATCCAGGGCAACATACATCTTGTCGTTAGACGTGGCTGAATTAAGTGGATCACCATAGAAATACAGGACCAGGGCTTTAACATCAGCGACAGTCCAATCTGAGTAGGGGATTGGCAGATTAGCAACTTCGGCCTCAGTCCATGAACCGAGCCATTGATCTGCCTCTTGACCATAATTGTCATAATCGAACGACATTGAGGTGGTGCCGCCGTGGACATAAGTCGGATTTGTCGAATGGCTGATGTATGCGTGGGTACTGGAGATGTCAGGCCAAGCAAGCCACGTATCATATATCTTGTTGCTAGAAGTGTAGGCTTCCATATCGTCGATGACAATATAATTCGCAACTCTAAAGTTCCAGACCCTGCCTTTAACCAGCGTGTCGGCGGTCTCATTGACCTCATCAATCCGCCAATAATACGTCTCGCCTAATTCAAGGGCGGGAACAAGGCTGCTGTTACTAACGACGGGATCAGTCTGCCGTCCCATGTACACGCCCAAAGGTACAACAGTATTGGCATCTTTCACAGTATCCTTGTCGGTACCGAAGTAAACATCGTGCACAGCCCAATCATCTCCCGGCGTCCAGGTAAGGTCGGCATACAGCGACGCCTCCTTGTCACCGTAACGCGGACTGGGGTTGGTGGCCGCTCCCGGTACGATGCCTGCAAGGTCCCTAATATCATTGACCGACAGAGCATAGTTGTAGAAGCGGACATCGTCGATGACACCATCTACGGGTAAACCTTCGTCCTCATAACCCTCGTCTTTCAACGAGCCGATGACGAAGTTGCTGGGGTAGTAGTTGACATCGTTATCATCTTCCCAAACCCAGTTTATGCTGCTTACGTCATCCGGGCCGGCGGCAAGTTCGCCATCGACATAGATACTAGCGTATTGCCCGTCATAGGTAGCGGCAAGGTGATACCACCTGTCCGTATCGTAGTTAACCGGCGTCGGGGTTTCGATATCCCACCACCCTGTGGTGGTCCCCATCGACATACCAAAGTTATTTCCATTACCACCGTTTTGCAGGTAGAATCCGCACTCGCCGTCTTCGTAGCCGTTGCTGACAAAACCACCGTAATACGTGAATGCATCGAGCCTGGTCCAGCAGGCTATGGTAAAGGTATCAGGCATCAGCTCTGCAGGGTAGGTGCCTGGATTGTTTCCCTCCCTTTTGGCGCAGAGCACATAGTCGCCGAGGCCGCCTTCACCGTCGCCTACTCCGTCGAAATCCATCGCAGAATCACACGGGTCACCCGGGTAGCCGTCTACCCAGGTGGGGGTGGAGCTCACGGTGACGCCGTTGTTGTCGTAGGCGGAAGAATCCGCAACCATAGTGCCGGTCCCCTCATCAAACTTCCACCAGCCAATCAGGTTGGCGTCGTTGGGCTCGGCCTGGACTGTACCACTAAGACCCAACAACAAAACAAAAGTAATTAAAAAATACAGCTTTTTAGACATGAAACTCCTCCTTAAAAAATAAAGCCTTAAAAGGTTCTTTGACTCTGCACCAGAGCCTTCGTTATTTTCCAACAAATAAACAAATATCCACAGATTCCACCAATATCACTTATACTAATTAACTGCGATTATGTCAAGAAAAACCCGGTTTGCACATATTGTTTTCTGTATTGCACCAAAACTTAACTCCTTTACCCGCAAGTACTTGCCCCCCCCCATACTATAAAATTCGTCTCATATTTTACACCTCAGGCCTTGATATTGCTTACGAAAAAATCAGATTTAAAGTGTAATTCCTTTTCAGCAAAGAGGCAATGAAGAAAACAAAATTTAGTGAACAGAAGACCTGTTTAGGGCATCTTAATAAGTGAGCAGCCAGACATTGGGAGAAGAAAAAAGTAGCATTATGAGCAAAAAAAAACGCATTTACATTAGTGGAGCTTTTGGTGGTAATAGCCATCATTGCCCTGTAGATGCCTGGCCTCTCAGCCACGATGGTTATGTAAACGGCGTTTTCCTTGATTTCTCAACCGTCCGCAGGATTGGACTTAAAGAGCTCTGGCAGCTAAAGAGGCATACCAGATACGACCTCAACGCCCCCCTTCCCGTTTGGCCCGAGTGGATGCAGGATTTCGAGGACTATTGAAACACTTCAAGGACATGGTGTGAAGTGAGGTTCTGTGGGACGAACTGGGAGGCGGGTTGTGATATATCCGAGCCGGAGGATGAGGTGATAGACGGGCAGGACCTTGCGGTGTTTGTGGGGAACTGGCTGGAGGGGGTTTATTAGTCGCTGGCCGCACCGGCGAGATGTCTCGTTTGTGGAGCCACATATTCAAACTCCAACGGCCAGCCGTTCGTAGCGAAGCGAAGAACGGAGCAGGAGGGATTCGCTTCGCGGCCTGACTTCGTCGTGTCAAACCCCCGTGGCATCTGCTTCGCATCTGCGGGTGTTCGAATTCCTCCTAAAACGGAGCAGGAGGGATTCGAACCCCCGGTACCTTTCGGTACAACGGTTTTCAAGACCGTCGCGATCAACCACTCTGCCACTGCTCCGGCATTTCGGGTAACTTTTTAACCTATTTTATGACAAAAGGGGCGTTTTGCAAACAAATTAGGGCCGGGCTGCACCGCGCAGGTAAAAAAGGCTTTGCGGCACGGACTTGTATGATATAATCCTCGAAACGGTCCAGGAAGTATCGGTTTAGGCCGGCAATTTTTAAATTTTTAAGGCGAGGAGCTTCAAATGGAACGAAAGTGCAATTTATTCGGCAATTCGGGATGTAATTTGAACAGGCGTGAGTTTCTTGGCGGCTGCGCAGCGTGTGCGGCAGGCCTGGCGGGTCTGTCACTTCTGAGCAGCAAATCAGCGGCGATGGAGATTTGCGAGTCTAATGAAAAAGCGAAGGTCAGGCTTGTATTTACGCACCGCCCTTCAGAGGAGGCGAGCTGGCCGAATATAGGCTATGACCACAAAGGGCGAAAGGCTGAGCTTACGCAAAAGCTTCGCAGTGCGTGTCCGGGAATTGAGTTTTTGCCGGCTACCGCTTTCGATGTCGAGGATGCCAAGAAAATACTGCAATCGGATGACGAGGTTGACGGCTATGTTATCTACATGCTCGGCTTGTGGACGGGCGCTCCGCAGATGATAGCAGCTTCTGGAAAGCCGACGATTTTTGTGGACTACCTCTACGGCGGCTCGGGTGAATTCCTTACCGCTTATTCAAATGCCCGGCGGAACAAATATAAGGTCACGGGAGTTTCCTCGACGCGGTTTGAGGATGTCGTCGAAGCGGTCAGGTGTTTCGAATGCCTGAAGAAGCTGCGTTCGGCGACCATTGTCGAGGTCGGGGCTGGTTCCGACTGGTGGGGCGGGATATCAAATGAGCTTGTCAAAGAACAAATAGGAACCAGGATTGTGCCGATTAGCCATGAAGAGCTCGAGAAGCGTTACAAAGAAGCGGACCGCACCGAGGCCCGCAAGTGGGCCGAGCGCTGGATGAGCGAGGCGGAAAAGGTCGTCGAGCCTTCACGGGAAGAGATAGAAAAATCGGCGGCGATGTATCTTGCGATGTGCGAACTGATGAAGGAACACAAAGCACGGGCCATCACGGTCAACTGTCTGGGCGGTTTCTACGGCGGCAAGATAACGGCGTATCCGTGTCTGGGTTTCTTCCAGCTGCTTAACGATGGGTACGTCGGGGCGTGTGAGGCAGATATGCCTTCGACTGTCAGCATGCTGATAATGAGCTACCTGGTACCTGACAGGCCCGGTTATATATCCGACCCGGTTATCGATACATCGAAAAATCAAATTATCTACGCTCACTGTGTTGCGCCTAATAAGGTTTTCGGTCCGGAGGGGCCGGCCAATCCTTATCATATTCGTACACATTCGGAGGACCGCAAAGGAGCAGCTATTCGTTCGCTGCTGCCTCTCGGCGAGATGACGACGACGCTCAAGTTTGACCCGCCCAAAAAACAGGTTATCCTGCATCAGGCAAAGACTGTAGAAAATATCGAGGAGGACAAGGCTTGCCGAACAAAGCTTGCCGCTGAGGTCAAAGGCGATATCGACAAGCTGTTCAACTACTGGGACCAGTGGAACTGGCACCGCATTACATATTACGGCGACCTGGAACAGCCTGTCCGGCACATCGCTGCCTTGATGGGCTATGAGGTGGTAGAGGAAGCGTAACGGGCTGTCCGCAGGCAACCGCATATTGAGCAGATTTTCCGCTGTTTTACGGCCGGGGGCCATTCTATAGACAAATCATGTCCAGCTGGACATGCTCGTAGAATTTGAAAAAAATTTTGAAATTTTTATAAGTTTATGGTTGACGATACATAGTTGGCATAACATAATATGCAAAGCAAAATATGGCAGATTAACAATTAGAGACGTTAAAGATTAGAGTGATGAGATTAAACTGAAGAGATTGGGTTTAAGAGATTAGACTCACAGTATAAAAGGAGATATCGATGAAGTTTGAAAGTCAGTTGTTAAAAGGTATAGCTCCCGCGGTGGTTCTGGAGATTCTGTCTCGCGGTCAGATGTACGGTTATGAGCTGAGCCAGTCAATAGAGCAGCAAAGCGGCAATATCCTGACGTTAGGTAAAGGTACACTGTATCCGCTTCTTTATAACCTGGAGGCCAGGAAGCTTATCAAGGGCAAATGGGAGACGGCGGATTCTGGCAGGAAGCGGAGATACTACTCGATTACGAGCAAAGGCAAGGGGCAGTTGGCAAAGCAGAAAGCGGAATTGAAGGAGCTAACGACCGGGCTGAACCTTGTCTTCGGCGGAGCGATTGTAACAATGTAACAAGCGATGAGCCGTTTAACTTTTCCGTGTGAAAGGTTTGATTATGGCAAAGAAATTACCAAAGGCTGAATTGGCGAAACTTCCCGGTTGTGCGGCCGAATTTATAAGGCTGGTCATCAAGAAGATGCGTTACCGGAAGAAGGTCCGGGCCGATGTGATGGCGGAGTTGATAGCCCATTTTGAAGACGGATTAAATGACTGTGCTGCTGGTGAAGAAAAAGAACGGAAAGCACAAGAACTTGTAGCAGAATTCGGCGATGCCAAACTGCTGGGTGTTTTGCTTCGCCGGGCCAAGAAGCGCTGCCGGCCATTGTGGCGTACAGTGGCGGCAAGAACGTTTCAGGCTGCCGCTGTTTTGATTTTATTCCTGATTGTTTATGCGGTCTGGTTTTTAAGTGGCAAGGCGGTTATAGATACCGATTATGTTGCCAGGGCCAACGAAATAGTTCGTCCTGTGGCGGATGAAAGCCTCAATGCCGCATCTTTGTACAACAAGGCAACTGAATTGTACGAGCAATCTGTTGAGGCATACAATAAAGAATACGAATCCGGGTTTGAGTTACCTGAAAATTCACGAGTGACGTTTTGGGTGCTTTTAGAAAAGAACTACAGTGAAACTAACACTGAGCAAAAGCAACTTATACAAAAGTGGATGGATGAAAACGAGCAGCTTTTCGACCTGGTTCTTGCCGGCACTCAAAGACCCTATTACTGGCACAAATACGAATCCAAGGACGGAAAGCTTTTATCAATACTTATGCCTAATCTTAGTGGTTACCGCAGGCTGGCTAAGGCTTTGCGATGGCGGGCATATTTCCATGCCGAAGATGGGCAATACAAAGATGCTTTAACCGACATGATAACCTGTTGTCGGTTTGGCAGGCATTTAACAGGTGATACCGTATTAATTGAACAGCTTGTCGGTATTGCGATAACAGGTCTGGCCAACAGTACAATAAGGGATATTCTCAGTGAGCACCAGATCGATTCAGGTACACTTGCTGAATTACAGGGAGAATTTGAAGAAATAGCTGATAATAAGAGTTTTGCGATCAGTTTCAAAACGGAAAGATTACTGCTCTATGATGAACTCCAGCGTTGTTTTACTGCCGGGCCCGACGGCCATATAATACCAAAACGGATCATCGAATTGTCCTCGTCGGAATCTGAGATAAATTTTTATCCCGAGAGCATTCTTGACGAGCTGCTGCTTCTTTTAAGTAAGGCCACAAACATCCGAAGTGTTGCCTATTTATTGTTTCTCCATCCGGACAGACAAGAGACCCTAAAATCAGGAAATGCCTTTTATGATTACTGTGAAGAATTGGCCTTACAAACACCAGCAAAGACACATGCCTCTATGGGGGAACGAGATGCGGAGTTTAAAGAACTTTTCCAAAAGAATTTTATACTGAGTGTACTTATGCCCGCTCTTGAAAAGGTAATTGAAATAAGTTATCGAGCCTGTACAGATTACAAGGCTACTTCAGCGATAATAGCGGCATTAAGGTATAAACAGGATAAAGGTAATTATCCAGGGGGTCTGGAAGAGCTCGTGGCTTCGGATTATCTGAAGAAGCTACCGATGGATTCGTGGAGCGACAGACCACTGGTTTACAGAAAGACCGATGACGATTTTACTTTGTATAGTGTTGGCTACAATTTTATTGACGACGGCGGGCAGGTTTACCGCAACGACAAAGGCAGTCCCAGACTTTGGGCCGAAGAAGGTGACGCGGTATTTTGGCCTGTTGCCAAATGAAAAACCGGGCAGGTTTTTGGGATGCCCGGATTGGTTTGACAATTGGGAAAGGATTACGATAAGAAGTTGCTCATCTGAGCGTTTCGCTGGGCCTTACGCATTCTGCGGCGGTTCTTCTCGGAGGGTTTTTCGTAATAGGCATTTCGTTTCATGTCTCTTATCAGGCCCTCCTTTTCGCACAGCTTCTTGAAACGTCTCATCATCTGCTGCACGGATTCGCCCGCACGTGCTCTGACTCTCAGCATAAATCTCCTTTCAATAATTTCAAAAACAGAATCTGTATTACATTGTCATTTCATCGAAAATGATGAAACATGTAATTATAGTTTAGATTTTATTCTTTATCAAGTCAAAAAAGTATTTGCGTTTTTATTTAACCAGCAAAGCTACTTAAATGCATAAAAACATTTAAAAACCGCTATAATCAGATTGGAAAAACTGCAAAATAGTCGAATATTGCGGTTTTATTGAGTAATATAGGTAAATTTGATAAAATAGAGGGTGGATTTGAGTATGCGTTTTTGCAGGTAAAATTTTTACGGGATATTTTAGACGGAGAAATTTAATTGGAGAAATTGCGGGAGACACTAAGGGTCAGGAAGGAACGGGCAGTCCTTGTGGCGGCCATACTTGACAGGAGCAGCGGGGACGATTTGGCGGAGCTTACGGCACTGGCGGAAAGTGCCGGGGCGATTGTGGTTGACAGGCTTCAGCAGAAGATTCACCGGCCTCACGCAGGTTTGTATATCGGCAAAGGCAAGGCTGAGCAGTTAGCCCACCGAGCCAAGCAGGCGCGGGCCGATGTTGTGATATTCGACAATGACCTGTCGCCCGGTCAGATTCGTGAACTTGAAGAAATCGTGAAGGTCAAGGTGCTGGACCGAAGCGAATTGATTCTCGATATATTCGCGACGCGTGCAAAGACAAAGCAGGCGAAGCTACAGGTTGGTTTGGCGCAACTGGAATATACGTATCCCCGTCTTGCGCGGATGTGGTCACACTTGGATACGGTGACCGGAGCGGCGGGCGGCCCGGCAGCCGGTGCCGTCGGAGGTATTGGAACGAGGGGAACTGGAGAGCAGCAGCTTGAGATAGACCGTCGGCTTGTCAGCAAAAGAATCATAGAGCTTAAAGGCGCGATTGCGGATATCGACAAGCGCAAGCTTCGCGAGATTGACGGGCGAAAGGGGCTTTTCAAAATATGCATTGTAGGATATACCAACGCGGGCAAGAGCACGCTGCTAAATACGCTTACCGGTGCGGGAGTGGTCGTTGAAGACCGTCTTTTTGCGACGCTGGACACGCGGACGAAAAAGTGGTCGCCTTCGCGCGGAGTCGAAGTTCTTTTGAGTGACACGGTTGGTTTTATCAGAAATTTGCCCCATCAGTTGGTGGCATCTTTTAAGGCGACACTGGAAGAGGCCGTCAACGCCGATTTACTGCTTCACATCATAGATATATCAAATCCGGAAGCGCTGTCGCAGATTGAATCTGTCAATAAAGTTTTGGCGGAGATAGGTTGTGAGGAGAATCCGGTTTTGGAGGTTTTCAACAAGGTTGACGCCGTTAGGAAAATCAGTGACTTTGAGATGCTGCAGACACTCTTTCCCGACGCGGTGTGCATATCAGCCAAAACGGGGATGGGGCTGGACAAGCTAATTGAAGCTGTGGTTCAAAGATATAAAGGTGCTGAGGTTCTTGTTCGGGTTGAGGTTAGTCAGCAAAGGGGGAAGGTGCAGAGCTTCCTTCGTGCCCACGGGACAATTATTGATGAGGCCTATCAGGACGGCAAGGTCAGGATTGAAGCCAGGCTCGGCAGGAACCAGCTGCCCGGTTTGAAAAGGCTTGTGCCCGAGGATCTTGAAATCGTCCAGGACTGATAATCAGGAAGCGGAAGAAAATATCAAGATTGACATTTTTGAGCTGTGTTGTTTTAATTGCTTATTATGTTCCGGAATGTTTCCATAATCGGCGATGGTGCGATGGGCACCGTTCTGGCGATGCTGCTTTGCGAGAAGAATATAGCTGTACGGATGTGGGGTTACAACGCTGAGCAGTTACAGGAGATGGCTGATAAGGGGGAAAACGTAAAGTTTCTTCCCGGCTATAAAGTTCCCAAGGCGCTGAAGTTTGAATCCGACGACGAGCTCATCATGCAAGGGGCGGAGCTGGTGGTTTCGGCGGTACCGTGTCAGTTTATGCGTGGAGTGTGGACGAGGTTAAAGAAAAATGTCCCTGCAGATGTCCCGATAGTTTCGGTTGCCAAGGGCATTGAAAATGAAACCATGCTTCGTCCGGCCCAGATACTTACCGATGTTTTAGGTTCGGGGATAAAGTGTGTTGTTCTAAGTGGACCTACTATTGCGGACGAGCTTGCGAGGAGGTTGCCTGCGACGATATGTGCAGCCTGCGCCGACGAAGAGTTGGCGAAGAAGGTACAAAGTACGTTCAGCGCGCCATGGCTTAGAGTTTACACCAACACGGATGTCGTAGGGGTTGAGCTGGCCGGTGCGATGAAAAACATTATCGCAATAGCAGCGGGTATAGTGGACGGAGTAGGTGCAGGAGACAACGCCAAGGCGGCACTTCTGAGCAGAGGCCTTGCGGAGATAACACGTTTAGGAATTGCCTGCGGCGCAAGGCCCAAGACGTTTGCAGGGCTGACGGGACTCGGGGATTTGGTTACCACGTGCATCTCGCCGAAAGGCAGAAACCGTTCGTTCGGGGAAAGGATAGGAAAGGGCCAGAGCGTCGTGGATGCTCAGCAGGCGACCGAATCGGTTATAGAAGGAGCATCTACCTGCAAATCAGTCATCGCTCTTGCCGAGCGTCACGGGGTTGAGATGCCGATTGCCTTTGCGGTTTATGAAGTGCTGTTTGAGGGTAAAAGCGTGCAGGAGGCAATCACTGGGTTGATGACACGGCAGCTCAAGGCTGAGTAGACTATAGTCGAGTGCATATTCTTTTGTCCTATAAAGTTTATTCTGCCCTGTCCGGCAAAAATTCACCGCTGGGGAAGGTGATTTTTTGCAAAGAGTGCTTTTTTACACCTGTATCAGTAGAAATTCCCTTCATCTGAAAGTTTTTTTCCCAAAAATTTCTATGACCGGCTGAGCGCAGCGGATGTTGGCGAATCTGTGTTGAATTGGGTCTTGAAAGCCCAGGTATTATAGGAAGTGAAAAGATTTTTTGCGGGATTTGTGAAAATACTGATGGAAGATTTTCCCCTGTTTTTAGCTGGTTGGGGATTTGTTTCCTATATTTTAGTTAGCACCGGTGCTGTAAGCCCAAAACGAAGCAGGTATATGTTTGTGCGGACTTAATGTACCGGTTGGGTTGGAACGATGATGTAACTGTAGCATATAGGTGATGAGGGCCGGCTTGATGGCCCTTTAACTTTAGTTTTAAGTGGAGTTTGTATGCTTTGTTTTTCCAAAGACCGCCCATGTTCGATAGGCGTGGATATGGGTGACGACATCGTGAAGATAGTTCAGGTTGCTAACAGTAACGACAATGGAGTGAGGTTAATTTCCGGGGGCAGTAAGAACCGGCCCAAGGACATTGAGCCAGGCAGCAGCGATTGGCAGAGATGGGCCATTGAAACTTTGCAGGAGCTGATAGCCAACGGGAATTTCAAAGGCAAGGATGTTATCGCGGCGATGCCTTCAGGAGAGTTGTTTATCGACCATATGAAAATACCAAAAACAAAAGGCGGGAAAGTACAGGACGCTATTGTTTCCACAATAAAACCGAAGCTGTCTTATGATACCGATGAGGCGATGATAAAGTACATTCCGACCGAAGATGACAACGTTATCGTGACAGGGGTCGAGCGAAAGAAGATAGATATACACCTGGCGATATATGAGAAGGCGGGTCTTCGACTTAAGTCCATAGCTATTTGGCCCGTGGCTTTGACAAACAGCTATATCAAATTTTTCGGAAGGCGCAAAACAGATACTAAGGCGATTGTTATGCTGCTTGACATAGAGACAAGCTGGACGAATTTTGTGATTTGCCGCCACAGAAATCCGCTCTTTGCCCGCTCGATACCGATAGGTGCCAAGCAACTCGATGACGAAGAGATGACGTCAAAACTGGTGTTGGAAGTCACCGGTTCCAGGCGTCATTTTAGTTCGATGTATAAGCAGCCAAAGATTGAGCGTTTGATTTTCCTTTCCGGCCAGACAGTAGATAAGGATATTTGTACAACTATAGCAAAGCAGCTGGAGATACCGACACAGATAGGAGACTGTCTTGCAGCGGTTGAAATAGACGACCCTTATAACGCAGGGATAGACAGAAGAGGATGTCAGTTCAGCTGGGCCACAGCTTTCGGCCTTAGTCTTTCATAGGTGTGTGGCAAGGTGATATTTTAAAGTTTTGCGAAAAAAGTCATAAAAAAATAAGGAACAGGCTAAAAAATGCTTAATATAAATTTTGTACCTGATGATTATGTTCAAAACAGTGAATCCCGCAGGACCAACCTGATTTATCTTGTTTTGTTTCTTTTGGTGATGTCGGTACTCTGCGGTTCTTTTGTGTCAATCAAACTTCGCCAGCGGGCGTTTGCCGCCAGGGAGGAGGAAGTAAACAGGAGGATGTCCGAGGCCAAGGAGTCCCTGAAACAGTTTGAAGAGCTTCAGGCCAGGCGTAAGGAAATGATTAAGGCAGCCCTTATGGCGGCTGAGCTTCTTGAGCCGGTGCAGAGAAGTGTGCTGCTGGCGTCGCTGACAAACAACCTTCCGGCGGGAGTGTCGCTTTTGCAGTTGGAGTTGATACAGAAGGAACCGAGGACAAAACGGAGTGTCCCACCTGTCGGCAGCAAGTATCAACAGACACAGAATAAAAATTCGGCGGGCGATCAGGAAATCTCACAGGAAAAACTGCTGGAGACACACATAAATATTGAGGGCGTCGCTCCCAGTGACCTCCAGGTCGCAGCGTATATCGAACAGCTTGACAAATCGATTTTGCTTGATAACGTTGCGCTGGTGGAATCCAGGGAGCGTAAAGTAAAAGACGAAACTCTTTTCAGGCAGTTCAAGCTTACAGCAATGCTCAAGAAGAAAGTTCATCTTACCAAAGCTGATATTGCCAAGATGAAGTCCAAACGAGAGACGGGGCCGAATGTTTTCTGATGACAAGAAAACGGACAGCGTGTATTTGGCTTTGTCGGGGACTTTTGTTCTGATAGCAAAGTACGAGGAAAGGAAAGATTATGTCGAGTAGTGCAAGAAAAGCCATATTTTTCGTTTTGCTTCTTGTGGTGGCGTACGGCGCATATAAATATATGATTAAGCCGGCCAATAAAGCCCTTGCGATAAAGAAAGCCGACGTCGAAAAGAAGCTAATCAAACTCGCGGAATTTGAAAAAGCCACGCGGGCGGCGAAGGACCTAGGCAAACAGCTTGAACAATTACAGGAAGCGATCACATCGCTTGAGAGTAAGCTGCCACCTAAAAGCCAGATAGACAAGGTTCTTCGTGACGTTACTGTTATAGCCCAGAAGCAGGGGCTGAAACCCAAAACTATTCGAACGTTGAAAGAGAAAGACAGCAGCGGTTACATCGAGCAGCCGCTGAATATGGAGCTGGTGGGGGATTTTAATTCGTTTTATTCGTTCCTTCTGGAGCTTGAGAAACTTCCGCGAATAATGAAAATCCGTGACCTTACGCTCAGGAAACAAAAAGAGAATGAGGGAGAAATATTGTCTGATTTTACCGTCAGCATATTTTTCCAGAATGAAACAATATGATAGCGCCTCCTTGAAACGGGCGCAGTTGATATCTAAAAAAGGGAGTTGATATATGTTATCTTTTCTAAAAGAACAGAGAGTTGAAAATTCATCTGCCGGCAAGCCTCCAGAGGCGCCGGGCAAGCCTTCGGCTGAAAGCCAGGAGCAGGGATATATTGCCGTTGTTGCCCAGGAAAAGAATGTTCGCAAGACTACGTACATTCTTGCAATTATGTTCTGCATAGGTCTTCTTTGCCTGTGGTTTATGGCGAAAAAGAGCACCCCCAAGCAGGCGGCGGCAGATACCATAAGTCCGGAAGAGGCCCAAATCGAGCAGGTTATCGCGCGTTTTGGGGGCACCCGCTCGGAAATACTCAGCAGCACAGACGAGATAGTAAGGAAATTTCACGAATTTTCGGACGTTGAACAGGTTGGAGTTGACGAACTTGTGAAAAATCCATTCAAACACGACCTGTTTTTGGACGATTTAAGTGGGTCGGACAATTATGATTGGGAATCCGATGAAGCGGAGGCAATGAGACAGGAACAAATGGCAAGAGGAATGCAGCTTTTGAGTATTATGAGATCCGAAACGGGAAGCTGCTGCATGATAGATGATAAATTGCTATACGAGGGCGATTCTATAAAAGGTTTTAAGGTTTGCCAGATTGATGATAATTTTGTCAGGCTGGCATCGGAAGGAACAGAAGTAATATTGAAGTTGGCAGAATGAAGCTACCTTTTGCATTCGGACGAAATCAGGATTCATTAGAGCAGGGACAGGACGGCAAAGCGTATTTAGACGGCCCCTCCACAGAGGACGAGTACTGTTCTGAGGACCAGTCTATACGCGGGCTAAGCGACCTTTATATTCCGGAAGAGACCGGCGAATCATATGTTGATGACATTGCGGACGTCCTGCTGGAGCGGGGGAAGCTCACCGCCGAGCAGCTTGCTCAGGTTCGTCAGGAACAATCGGCGGAGCCTGGCATTGATGTAACAGCAATATTACTGGAACATCAGCTGGTTAGTGCTGATGATATTCTTGAGGCCCGCGCCCAGCAACACGGACTGGAGTTTCGGCATATCAAAGCGGAGAACATCGAGAAAGAGGTTTTCAAGAAGCTTGACGTTGATTTTATAAAGAACAATTCTATCTGCCCGGTTGCAATAGAGGGCGAGACTTTAATTGTAGCAACGAGTGAGCCTGCCAACGTCTTTGCAATTGAGGACGTGAAGAGACAGACCCAGATGCCCCTTGAGGTTGTGGTCTGCAGTGCTGAGGAAATCGAAGCGGTTTGTAATTCATTCGGGCAAAGCGAAGGACTCGAATACTGTGTTGATGATATTATCAGTGACTTGACGGATGTCGAGGTCATTCACGATGAGGACGAGGATTCGGAAGACCTCGAAAAGATGGCAGGAGAATCACCCGTTATCAAATTCGTCAATTATCTGATTAGCAACGCCATACGCGATGGCGTCAGCGATATTCATATTGAGCCGAAGGGAAAGTGCACAAAAATCAGACACCGCATAGATGGCGTTCTCTTCGAAGTAATGGAGTCTCCCCAGAAGATGCACCCTGCGGTTGTATCGCGTGTCAAGATTATGTCCAACCTTGACATTTCTGAGAGGCGTCTTCCGCAGGACGGAAAGATTTCGGTAATTGTCGGAGGCAGGCAAATCGACCTGCGTGTTTCAGTACTGCCGACAAGCCACGGAGAGAAAGTGGTTATTCGTATACTGGACAGCAACTCGATGATGCTGGGCCTTGAGCAGCTTGGTATGGCCCCGGATGTAACAGATGCTTTTAGGAAACAGATATCTGTGCCGAACGGGATTTTACTCGTTACCGGCCCGACCGGCTCGGGCAAGAGCACCACGCTGTATTCGGCCCTGTGTCAGATGGACGGAGACAAGTTGAATATATCGACGGTTGAGGACCCGGTTGAATATCAACTGGACTTCTGTAATCAGGTTCAGACGAATGATAAAATCGGCATGGATTTTGCTTCAGCGTTGAGGTCTCTGTTGCGTCAGGACCCGGACATCATAATGATAGGCGAGATAAGAGATAATGAGACGGCTCGCATAGCGGTACAGGCGGCGTTGACGGGCCACCTGGTGCTTTCGACACTGCACACGAATGATGCAGCCAGCAGTATTACCAGGCTGGTCAATATCGGCATTGACCCTTACCTGATAGCTGCGTCGCTCAATGCGGTCCTTGCTCAGCGTCTTGTCAGAAGGATTTGCCCGAAGTGCAAGGAGTCTTATGTGGTACCGGAAAATATGCGTAGATACCTTGAAGAGGCAGGTGTGTCTTCGGAGGAGCTTTTCCACGGCGCCGGGTGCGACCACTGCCGAGGGTCGGGCTATGTGGGACGTGTTGGTATTTATGAGCTGCTGGTAGTCGACGAACTTTTTAGAGATATGATTAACAAAGACTCTTCGGTAGCCAACATGCGGCGTACTTTCCATGAAAGTGGAAAGCCAGCATTATTCAATGATGGTATCGCAAAAGTAAAACAGGGCATGACGACAATAGAAGAGGTGCTGCGAGTTACAAAAGTATACGGTCAGAACGAGGATGAAGTTTTCGTTGAAAATATCAGTTAAGGCAGATAGACGGATGGATTATTCAAAAAGGTCTGAAACGGCCTTTTGTAAGAATGGAGATTTTTAAAATGATGGATGTTAAAAGCATATTGGCAAAAGCGATAGAAATGGCAGCGAGCGATGTCCACATCAATGTCGGGATGCCACCGTTATTGCGCAAGAACACTGAACTGATAGAAATGGACATACCGGCTATCAGCAACGAAGACGCCAAGGAGATGGTTGTTGCGATGGTCGGGCCGGACAGGTACAAGGTGTTCAAAGAGAAAAAAGACCTCGATTTTTCGACAACCCTCGACGAAGGCCACCGGTTTCGTGTCAATGCTCACTATCAGAGAGAGACGATAGCGATTGCCTTTAGAGTAATTCCGAACAAGATTCCATTGATAAGAGATTTGCACCTGCCAGCAATAGTCGAGGAACTAACCGACCTGCCCAGAGGTCTGGTGCTTGTAACAGGCCACACCGGCTCGGGTAAAAGTACAACGCTTGCCGCGATGGTAGGCCTGATAAACAGAAAGGAACGAAAGCATGTAATCACGCTGGAAGACCCTATCGAGTACCTGCTGGAGAACGACAAGTGTGTAATAGAGCAACGTGAAATCGGTTTTGATTGTCCGACGTTTTCTTCTGGTCTTAGGCATGCGCTTCGACAGGACCCTGATATCATCATGGTCGGCGAGATGCGTGACCTTGAGAGTAGCAGCTGGACAATCACCGCTGCCGAGACCGGCCATTTGGTCTTCAGTACGCTACATACGATTAACGCCCCACAGACAATCGAGCGTATTATAGATATTTATCCTGCAAATCAGCAGGGCCAGATTCGTGCGATGTTGGCCAACACACTTCAGGCAGTAATCTCGCAAACGCTTTTCCGACGAATTGACGAACCGGGCATGGTACCCTGTACCGAGATATTACTTTGTACCTCAGCAGTGCGAAACTGTATCCGTGAGAACAGAATCTACGAGATACCAAATATCATCGAGACTTCGCGCAAGATTGGCATGCAGAATATGGACGGCAGTATCGCCGATATGTATTTCAAAGGGTTCCTGGACAGAGAAGAAGCAATTACGCGTTCGAACAACCCGGCCAAGATGGACAAACTGCTGAAACCCATGGGTGAAAAACCTGAGACTGCAGAGTCTCTTGAGGAACAACTAATACAGGAACAACCGGTAGAGGAGCAAGCGGTAAGTACCGAATAACATTGGCCCGAACCATCCCGTGAGAAGCAATGCAGAATTGTCGCTCACAGAGCAGAAACTATAAAACAGGGCTGGGTATAAGTTCTTCCTCTCCTCCGCGGCTCAGCCCTGTTTTTTTATGCGCTGAAAATCCTTTTCGATATACACCTTCCAGCGAAAAAAACCTTGCACAGCTGGTTCTTGTTTATTTCCAATTGCCGCCGTACCGGTTGTTTTGGGCAAAAGTTTAAGCCGTAACTACTTTGGTTTTCAAAACAAATTTGTGGAAAAATCAGGGATTTATCGGACGGAACGAATCAGAAGAGCAAATTAACATTTTAAAGAGTTGAAGTAGCAGTTTTTTTGAAATTATCACCGGTCATAATTTCTGAATGCCCCTTTTATTTGTTAAATTTTAGATATGGAAGCCGATAACAATACATCCAAAGATACAGTGGCGGTCGCAGAGAAACTTAGTTGGACAAAGCCTCAGACGAAACGGCAGCATTTTAAGCGGGCTGAGTCGCATCTGCCTCGTGAGAAGGAGCAGAAAAAAGGGCCGCCGAAAAATACCCTGCAGAGAATGCAGGAATTCAGGGTCGAGTTCAATCCCGGGCCGAAGGACATCCTCAGTTTCACAAATCAGCTTTCGGTCATGGTTCGGGCAGGTATTAGCCTGCAGGATTCTCTTGAATCAATTGCTGAACAGCAGGAAAACCTCAAATTCAAGGCCATCATTACAGACCTGAAAGACCAGATTGAGGCAGGCAGCAGCTTCTCGCAGGCACTGCGTGAGCATCAGGAGGTATTCAGCAATCTCTACATAAACATGGTTGCCGCGGCGGAAATCAGCGGTTCACTGAGCAATATGCTCCAGAAGCTGGCCGAATACCTCGACCAGGAGGCTGAAACTCGCTCACAAATCAAAGGGGCGATGGCATACCCGCTTATCATCGCCTTTACCGCGGTGCTGGTGACACTCTTCCTGTTGTGTTTCGTTTTGCCTAAGTTCGAGGGTATATTCGCAGGCAAAGAGTCTCTGCTGCCCACGCCTACCAAAATCCTTTTGGGAAGCAGCGCTTTTTTGCGTCATTATTGGTTTTTGATTTTACCCGGAGTTGTTGGTGCGATATTTGGCTTTTTGCGATTTATCAACACAAGCTTAGGCCGGCCGTGGTGGGATAAAACAAAATTGATGTTGCCTATAATCAGGAAACTCTGTCGCAGTCTGTACATTACAAGATGTCTGCATACAATGGGCGTTCTGACCCGTGCGGGCGTGCCGATTTTGAATACTATTTCCATAACCGCACAGATATCGGGCAATACGCTTTACAAGGACATGTGGCTCGGTGTCTGTGAGGATGTTCGCCAGGGAAAGAAAATCGCCACCAGTCTCGCACCTTACAACCTGATGCCGCCGAACGTTGTGCAGATGATAAAAAGTGGTGAGGATTCGGGTACCATGAGCGATGTGCTCAGGGACGTTTCCGAGTACTATGCAAGAGAGTTGAAGACGGTTATAAAGACAACCGTTTCGATGATAGAGCCTGTGATGATAGTTTTGATGGGACTTATGGTCGGTTTTATCGCGATGAGTATTATGCTTCCGATATTCAAAATGTCCGCACTTGTCACGGGCAAAGGCTAACAGCTGCCAATATCGGATGGGGGGTTAAAACAGCAATGAGAAAGCAGGGCTTTACGCTCGTAGAGGTTTTGGTCGCGATAGTGCTGATAGGTCTTGCCATCGCTTCACTGGTTGCGGCCAACTACTCATTCACCCGTGCCAATGGTGCTGGCGTGAATCTGTCAACCGCGGAATTTCTCATTGAGCAGATAAGAGAACTTATGGCACCACTTGCTGTGATTGACCCAGACACGGGCATTTCCGTTTTCGGCCCCGAGGAAAGTTCTTTGGCTGATTATGACGACCTGGATGACTTTGACAGCGCCAACTTTTGTCCGCCGATAAACGCAGCCAGAGAAACACTCAATGATTATGCCAACTTCACTCAGCAAATCACGATCGAAAACGTAAGCGCTTCGGATTTTGAGCAGGTAGTCTCTAACCACACGAGCAATTTTATCAGAGTAACCGTGAAGGTTTTTGTGAATTCTGAGCAAATCAACTCTGTCAGTTGGGTTCGGGCAGAGTACTAACAACCAGAAATGGGGGGTATATGCCGGGTGGACGAAACAAATTTGCTTCCGGTTTTACGATGGTGGAATTACTGCTTGCTTTGGCGGTAACAATCCTGCTTATCACAGCCGCCGCAGTGGCATTTAACGCCTCGGTCACGAATTACAAGGAAAACGAAGACATTTTCAACGCGACCAACATGGCAAGGCAGGCACTGTCTCGTATAACAAGTCAACTCCGTACAGGGCTGGTTGACCCCAATACCATTTCAGACCCTGACAGATGCACATTGTTGTGCGCTGACGGCACGACTGTGACATATCGATATGACTCAGACAACAATACGCTCTACCATTTTGACCACGATACAGGGACCGAGAGTGTGCTCTGCGAAAACGTTACCGCTATGAGCTTCGAAAAGAACAATAACACATCGACCGGAGATGTCAAAAGTGTGCAGATTTCCATGACGGTTGAATGTGACAATATCCATCGGACAGTTGCCGCCGCAGCAGTCATCAGAAAAGTCCTGGAATAAGCCTGTCCCAAAGCTTTTTTATCCGCCTGACAAATCTAAATTTCCATAGCCGACAAGCTTAGTTTTAGGGTCTTTTTCCCCAGCCCAAAGAAGTTTTGTATAAAAATTCTTGATTTTTGTTTCCATAAATCGTACGCTAACTCCATATATCAGGGCGGTTAGCTCAGTTGGCTAGAGCGCCTGCTCGACACGCAGGAGGTCGTTGGTTCAAGTCCAATACCGCCCATTTTTGCAAGTCCTTGTAAACAATAATCTTACAAGGGCTTTTTTCTTTGCGCAAGTCGAAGATGTCACTGGCTTTTGGCAAAAAGCGTTGTTTTAGCGTTGTTTTTGAATGACTTTTTGTTTCAAAACAGGTATGTATTCTGGCGGCTAAAGACCTTCCAGCCAGTTACCCACAAACACCTCAAGGTCCAGCCCGTCTATCACATTATCGTTCGGCTCGGATATATCACAGGTCACATCCCAGTTTGCCTCGCTCGCCAATAAATTTATCTCAGGTTTTGCATGTAAAGCAACCATAACCATAAAATAAACGCAAATGCCGTGCCAACACCTCACCCTCACCCACAATCCCGCGCAACTCCCTCTCCTGCAACAATTTACGTCCCTAAAAGCCAAAACCACAAACCCCTGCCAAATTGATTAAAACCCCACCAAGTCTGCCATCCTGGCAGAAACACACACCCCGCTGCACCCGTCTTCTGTCTTTGCAGGCACCTCAACAAATAAAGTCTTTTCGACCGTCAAAGCGCCGCCTTGACCTCCTCCAAAGAAACTCCGAGCGTCTTAACAGAAACCTCACCCAGCAAACTCTCCGGCCCCTGAAGATGAATCGTCCGGTGAATATGCGTAATACCCTCACCTGCCTTCAAACCAGCCGCAGGCGACGATGACTCCAATTCGTAAAAAGGACCCAACGGCTTCTTGCCCGGCGCTGGAGGCCCGTCGTTGTACGAATTCACCGCGTCCCCACCGTAAGGCTCGTCCTGCATCTCCCAGAGCGAATTAACATAATCGCTCACCCCTTCCGGCTTACTATACTGAACCAGAGTAAGGACATTGTTCGATGAGTCGTAACTACCCATTATCGCTTTCGCTCTTTGCGGCGAAAGACCTATCTTGCTCCTGCACTTCCCGTCACCGCTGAAAAACAGAACATCGTCCTTTACAATCAACCGCTCCGCCGGCACCTTGCCAAAGTATGTATCGTTCACCTTCGCACCAAGCTGCTCCTCCGGCCCCTCCTCAAACGGTATCACGATTGTCGTTCCTTCGGACGGATTAAACATCCCCAGTATCCATATCGAAAGCAATCCCGTCTCTTTGCGCCACGCCTCACTGCCCGCGTTCTTCAGCGTGTTCTCCGACTGATAACCCACAACCTTCACGCCTTCCGGAACCTCCGCCCCAAGGTAGCCTTCTATCTGCCCTCTGTCCAGCAGCCGAATTGTTCGCTCTATCTCTATTTCAAAAACAAAACCCGACCTGTTCGTAAGCTTCGTCCTCTTCTCAAAAGTCGCACTGTCCTTTTCCTTGCAAAAACTCTCGAACGGCTCGGTATCAATCACCGCAGGCGTGTACCAGTGCTCCAAATCAAACGGCTCGCCCGCCGAAAAGAATATAGAATACTGACCGCCTTCGGGCCCGAACCAGATGCGGTCCTCTCCGCCAAAGACGTTAATGTGTTTCTGAATCTCTCCGGAACTAATCAGCTCGTAATTCAGCCAGCCGAAACTCAGCCCCACCGGACCTTCCGCCGTACTGGTCATTATCCTGCCCTGATATGCCGGAACAATAGCAACCTGCGACTCGCCCGTCTCGTCGCTCAACGTAAATACGTCTGTGTGTTTTTTCAAAAATTCCACATCTTCTCCGAACGTTCGATTCTTCATACCTTCTCCATAACATCCCGCTGACAAAAATAAAATCGCCCCAAAAATCCAATACCTTTTACTTCTCATTTTATCGCCTCTCAAAACAACAATTAAATCCCAGCCATATACTTCCAAAGGCAGCCCGACAAACATTCTAACAACTGCAACAAAATTGTTCAACCACCTTCTCCAAAACCCCCAACACGCCAATCTCCCCCAATTAATCAATCATCCGCAATCACTTAAATCGTCTATCTTCTCTGTGACATCTCGCTCGTGAACTGGAAACTGAGGCACGAGTGCTCCAGATGCTGCCTGTCTCATTGCCAAGCCCGCCTTGTTTAGAATAAACGCAGCATCCTTTATCCTCTGGAGTTTACCAATAGGCTCTACACGCACCTGAGCAACAAACTTCCCAGCCCAAGCATCTGGTTCTATGTGAAGCTGGGCTTCAGAAGTAGCTCGAAAAATCCCTATTAGCTCATCTTTGTTTATGTTCAAAAGCAATCCTATATCCCTCGCCTTTATCTCATCCAGCTCTTGAAGTCTCTTGGCCTTGTCACCGAATAGATTGCGTTTGAGGCACTCCCCCTCGGTGAGGTCATTGCAAGGCATTATAAAGCCTCTTTCAAACTGAAGCATTCAGTATCCTTTTTTGTTGCTTGTCATTTCATTGGCCAGCCGCTGTGGGCATTGATTGTTACGTCAATTTGCTTCATTGTTATTACTTTGTCGAATAATTTTCTATATGCTAAAGAGTTTCGTTTCCTGAGATAGAGATGATATTGAGAGCATCAGCAGTATCAGTAAATTGTTCAGTTATTTCTGCTTCTTTCTCAAAGTGATAGGACACAAATCGAAGACCATCTTTTTGTTGCTTGTTAAAGAAATAGCAAGCATTCTGCTCCG
>Ga0307380_10002353_pt1 | contig 26969 bp, 16 predicted proteins | sample UN3MG_FD_202239 | JGI IMG/M metagenome (GOLD analysis project Ga0307380, IMG submission 202239) | Soil microbial communities from Risofladan, Vaasa, Finland - UN-3 | ecosystem: Environmental > Terrestrial > Soil > Coastal area > Acid sulfate soil | place: Finland: Risofladan, Vaasa | collected... | reverse complement strand
GCGGGCCTTGAAGGAAACCATCCGCTGGGACCAGCCGTTTCGGACCGTCTGCTCCCCCTCGACCGTGAAGATAAAGTATTCCGAGAGGCCTTCCTTGACGATCCGGGGGGCGGCACGCGCTTCAGTGAGCGCCTTCATCTCCCCCTCGGCTCTTGCTATGGCCCCGTCCATGGCCAGGAGCCGCAACTCGTCCCGCGCCGGTCCCGGCGCCGGCACCTTGCCCTGCGCGAGTTGCGCAATCTTTTCGACGAGGTTGACGACGCCGACCACCAGGCGCACCTGGGCCCCCTCGTAGTCCTCGCCCGAGCGGTTCACCACCGTCACGTACCCGTCGAGCGACATCTGCGTCTCCTCCGGGTCCGTAATCATGACGTAGTCGGCCGACCAGGAGATGCCGCTCGTAAAGTAGGAGACCTCGACAAGCGCCTGGCCCTCGAACTCGGACTCCACGTTCCAGATTAATACCTGCGGCCGGTCGGCGGGGAAGGTCGTGTCCAGCACCTCGATCTGGTCCTCCTTTTCCAGGGGCCGGAAGTACACGCTCGTCGGGTCAATCAGCGTATTGGCCCAGGAGAACTGGAGGCGGTTCGTTCCCTTCTTGAAGGTGATGGCCCGGGTCTCCCTCACCAGCGTCAGGTCTTCGGAGTTGTAGATGGTCAACTGGACCGTCTGCCTCGGCGGCAGCGTCACCAAGTCGATGTTCCGGGCCGCGGCGGCGCTCCCCCAAAGGAGCACCGACGCCATTGCTATGAGTGTGATGCGTTTCATCGTTCGCTCCTTTCGGTGGGGATTACCACTCGTTCCGGAAGAACAGGTGCAGGTGAAAAACGACCTCTTCGGGCTTTTTGTCGGCTTCTTTGGGCGCCGCGGGAAGGGGGATGTGGATTTCGACCTCCTGAGCGCTTTTGCGTTCGACCTTCGCCTTGTCGGTCGTCTCGCCAGCGAGTTCCCACTGGGCGTCGTGGTCCTTGCGGCCGCAGAACTCGTCCCGAAGGGCGTTCATATCATCTTCGATGTCAAGGACTGCGGCGTCCTTCTTGAAGTTCTGCATTTTATACTGGACGATGACCTCCTGGTGATAGAGGTTCCCGTGGACGGGGTCGCGCTTGTTGCGCTTGACGGTCCGTTCGACCTTGATGTCGCGCGCAAGACCCAGGTATAGTTTCATTTCGTCGTCGATCGGGGTGAACCGGCCCCAGTCCTCGCCGGTGAACGCCTCGCCGCCGCGCCCGTCTTTCTGGAAGATTCGCACCTTGCCGTAGGGCAGCGGGAACTTGCCCATCTGATTGGCGTCGTCGTTGGTGAGCACGTAGTGCATGGTCACGTAGCGCTGGTATGGCTCGTCCGGCACGGGTTGGCCGGTCCGCCAGTTGAAGATAAACGTCTTCTTGATGGGGACCTTGAGGAACTTTGCGAGGAGCATTTCCTTGGATTCCTGTAGGCCCATTTCCTTTCGGAAATACTCGCCGATGCCGGCCCACACGCCCGATGGGCCGAACTCTTCGCCCGAGAAGTTCCAGACGCGCATGTAATTGCGCAGTGTGAGCGACGACTCGTCGTGTTCGGCGGTGGCGCGGTAACTGAAGGTGCGGCGAAGGTTGCCGATGATGTAGGAAATCCGCACGCGCACCGGCCCGGCCTTCTCGGCCCACACCTGCCACACGAGCGCGTTCTCGCCCGGCGGATAGGCCACGTGAATCACGCGGACCGTATCGCCGACCTCAAGCGGCCGGAACAGGATCGTGTGCTTGTCGATGTGCGTGTTCGACCACGAGAAGTCGATCTGGTTCGTCCCCTTCAGGAGCGTCACCACCCGCTCCTCTTCGACCAGCGTGGCCCTTTCGTTGTCGAGTTGGATCTCGACGCGCGAGCGCACCGGCAGCGTCGCGAGTTTGATGCGCGCGGCGGCGGGCCCCGCCAGAGCGGCCAGCGCCATCGCTGCTCCCAGCATTCCGACTGCCAAGCGTTTCGGTGCCATCACCGTCTCCTTACTAGTGTCCCTTGCGGACTGTGAAATCGTTCTCTTCCTTGGACGCAGCCGACCGGCCGCGGGTTCCACGTTTTTCTCCAGATGGGCAGATTGTAGGGCCAAAGCCGCCGGCGTTTCAAGCCCTGCCTGCACAATCTCCTCGGCGTCGAGTTTCAGCCCCGTCCCTTCTGGGGTCCCTTTGGGGGGGGGGGAGGGGGGGGACACCGAACGGTGGGACACCCTGCGGTGTCGGGGCCAGCCGCGCCGGTTCCTGCGTGAAGACGGGGACCCGCCCTGCCACCGGCCGGGCCGGTTCGCCGAGGCCCGCCGATACAACAGGCCTATGCGGGCAGGCCGGGACGGACAGGGGTGGGCCCGCCGGAGAGGCCCCCTCTGGCAGGGGGCCCTGAGGCCACAATTTGGGCCCGGGGGGCTCCGCGGGAGCCTGGTCCGAAAAAAATAAGAAAAAACGGCCCCGACGGCTTGACAACCCGGGATGTTTGGGTATAGTATTAGTGTGTGAAGGAACGGTTGGCGCCTACCGTCCGTCGCGCCAAGCGTATAACGGATCGCCGTCCAAGGAGTTCGCGCCATCAGTATAGGCGCGGAGGGGTTGGTGGCAGTGCTGACGGGCGCGCCCAGGTTAGGGTTGGCCGGGCGCATCCGGAAAACCCGGGGGAGATGATGGCGACCGGGGCCGTGAAGGAGGGATGCGGCTCCGGTCCTTTTTTGCGCTGATGCAGCCGCAGGTTTAGAGCCCCCGCGCCGCCGAGGCTGTTCGGCCCACCGATTACTCGGGCGGCTCCGTCGGGAAGTATTCCTCGATGATCCGTTCAACGATGTCCTCGCTCGCCACGCGAATGCGGCCTTCCTGGTCGAGCACCACCGTGAGGGGCGCCCACGCTGTTGGCGGGTTGGAGGCGCTCTTGGCCCGGAGGAAAACAAGGATTGAGCCTGCCTTCCCTCGCTCACGATTGTCGCGCGGCTTCCCGGGGACAAGATAGTAAGAACACCCTCTCGGATCGACGGATTCGGGTGACGGCGGAGCGGCCTCCCGTGGACCGTCGCGGTAGGTGTAATAGAGTTGCTTGCGCGCGAGATGCCCCGAAAGAACTAGTTCGGTAAGATGTTCGGGGCGACTGCCGTCATCGTCTGCCGCGTAAGCATCGAGGGCCTTTTTGATAACCCGCAGGTCCTCTATGGCGGGCGCCAAAAACTTTTCGCGCGTGACCCAGTCCCGTCGGACTTCGGCCAGGGCGACCATGGCGACGGCGGTGACGACGATTCCAACGACTGCTACCATCCGTCGCCTCGCCCGTTCGCGTTCCATGTTGCGGCGGGGCGCTTTCGGCCGCGGCCAGAAGACCCATACGACACCGCCCACTCCCGCGAGGCCCGTCACCCCCTGCCACACGTGGTGCAGGATGCGGTTGACCGTCCAACTCGCCCGGACGGGGAGCGCCCCATAGGCCGCGACCAGCAAGATGACGGCCGCCAGGCCGATGCCGATGGCCCAGAGGAGTTGCTTTCTCGTCATCCGCCGTCCTTTCCGGCAGCCATTACGCGACGAATTACCCGGGCCACCGCGCGGCCCAGCACCCGATAGCCGCTCTCGGTGAAATGGATGCCGTCCTCCTGAAGCAAAGTATCGCGGCCGGCGTCCATGATGACGCTATACAGGTCGTTCACCAGGATGTCCTTCCGTCGGGCGATTTCGACCGAGGCGGCGTTGTAGGCCAGCCCCTCGGCCTGTATTTGGTCGAAGCCCCAGTTCCAGTTCTCGTTATGCCAGTGCTCGTTGACCGGCGTCGTGGTCGCCCAGATGAGCCGTGCGCCGGTCTCATCCAGGATGCGCCCGAAAATCTCCTCCAGGTTGGCGCGGTATTGGGAAAGGAGCGCGCCGGGGTCGGCCGCGCCGAACGCACCGCCCAGGTCGTGCAGGCCGCAGTTAAGGTGGATGATCTCGGCCGGGCGCGAAATGGCCCACTCGTCCAGATGGGCGAGCACGTTGGCGCTCGTCCCGCCGTTCTCCTCGGGCCCCCAAACGTTCGCGCAGTCGGCCAGTTCCTGCCGCACGAAGGGCTGATACCCCATGCGGATGGAATCGCCGATTAGAATTACTTTCTTCATAACGTTCCTTTGCCGTTCAGGGCCGCGAATCACGCGGGCTTGCGGAGCGCCGACGCGCCCACGCGCCGATTCAGCCGCAAAGCCTTGCAGGCGAGGTCCAGGTGCGCTATGGTATCGGAATCCTGTCGGGCTTGTCCAGCGGATTTGGTTTCCGGGCCCTGGAACCAGGAGGTTCGCCCGTGGATGCCCTGCTGATTGTCGTTGTGACCTTTGCGGGTTACCTGGTGGCGTATCACACTTACGGGCGGTTTCTGGCGCGGAAGATTTTTCGGCTGGACGATTCGGCGACCGTCCCGTCCGTTCGCTTGGCGGACGGTGTGGATTACGTGCCGACCCGAAGGGGCATCATCTTCGGCCACCATTACGCGTCGATCGCGGGGACCGGTCCGATTGTCGGTCCGGCGATCGGCATCATCTGGGGGTGGGTGCCCGCGCTAATTTGGGTCTTTGTCGGCTCAATTGTCATGGGGGCGGTCCATGATTTCGGGGCGCTGGTCGTCTCCATGCGGAACGACGGCAAAAGTCTTTCGGAGGTGGCGGCCCGTTACCTCGGCACGCGGGCCCGCACGGTCTTCTTCCTGGTGGTCTTTCTGGAGTTGGTGATTGTTATCGCCATTTTCGCCGTCGTCATCGCTTCGATCTTCAACACGTATCCGACGGCGGTTTTCCCGATCTGGATAGAGATTCCGATTGCGGTCGCGCTCGGCGCCGCCGTTTACCGATGGAAGGCGAACGTGCTCCTCGCCACGGCCGTGGCTGTCCTGGCGATGTACGGAACGGTGGTCCTGGGTCAGTATCTTCCGTTTGAAATGAAGGACGTGACCGTGGGCGGCTGGGTCCTGCCGGCCACGGGCGTCTGGGTCCTGATCCTGCTGGTCTATGCCTACGTCGCCTCGACGCTGCCGGTGACGGTGCTCCTTCAGCCGCGCGATTATATCAACGCCTGGCAGTTGTTCATTGCGATGGGCCTTTTGTTCCTTGGAGTTGTCGGCTCGGCGTTTTTCGGCGGTCTGGAGATTGTCGCGCCGGCCTATAACGCCGCCCCGAAGGGCGCTCCGCCGATCTGGCCGTTCCTCGGCGTGACCATCGCCTGCGGCGCGATCTCCGGGTTCCACTGTCTCGTTTCGGGCGGCACGACATCCAAACAGGTCCGGCGGGAAAGCGATTCGCTGTTCGTCGGCTACGGCTCGATGCTCATGGAAGGCGCGCTGGCGATTCTGGTGCTCGTGGCGGTGGCGGCAGGCATCGGCATGGCCTACGAATCGGCCACCGGCGAGACGCTGACCGGCACCGCCGCATGGAACAGCCATTACGCTTCGTGGGAGGGCGTGACGAGCGGAGGCATCGGCGGGAAGGTCGCAGCGGTGGTGATCGGGGCGGCCAACATGCTTGAGACGATTGGAATCCCAAAAGTAATTGGCGTCATCATCATGGGGGTCTTCATCGCCTCGTTTGCCGGGACGACTCTCGACACGGCCACGCGCATCCAACGCTATGTCATTTCGGAGTTGGCGGCAGGCTTTCGCGTCAAGGCGCTTTCGAACCGGTGGGTCGCGACCCTAATCGCCGTCGGCACGGCGGGGGGCCTTGCCTTTGCGACGGGGGCGGACGGCGAGGGAGCGCTGACGCTCTGGCCGATGTTCGGCGCGGTCAACCAGTTGCTGGCTGCGCTGGCCCTGCTCCTGATTACGATTTATCTGCGCCGTCGCGGCACGTGGGGGTATCTCTTGACGCTCTTTCCCTGCCTTTTCATGCTGGTCCTGACGGTGTGGGCCATGGTGGTGAACGAAATCAACTTCGTCTCGGCCGGCAACTGGCTGCTCGTCGGCGTCAACGGCGTGACGCTGCTCGTGGCGCTGGCGCTGGCTTTGGAGGCGTTCGTCAATCTGGCCCGGCCGCGCAAATGCGAACTCAACCTGTGAATCCGGGGGTGGAGCAAAGGTCCCGGGTGATGTTTGAATCCTCTGTGAATGTTTTGTCCCGGGCAGGGAGTCACCCGTTCCGCCGCGGGCTCGCATTGGCGCCGCTTCAGCGCACCGCCCGCCCTCAAAGCGCCCGCCGAATCACCGCCAGAACCAGCAGAAACCCAGCCAGGCTCAGGAACCTTCGCCATCAGCGCCCCCCGAGTTCAGGTGCATCTTGAAACCGCGGTCGAATGCCTCGTCGAAATCCAGGACGCCGATGAAGTCCTCGCGGCGGTCCTCGTCGGTCTTGCGAAGGAGGCCGACCTCAACCATATTGAAAACCATGTTGCCGATGTCCTCGGAAGACCGGACGCCCCAACTCTCCAGGACCACCCGCGCCAGGCGGCCGAACTGTTCGAGCGCATGCTCGCGGAGCCCCTCGCACAACTCCCGCCCGCTGACGTGTCCCCTGCGGCCGGACTTCCGCACGGTGTATCCGAGCGCCTCGGAGACGAAGACGTAGGCGTCGCGGCTGTAGCGCCGGTCGCGCTGGAAGATGGCGTTCAGTAGTTCCTCGGCGGATTTTCGTTTATTCATTTTGCGATGGCGTCTTGTCGGCATGCGCGGCCTGTTCGGCTTTCGTTTCCTCGATCATCGCCTCCACCGCCTCCGGGTCGACGCGTTCGGCCAGCCGCTCGAACGAACCGATGGGGCGGTCCTCGACCCGCTCTGCCAGGCGCGTGAAGTCCGGCGTCGGCCCGCCCAGCAGCCGGCCCACCTTCTCGGCATAGCGTGGAAGGATGGGTCCCAGATACGCGGCCAGCAGGCGGATGCCGTTCAGCGCCGCCGTCAGCGCCGTCCGCGCCCGCTCGGGATCGGACGTGGCGATTTTCCACGGCTTTTCGCGTTCCATGTAACGGTTCAGCGCGTCGGCCTGGGCGGTGATGAGGCGCACGGCGCTCGAATACTCGCACGATTCGTAGGCCCGGCCAATTTCACCGCCGGCGGTCTCAATCTGCGAGACCAGCGCGCGGCCGGGCGAGTCGAGCCGACCGAGCCGGTTCTCCAGACGTCGCGCGAGCAGGCCCGCGGCCCGGCTAGGCAGATTGGCAAAGTTGCCCACGAGGTCCGCATTCACGCGCGCCACGAAATCCTGCGTCGAAAGGTCGATATCGCCGATGCCCTGCCCCAGTTTGCACGCGTAGTAGTAGCGAAGGTATTGCGGGTCGAGATGCGCAAGATAGGTCCGGGCGTTCACGAAGGTCCCGCGGCTCTTGCTCATCTTGTAACCGTCAACGGTCAGGAACCCGTGGACCCAGATGCGCACCGGCGTCCGGAACCCCGCCCCCGCCAGCATCGCCGGCCAGTAAAGGCCGTGGAAATAAAGGATGTCCTTGCCGATGAAGTGGTAGAGTTCCGCTTCTTCGCTCACCCAGTAGGACTCCAGGTCGCATCCCCGGCGCTTGCACAAGTCCTCGGTGCTTGCGATGTAGCCGATGGGAGCGTCCCACCAGACGTAGAAGTATTTGTCCTTCATATCGGGGATTTTGAATCCCCAATACGGCGCGTCGCGCGTAAAATTCCAATCGCGGAGGCCCTGGTCGAACCATTCCTGGAGTTTCGCCACGACGTGGGGATGGAGGTGCTCCTCGTTGACCCACTCGCGGAGCATCTGCTCGTAGGCCGTCACGAGGAAGAAGCCGTGCTCCGAGGTCCGCCGGGCGGCTCCCGACCCGCAAACCGCGCAACGTGCCTCGGTCAGTTCTGTCGGGCTGTAGGCGGCGCCGCAGGCCTCGCAACTGTCGCCGTACTGGTCGCCGGCGCCGCAGCGCGGACATTTGCCACGGATGTACCGGTCCGGCAAAAACATGGCGCACGATTCGCAATACGCTTGTTCGACGGTGCGCGTTTCGATGTGGCCCTTTTCGCGCAGGCGCCGGTAGAATGTTTCCGTCAAGGCCCGGTTTTCGGGCGAATGGGTCGTGTAGAAGTTGTCGAAGGCCACGTCGAAAGCGGCAAAGTCCCGCTCGTGTTCGCCTTTCATGCACTCGATGAGCGCCTCGGGGGCGACGCCCTCGGCCTGGGCGCGAAGCATAATGGGCGTGCCGTGCGTGTCCTCGGCGCAGACATAGACGCAGTCCCGCCCGCACGACTTGTGGTAACGGGCCCAGATGTCGGCCTGGACGTACTCAACGAGGTGACCGATGTGGATGGGACCGTTGGCGTAGGGTAAAGCGGCAGTCAGAAGAATACGTCGGGCCATTCAGTCCCCCTGGCCGGCGTTCGGCTTCTTGGTGTTTCGTTTGGGTTTGTCGTCGGCCTCGTGGTCCGCCTTCCGGTTTCGGCGGCGTCCTCTTCGTCTGGACCGCTTCCCGCCGCGGCGTGGCTTCGAGGGAGCGTCCGATTCGCCGGCCGCCGCCTTTTCGTTTGCCGCTTCCCGCGGCTCGGATTTCTCTTTCACCGGAGGTGGCGGGGAGACTTCCTTCTTTGGTTCGCGGCCGACCGCCTGCGGATCGATGTCACGTTCCAGGAGGCTCTCGACAGGCACGTTGACCCGTGCGCCGCTTTCCAGTTGGACGCCGACGATTTGGGTGACCACAGCCGTATCGACGACCTTTCCGACGCCGTCGGGCGTTGCGACGTAGGAGTTCCTGCGCGGCAGCCGCTTGGCGAGGTCGCTATAGGTTGCGTGTTCGAATCGGAGGCAGCACATCAGCCGGCCGCACTGACCGGAAATTTTCGTCGGGTCCAGCGTCGCCTTCTGCATCTTGGCCATGCGCATCGAGACGGGCGCGAGGTCCTTAATCCAGGCGCGGCAACAGAGGGGCCGGCCGCACCGCTCGTAGTCCCCCATCAGGCGTGCCTCGTCGCGGGCGCCGATCTGGCGCATCTCAATTCGTGTCTGAAATTCGTGGGCCAGATCGCGCACCAGCGAGCGAAAGTCGACCCGCGATTCCGCAAGAAAGTAGAAGATAATCCGGTCGCCGCCGAACAGATGCTCGACGGCCACCAGTTTCATCAGCAACTTTCGCGCTGCGATTTGCTCTTTACAGAAGACGGCCATGCGCTGCTCGCCTTCTTGCAGGTGCCGGGCCTCGATCTCGTCGGCATGAGTCGCCGCGCGGAGCACGTCGCCGGCAACCCCGGCGGCGACGTTCTGAGCGGCACACTGGCGGCGCCACGGACACAAGATGGCGCCTAGTTCCTGGCCCCGGTCCGACTTGATCACAACCTGCTGGCCGCGCTTCCACTCTTTCAGCGTGCAGGTAAATCGCCCCACCAGGCCTATCGACCCATAGCGCACGACGACCGAGGGAGGCTGCGGCTCGGCAGGGGGTGCTTGCGGCGTCTCGGGCGATTGGGCGGCATCGGCCGGTGCGCCCTTATCAGCCGAGGGCATTTTCGGCGGCGTCGGAGCCGCCGCCCGCTCGGGAGCGCCCGGCGGGTCGGACGGGCGGGCCTGGCCGCCCGTCTTCTCGGAAGACACATTCGGGTCGGCCCCCACCTCGGGCGCGCCTGGAGTGCGCGGCGTCTTCTCATCAACCAAAACAACACCTCCGGCCCCTTCGGAACCGATTGGAGTCTGAAGTCATGAACGGGTTGATTATACGGATGAGGTGCATGGCCTTCAATGCGCTTTTGCACCGGAGGCGATACAGGCTGGTGATTCCACGTCGTCGCGTGTCGGGAGGGCGGGGGGGCTATTCGGACGACGTGCGGGCCAGGGCGTCCAGGATAGTCTGCTCCGGGCCCCCCTCGCTGCCGCGCAGCGCCGCAGCGCGCTCCAGATAAGGACGGGCTTCCTCTTCCCGCCCCGCCGCATGCAGAACATAGCCCAGCAAAAAGTTGAGCCCGACGTCTTCGTCGTTCCGCGACACCGCCGTTTTGAGATCCGTGACGATGCGTTCGAAGGCTTCCGGGGCCGGATACGCGGCCGCCGGATTCGGCGCATTTTCGATCCACCTGGGCCGGGCGGTGAGGAGGCGTCCAACCGCCAGAGCGGCCTGATGATAATGCTGGAGGCCGAGCAGGGCATGCACCCGGCCGAATACGGCCGCGAAGCGGTCCGGCGCCAGGACCCACGCGTCGGCGTACAGGCTCTCCGCCTCACGGTATTTTCCGTCCCTCATGGCGGCATGGGCGCGCCTGACCGAATCGGCATATCGGCTTCCGGCAACGATGGGTGTTGCCGCCACATCCCACCCTCGTCCCAGCCCCTCGACGGAGGTCCAGGAGCGAGCGTCCCCCGCCTCAGGCTGGGTTGCGGCGTCCTGCATCTTGAGCGTCGTCTCGAATAGGAGGGATTCGCTGCTCTCTGCCGCTTCGCTTTCAAGGTCCGACGGTTCCGTTCGGTCCGGATTGAAGATGTTTTCGGGTTCCCGCCCCTCGAAGCCGGGCGTGAACCATTCCGTCCGCTCCTCGGCATCCGGCCCCGGCGGCGGGCGCTCACCCTCGGCCTCCCCGGTCAATCTCTCAAGCCACTCCCACAGCCCTTTGGGCATGGGGATGCCCTCGGCAGGGATTCCTTCCCCTTCGGTGGCGGCCTCTTGTGGCCGGAGGGAATACGGACGCGCTGTCGGCTCGCGCGCGGATTCTCCGCTTTCTGGAAGCCGCATAGCCGTCCCAAATAGGTCGGGAAGGGGCGGAACATAAATCGGCGGTGGGGCAAAGCGTATCCCGGCGCTTGCCGCCGTCGTCACGCCGGCCGACTTGGCGAAATAGGGCAGCGGCGCCCCATACTCCACGCCCGTCCCGATGTCCGCCACGGACACGCTGTCCCGCCGGAAATTGCTGAGGCTCAGCGATGGAAGGCTCATCGCCAGTTCGCTGCCCGACTGGGTGTATGGGACCGACCCCTGGAAAGATTTCCCGGCGCGGACGTTCCCCGTCACGAAGTAGTTCCGCAACTGCACGGCTTCGAATGAGTATGGATCCACTCGCGCGGGGGGCTGATACCCGTAGCCCACCGGACCCGGCCGGTGCCGCAGCGGCGGCAGACGCAGGTCATAGCGCAGCGGAACATAGCGCTGTCCGAACGCCGTGGCGTCGGTGAAGCAAATCGCCGCGGCGCCCAGCGCGGCCAATGCAACGATAGCGAGAGGCCTCATGGCAACCTCCCCGACGCCCGCCTCTGGAAACGACTCGGAGGCCTTGCGGGCGGCGCCTTTTTTATCGGCATCCTCCGCCCCCGTCCCTCAGTATTCATTATAACCGGTTTTCGGAAGGATTGGCAGGGGCAAAGCCGGCCGTTCACCTTCCCCGTTCGCCCGAAAGGAAGTGGATCGCAACCCCCACGATCGCCACGAGCCGGGTTGCCGGTCGGCTTCTTCCCCCTTATGTTCCGTTATGGACCTCGACGGGGGCTTTCTCGGCGTGCGAGGACGCCTCGAAATACAGATGCTCTTCCTTCACGCTGACCGTGATTCGGTCTTTTCCCTTATACGAGCCGCGAAGCAGTTCCTCTGAGAGGTGGTCCTCGATTAGGTTTTCGATCGCCCGTCTGAGCGGCCGCGCGCCGAAGTCCGGGTCGTAGCCCTTGTTGATGATGAACTCCTTCGCCTCGTCCGTCAGTATGAGTTCGAGGCCCCGCGTCTGGAGGCGTTCGTGGACCTTCGCCGATTCGATGTCCACGATTGACTTCAGGTCCTCCCGGGTCAGGTTGCGGAACATGATGATGTCGTCCACGCGGTTCAGGAACTCGGGCCGGAAGTGCCGCTCGATCTCCTTCATGAGCATCTCTTTGGTCTGCTCGTAGGTGGCTTCGGTGCTTTTTTTGCGGAACCCCAGCCCCGCCTGATTCTTGATGATCTCGGCGCCGAGGTTGCTCGTCATGATGAGGACCACATTTCGAAAATCGACGCGGCGGCCGAAACTGTCCGTCAGGTTTCCCTCTTCCATGATCTGCAGGAGCATGTTGTATACGTCCGCATGGGCCTTCTCGATTTCGTCCAGGAGCACGACGCTGTAAGGCCGGCGGCGGATGCGCTCCGTCAACTGGCCGCCTTCCTCATACCCCACGTAGCCGGGCGGCGCGCCCACCAGACGCGATACATTGTGTTTCTCCATATATTCGGACATATCCATCTGGACGAGGGCGTCCTCGTCGCCGAACATGAACTCGGCCAGGGCCTTTGCGAGCAGCGTCTTGCCGACGCCGGTCGGGCCGATGAAGATGAAGCACCCCATCGGCCGGCGCGGGTCTTTCAGGCCGCTTCGGCTGCGACGCATGCTCTTGGCGACGGCGTGAATAGCTTCGTCCTGGCTGATGACGCGCTTGTGGATTTCGTCCTCCATGTGCAGGAGCCGCGCGGTTTCCTCGCTTTCCAGTCGCGTGAGCGGGACGCCGGTCATGCGGCTGACGATTTCGGCGACCGTTTCCTCATCGACGATACCTTCGGTTTCCTGTCCCTGCTCGCGCCACTCGGCCAGGAGGGAGTCTTTCTTGGCGCGTAGGGTGTCGATCTTGTTTCGCAGTTCGGCGGCTCGCTCGTAGGCCGAGGCGGCCACCGCTTCCTCTTTTTCCTGATTCAGCCGCTCAATCTCCTGCTCGATGTGGGTGACATCCGGCGGACGGGTCATCGCCCGCAGCCGGATCCGCGCCCCCGCCTCGTCGATGACGTCGATCGCCTTGTCGGGCAGATACCGGCCGGAGATATACCGGTTCGACAGGTTGACGGCGGCGTCGATGGCGCCGTCGGTAATTTGGACCCGGTGGTGGGCCTCGTAACGGTCGCGGAGCCCCTTCAGGATGGCCACGGTTTCCTTGGACGTCGGCGGGTCGACGATGATCGTCTGGAACCGCCGTTCCAGCGCCCCGTCCTTCTCGACATACTTGCGGTACTCGTCGAGGGTCGTGGCGCCGATGCACTGGATCTCGCCGCGCGACAGGGCGGGCTTCAAGACGTTCGAGGCGTCGATGGCGCCTTCGGCGCCGCCGGCGCCGACGAGCGTGTGAAGTTCGTCGATGAAGAGGATGACGTTCCCCACCCGGCGCACCTCGTTCATGACGGCCTTAATCCGCTCTTCGAACTGGCCGCGATACTTCGTGCCGGCCACCATCATCGCCAGGTCCAGAACCACGATTCGCCGGTTCAGCAGCAGTTCGGGCGCCTCGTTGCTGACGATCTGCTGGGCCAGTCCCTCGACGATGGCGGTCTTGCCGACGCCCGCTTCGCCGAGGAGGACCGGATTGTTCTTGGTCCGGCGGCAGAGGACCTGGATGACCCGCTCGATTTCGTTGTGGCGTCCGATGACGGGGTCGAGTTTGCCCTCGGAGGCTAGGAGCGTGAGGTCACGGCCGAACGAATCGAGGGCCGGCGTCTTCGATTTTCCGCCGCGACGCTCTCCTGTCGCGGCCTGTCCTTCCATTGTTGTGCCGAGGATGTTGAGGACTTCGCTGCGCACGTCGTCCAGTTTGAGCCCGAGGTTCATCAGCACCTGGGCCGCCACCCCCTCGTTTTCGCGCAGCAGGCCCAGCAAGAGGTGCTCCGTGCCGACATAGTTGTGGCCGAGGTTGCGGGCTTCTTCGATGGCGAACTCGAGGACTTTCTTGGCCCGCGGTGTCTGGGGCAGTTTCCCCATCGTGACCATGTCCGGGCCGCTCTTGACGATCTTCTCCACTTCCAGGCGGATCTTCTTCAGGTCGATTCCCAGGTTGTGGAGGACGTTGGCAGCCACCCCCTGGCCCTCTTTCACGAGACCCAGAAGGACGTGTTCCGTGCCGACATATTCGTGATTGAAGCGCTGGGCTTCCTGGTTGGCGAGCGCCATCACCTTACGCGCCCGATCTGTGAATCGTTCGAACATCGCCTGCGCCTCACGCTACGGCCGGGTCCCGACCATCTTTCGGCCACCGATCAGCCGGGAGGCCCCTGCCTTCTGTTCTCTCTATTCTAGCACCCGAGGTGCCGCTGTTCAAGCCGACAAATGTGCCGGGGGTATGGAAAGCGGTCCTGGGGCCGTTTGGTTTATCGTCAGAATCCGCCCTCAGCCGCAGCAAAACCGGCCCTGCGGCCCCCAACTGGGGGATTTTCGAGCAGAATGCCACGGACAAGTCACTTGGCGGGCGACGCGGCGGGCCGCCCGAGGGACGCCAGTTCTCGCTCAATCTCGAAGTCCCAGCGCCCTTCATCATCGAGGTAGCGGGCCCGCGCAAGGTAGGCCCGCGCGGCAGCGGCGTCACCCCGGCGCCGCGCGACCGACGCCAACTGAAGCGTCGCCTCCACGTCGTCGGGGTCCGCCTTCAACAGGTCCTTGCAGATGGACTCGGCCTCTTCGAGCCGCCCCTGGAGGTGCGCAGCCAGGGCCGACTTGAACCATTGGTCGCGTTCTTCACCGCCGGAGAACCGCTTGTCGGCCCGAAGCCTCACCATCAGGTCCACCTGGGGCGCCGCGTAAAAAACGATGGCCGCAGCCGCAAAAAAAACGGGCCAGTAGGAAGCCGCGCGGTCGGCCCGAAAGATAACAATAAGAAGCAGACCTCCCAACGCCCCGCCCCACACAAGGGCGTAAAGCGCACCAGCGAGGACCCGGCCAACCATAACGTGCCCCGCTCCCGGAACCAGGAGATTGGCCGGCCAGACCCAAACCGGATGTGCCGGGGGGTGCGTCATGGCATCTCTATCTCTGTATCTTCGTAAAATTCGCCGGCCTCGCCGGGCGGCGGCGCGGGCATTCGACCGTTCGGACCCGTTCCGACGCCGTCGGGCACGAATGCTTCGGGATGGTCCGCCTTCAGCCGCCCCAACTCTTCCTCGACGAACTCGGCCGCGACGAAGGCCTCAACGGCGGCCCGCTCCATGTCCATTAGCGCCGATTCCAGTTCCCGGCGCCAGACGAGCGGCGCCGGCCGGTCCGCCAAATGTAACTCTTTCAGCCCCCAGTTCAGTTCACACCGTTCGCCGGGGGGGCGGCCGCGCGCCAACGCCTGGACCTCGGCGAAATGGACCCGCCGATGCACCCCCTCCTTCGCCTTCTCCATTTTCGGCACCAGCCAAAGAGTCCCTGCCTGGAGCATGGGCGGCACGGGGACCGTGCCGTCGTCGCCAATCGGCAGCGCCTTCATGTGCACCAACCGGTATCGCTTCACGGTTTTGGCCGGCACGTTGACCCGAATCGGCTGCCGACACGCGAACGCCGCGTCAAACACCTGCTGGTTGCGAACGTTGCGGTCCCCTTCGGCCACGCCTGCGCCGTCGTATTCATATACCCGTAATAAAACGTAGCCGTCGGAAACCGGTCGGCCTTGCGGATCGCGAACGGGGAGCGTCCGGCCCAGGCCGGTCGGCAGTTCCGGCCAGATGGCGAAGGGCAGGGCGCACCCCGACCCCCCAAAGGCCCCGACCGCCAAGCAGAGCGTGACGAAATATGCCCACCCACGGTTCATGAGGGCCCTTATATGACGCGGGACTCGCGCGGGTCAACCGTTTTCCCTCTGATGCGGGAAGGATTGCCAAAACGGCAGCGCGGATGCCGGTCGTCCGGCGCGACCTGTCGGAATGGCAGCCTCGGGTAAAAGCCGCCGCTTGTATTCCCCGACGAAAGCCGCTAAAATGAATGTTCTGGGCCTTCTGAAGCCCATGTCGCAGCGCCGAGCGGCTGTGGCATGGGTTTTGCGGAACCATCATTTGCGGGGAAAGTCCGCGGCCGCAGGCGGCCGATTCCCGCCGGATGGCTCAATACCGAAAGGAGCAGCACAATGGCTTCCAAGAAGATTATCGGCATCGACCTCGGGACCACAAACTCCGTCGTGGCCGTCCAGGAAGGTGACAAGACCACGGTCATCCAGAATGCCCAGGGGAACCGGATTACGCCTTCGGTGGTGGCCATCACAGACAAGGGGGAGCGCCTGGTCGGCCAGGTCGCCAAGCGCCAGGCCATTACCAATCCGCGCAATACCATCTCCTCGATCAAGCGGTTCATGGGCCGACGCCACAACGAGGTCAAGGAGGAGGAGAAACTTGTCCCCTACGAGATCGTCGGCGGGCCGGATGAACTGCTCAAGGTGGGGGTGCGCGGCAAGGATTATACGCCACCGGAAATCTCGGCCATGATCCTCCAGGACTTGAAGCGAACCGCCGAGGACTATCTCGGCGAGGAGGTCCAGAAGGCCGTCATCACCGTTCCCGCCTACTTCAACGACTCGCAGCGCCAGGCCACCAAGGACGCCGGGGCCATCGCCGGTTTGGATGTCGTCCGGATCATCAACGAACCCACGGCCGCCAGCCTGGCCTACGGCCTGGAGTCCAAGAGAAATGAGAAGATTGCCGTCTTCGACTTCGGCGGTGGCACGTTCGACATCTCGATTCTCGATGTCGGCGAAGGCGTCTTCGAGGTGGCGGCCAGCAAAGGTGACACGCACCTGGGCGGCGACGACCTCGACCAGCGCGTCATCGATTATATCGCCGACGAGTTTAAGAAAGGGAGCGGCATTGACCTCAGGGACGACCACCTGGCTCTGCAGCGGCTCAAGGAGGCGGCCGAGCGGGCCAAGTGCGAACTCTCCAGCACGCTCGAGACGGACATCAACCTGCCGTTCATCACCGCCGACTCCAGCGGCCCCAAACACCTGACGATGAAAATCACGCGCGCCAAGTTCGAGGAACTCGTCCGAGACCTCGTCGAACGCTGCCACACGCCCTCGAACGAATGCATCGCAGACGCCAAGGCGAAACTCAAGACGGACAACCTTCAGGTGGACGAGGTCGTCCTGGTCGGCGGCTCAACCCGGATTCCCATGGTCCAGGAACTCGTCAAAGGCATCTTCGGCAAGGAACCCCACAAGGGCGTCAACCCGGACGAGGTCGTCGCCGTCGGCGCCGCCATTCAGGGCGCCATCCTTGCCGGCGAGTTCGAGGACAAGGAAATTGTCCTGCTGGATGTGACCCCCCTCACCCTCGGCATCGAGACGCTCGGCGGCGTTATGACCACGCTCGTCGAACGCAACACGACCATCCCGACGGGCAAGAAGGAAATCTTCTCCACCGCCGCCGACAATCAGACGACCGTCGAGATCCACGTCCTTCAGGGCGAGCGGCCCATGGCGCGCAACAACCGCACGCTCGGCCGGTTCCAACTGGCGGGCATCCCGCCGGCACCGCGCGGCATGCCGCAGATCGAGGTGGCCTTCGACATCGACGCCAACGGCATCCTGAACGTCGCCGCCAAGGACCTCGGCACCGGCAAGGAACAGTCGATCGTCATCACACAGTCGTCCGGCCTCTCCGACGAAGAGGTCCAAAAGATGAAAAAGGAGGGCGAAGCCCATGCCGAAGAGGACAAGAAACTCCGCACGCTCGTCGACAAACGCAACCAGGCCGACGCCCTCGTCTACAGCACCGAAAACACGCTCAAAGAACACGGGGACAAACTGGGCGCCGACGACCGCAAACGCATCGAGGACGCCATCAAGGAGGTCAAGGAAGCCATCCAGGGCGATGACGTCGCCCGCATCGACCGCGCCGTCGAGGCTCTGAACCAGGCGTCGCACTCCCTGGCCCGGATGCTCTATCAGCAGGCCGAAAGCGCCCAAGGCGCAAGCGCCGGCCGGCCGGGCGGCACCGCTGAAGGCAAGACCGAAGGTGACGATGACGTCATCGACGCCGAATACGAAGTGAAGGAGTAGCCGCGAGCCACGGCCTTCGAGCCACGAGCAAAATGACAGCGCGGAGGGCCCGCCTAAGGCGGGTCCTCCGCATTTGTTTTAGCCACGACCCGCCTCTCGGGCGGCGCTTACCGCTAGAAGTTGTCGTAACCGAGCCGATGTTCCTCCTCGGCCTGAATGATGATTTTCGGGCGGATGAGGATCAGGAGGTTCCTTGCGTACCGCAGGCTCGCCCGGTTGCTGAAAAGTCGCTTCAGGATGGGAACCTTCGAGAGGAGCGGAACGCCCGTTTCGGCTTCCGTTTCGGTGAACCGTTTGCTGCCGCCTAGAAGGAGCGTGCCGCCATCCGGCACACTCACGGTGGTCATCACTTCCTGGACCGCCACGACCGGAAGGTCGATTGTGATCTGGGCGGGTGAGGCCGCGCCGGCGGCATACGCCTCCACCACCGTTGTGTCGAAGCGGATGATGTCCGCCACCTGGGGGCGAAGGTCCAACTGGACGTAGCGGCGGTCGGCGCTGACTGTGGCCTTGACGTCCAACGTTGACCCGGACGGGAGGCTGCCGATCATGGGGTTCCATCCGACGGCATACTCGGAAACCACCGGTTCGGCGTCCGCGATGTATGACTCCACCTGAGCGACGGCAATGTAGGCGCGCTGGCCGTTGTAAAGCGTGATGCGCGGGGCAAAGAGCATCGTCGAGCGCACATCGGCCTGAATGGCCCGCAGGAGGAACCCGACCTGGACGCTGTCGAGGAAAACGCCGCTGACAGCAAGCCCGCCCTCACTCGCGGTGAAGTCGGCGAAAGACGTCCCGGCCAGAGACAGCAAGGTCGAGGTGCCTAACCCGTTTGAGCCGGTGCTGGAAACGACGATCGGCTGACCGTATTGGGTGGTGGCAATGCCGGGAAGCGTACCATAGGCGCTCCCGGAGGCGACGGCCCCCGGGTCCACGACGGCGTTGCCGGCGGGGTCGAAGTGGTGGGAGGACGGAAGCGCCACGTCCACGTCCAGGGTAATATCCTGGAGGAACTCGTCGGTGACCCGCACGAAGCGGGCCTCGACGCTGATCATGATGGCCCGCTCGCGGCGCAACATTTCCAGGAGGTCCGCGATGCGCTCGTGGCCCCGGCGTGTCTGGGTGGTGACGAGGAGGCCGTTCATATAATCGATGGCGGCGGGTCCGCCCTCATCCGTCCAGGCGGCGACATCCGGGTCGGACATATTGTTGACGTTGCGTTTGACGATGTCCATGAGTTCATCCGGGCCGATGACCTCCTCTTCTTCTGCTGCTGCGCCGGCGCCGAACAGTTCGCCGAAACCGCCCCCCCCGGCCACCCCGCCCGCCGCGGCCTGGGTGATATCGCCGGGGTCAAACCGCGGCGCCATGCCGGAGAAATCCGGAATCCGGGCCACCAAGTCCTGTACCGGGTAGGTCACGATCGGCAGGTTCTGCTGAAGTTTTTCCCGCGTGGTCACCAGGATGTAGCCCGCTTCGACCTTGTAGCCGAGTTCCGCCCCCAGGATCAGGTTCATTACCTCCTCGACCGACACCCCCTTGACCTTCAAATCGACGACGCGCGTCGAGAGGTCGATGCCCTGGACCTGGAGGTCCGGGTCGGGCACGATGTTCAGACCGCGCTCGACCTCGCTGATAAATCTCAGGACGTTGTCCAGGCTGGTGTGTTCGAAGTCCAAGTCGATCTTTTCCTGTAGTAGGCGGCGGGTTTCGGCGACCGCCTCGGGCTCGGCCGAAACGACCCTGGTGAATTCGCGGCGGAAGTCGGTCAATTCCTTCCAGGTCTTCGGCTGCGGATACCGCAGGAAGGTCTTGACGCCGTTGACCTCCTCGCCGGGATGGGTGGCGGCTTCCTCCAGGTCCGCCATGGCTTCGACGGCCCCCGTCTTCCGCACCTTGCGGAGGTCCACCTGCCGCGCCTGTGACTCCAGATACAACAGGTCGTCCCTCCACAGGCGGGCGCGCTCGTCCAGCGGGTCGATGGCGATGAGCCGGTCGAGCACCTGGATGGCGGGGGCGAATTGCATCGAGCGGCGAAGTTCGGTCGTCCGCTCCCACAACTGCTGAACCTTACGCTGCTGCTCTATCTCGTATTGCCGGATGCGGTCGGCCTCGGCGTCGGCGGCCTCGGCTTCGGCGCGCCGGCGCCGGAGGACCTCGGCCTCCTCTTTCTGGGCGAGGACCTGCCTTCGCATCACGTAAACCTCTTCGCGAAGCCGCTCCGCTTCCTCGGGCGAAAGGACGCGCGCCAAATCGATCTGGCGGTCGGCGTGGGCCAGCGGCCGCAGCGCTTCGTTCAACTGGTCCGGCGTCTCGGCCTTCCGCCTGGCCCGCTCGCTCTCGGCCAGCAACTCCTGCACATTGGCCGTTATCCGCTGCCTTTCGATATCCCGGCTCGTCCGGATCCGGCCGATAACGGGTTCCTCGCGCTCGGCCAGCCGCTTCATTGCCTCGTCGCGTCCCTGCCTGGCCCGCTCATTCTGGGGCCACAGGTCCATGGCGCGCGTGAAATGGATTTTCGCCTTGGTGTATTCATGGTCCGCCAAAGCCATCTCGCCGAGGCGGATCTCCTCCTCGGCTTCGGCGCGCCGGGCTTGCTGGGCAAGGGTTCGTCGTTCAGCCGCCTCCTTTGGCGCTTCGACGAGAGGCTCCTCGGCGCGGGCTTCTTCGGCGGGTTCCGTCTCCTCCGCCACGACGACGGGGGCCATCTCTGCCTCTTCCTCTGCGACGGCGGCCTCCTCGGCGGGGGCCTCGGGAGCCGGCGCCTGGGCCAGTTTCTTCTCCAAGCCCGAGAGGGCCGTCCGCTCGAACCAGCCGAGGTTAACGTCCATCGACCGGACCTCTTTGACCCTGTCGCGGGCCTCCTCCGTCCGGCCGCCCGCCAAGGCCCCCTTCGCGCGATCCAGGAGGGCTTTGGCCTTTTCCTGGGCCCCCCGATGGCGCTGTTCGGCCACCTGGAGAAGCCCCTTGGCTTGGTCGCGTTCCCGCTCATCCAGGTAGGGGCTATTGGCCGCCGACTTCAGTTGTTCGACGGCCGTCGCCAGGCGCCCTTCCTCAAGGGCTTCTTTACCCTGGACGAAGGCTCCCTGGTCCGCGGCCTTCGCCTCGACCGCCTTTCGGCTCTTTTCAAGGAGCGAGTCGTGCTTCCCCTTGTCCCAGAAGCCAAGGGTGTCGCGGTCGATCCGGTCGAGCCGTTTGAGTGCGGCGTCATACTTGTGGAGTTTGTGGAGTTTCTCGGCCTCGCGCAACAGTGTTGTGGCATCCTCTGCTTGGGCGGCGACAGCGACCGCCACGACGCCGACCAGAACCCCTGCGACACCGACAGCCAACAAGATTCGGTACGAGTTCACAATAGAATCCTCCTTGTGCCATGCGGGGAATCGGACACCGCTCCGGCGGGTGGGCGCGAGGCGCCCCTCGGAAAACTGAACGTGTAAGATTCGCGGTGTCCTGCTAGTGCTCCCTGCTACGACCGCTTCCGCTGCTCCGGGAATAAGATCGCATAAGTCGAATGAATGCCGTTTCTTACTGCACCATCGTGGCCATTTGAGGCAGTGTAAGCAAACCCGCCTGCGGCCACAAGGAAAATTTGTGGTTTTTTTTGCCTTCCGGCCGCCCCCCGAACGGGCCTCGGGAGGCCGGCAGCGGCCGCTCCCCGCCGGATTACTTTTCCCTCTCCTGCCGCCGCAGGACGCCGGGCGTCAGGTTCCGGACCACGGGGCCGTGTCCTCTCCCTTTCCTCGCGGGGGCTGACCGGAGGTTGGCGTCTGTGGCGGGAGCCCTTCCCGGGCCTTGCGGTCTTTGTTCGCGGCGTTTTTGTCCTCCCACTCGATGCGCTCGCCGAGATTGCCCTGCATATCCGCGAAGATTAAGACGCTCGTCGGGACTGTCTGCTTCTTGCCCGGAGGCGGAGGCGTATACGTATACGGGAAGTCCCGGACCAGGTCGACCAACACCGCACCGGGGTTGAATTCCACGGTCGTGGTCACTTCGTCCTGCGAACCCGGCACGATGAGCGTGATGCGGCGTTTCTGATGGAAGATCGGCATACCGATGCGGCAGGGGACGCTGCGCGCGATCACCCACTGGCCATGCATCCACCGGTGCAACTCAAGGTTGGCCCGGTCGCCAAACGTGCCGACGAAGTAGAAGTGCACCAGTTTGGGGACGTGCATCTCGGCGCTCGGTTTGCCCCACTCGCCCTCGAGCGCCAGCACCCACCGATCCTCCCTCGGCTCGCAGTTGCCCTGGCCGTAAACGGGGTTGAATATGGAAACCCGCATGCGGTACTGGTAGGTCTCGCCGGGGCGGACCGAAAGGTCGTGCGCCCAAACGGTGGCGTAGGTGTGTGGCGGCTCGCCGCCTGCCGGCGCGCCTTGCGCGGTCGGCGGCAGGGGAGGGGAAATGTCCTCGTCCTCAAGATCCTCGGGCACCCACCCGCCGACGGTCGCCGGCGGCGCCCTCACCGGGGTGGTCGCCAGGCCACCTTCGGCCGCACCGAGCCCGGGAGCCCCCACGGCCGCCTCCCTTGCTATTCCGCCGACCTGGCGGGGCTGAGCCACACCCGACACACCCCCGGCCACGTCGTAAACGGTCTGCCCCTCTGCGGCAGTCACCAAGGCGAAGAACGGCGTCCGGCGCACCTGTTCCTGGATCCCGAGCAGGCCCAGCCGCCAGTAAAACACCTCCTTCGCGGCGCGGGGATTGGCGGGCTTTTGCGGCAGTTTGGATTTAACCGCTTCTGGAATCGCCGACGCCACGTCCTCCCAGTCGGACCACTCGCCGTCAGGTTTCCGCATCCGCCGTTGGACCTCGACGGACGTGATAACGATCTTTTCCTGCTCGGTGTTCCCCTCCTTGTTCAACTGGAACTGTTCGTCGAGGTCGAAGCGGCCGACACAACTGACCCAGGCGATGTCCGAGAGTTTCTCGGCGGCCATCTCGGCCAGGGGAGAGAGAACGGCCTCGGTCGTCACCCCCAGCCCGGTGACCACCTGGACCTCCTCGACCGCCAGGATGCGCTTCGGCAGATGGGCCGGTTTCCTGTCCGTGACCACAACTTCCCCGGTCCGATAGGGCGGGATGAAGTCGCGGTCCCCGGGCCACATTTCCGGCAGGAGGGCCAGTCGGTTCTTGAAGCCCTCGGCCGTGGGCAGCGGCTGATCGAGGCCGAGTTCCTTCCGGTCCTCCGGCGTCAACACGCCCCTGCCCTCGTCGGTCTTGATGGTTTCAATCAGGTCCCCGAGTTCTGTGCGGGGGGCCGCGTGGCTGTCCCGCCTCACGATACAAAACGTCAGCGAGGCCAGGAAAACCACGGCCGCCACCAGGACCACCACCTTCTCAAAATGCCTCCCCAGCCAGGATGCCCTCAGGTCGGTTGCCATCCTTAAACTCCTTCGGCCAGCATACCGGTTGTAGGTCGGCCGCGTCTCGGCTCGAACATGGCCTCAGTCTTTTCCTAGGGCGGCGGCAGACGCGACGGCTTCGCTCTTCGGTGTCGTCACCCGTCCTCCCCCCTGCAACTCAAAGATCAGCGACTCTCCCACCACCCGGAGCAACACGACGCCGGCGCTGCCGTATTCCTCGCGTTCGGTCGCCAGCAAGCCGCCGGACCGCTCAAATGTGATCTCGATGATGGGTTCAAGGCGCCACGCCTCGACGGTGAAGAAACTTTCGGTTCCCTTCAGCCGCCGGATTAACTCGCCGCAGAGTCGCGATTCCACCACCACGACCAGGCTAAACGGGAGGGCCCGGTAGAATCCCGGTTCGGAGACCCGTCCTGTCAGGGTGAGTGCGCGGGGCGACTCCCCGGGCCGGCGGGTTGACGTGGCCATCCGATAGCGTCCCGACGCCGCACTCATCCCACTGCCCTCAAGGACCGCGTATGAGCCCCCGATTCGAATCTCCACCAGTTCCTTGACCGGCGCGTTGCGAATCGCGGGCTTCTCGCCGAGAAACTCCTCGTTCAGATCGGCAATGATGCGGACGAGGTCCTCCATCAGCCAGATGTCTTCCTGGGCCTGGCGGCACATCGCCAGACTCGGCGCTTCAGGCTTGTCCACCCAATCGGGACGGGAAAAGGACCGTTTCGGGTCGGTGTACATCGCGGCCTTTTCAATCTGTCCGATCTTGTTCTCCTTTTCGGCGTCGGAGGCGTCTGCCGGCACCATCGGATTGACGGCGCCGAGGTGTTCGGCAAACCCCCTTAGAACATCATCGTAGGCCGCCTTGAATGAGTGACGAAGGTTCGCGTCCGTGCTGACGGGAAACAGGCCTTCTACGAGGGGCTCGCGCCGGATTCCCATTTCGCGGATCGCGTCGAGGACCTCCTGATACCGTTCTTTCCGCACGGCCACTTCCTTGGCCATGTCGGCAACCACTTGCTCGGTGTAGAGCGGTCTGCTCCCCAGGTCTTTGGCCTGCCGGGCGGCGCTGTCCAACTGCTTCCGTATTCGACCGGACGGACGGCGATACTGGAACTGGACGATCAACCCCACCAAAATCACAACGATGAGGAAAGCGCCGGCCAGGCCCAGCAGGAATCCGTGGCGTTTGACGAAATTCATCATGCCCTTATCTCCTCGCCTCCCCGGCCAAAGTCCTGCGGTCGGCCCCGAGACCTCTTGCGGCGACCCAGCCCGACGTTTCGGCACGGACGCGGCTCCGGCGGCGCGTCATCCTTCGGGTGTGGTTTCGACATCGGCCGGCTCCGCTCCGGCGCCCTCTTTCGGCGGTATCCGAACCAGCCACTCTGCCTCGAACCAGAAATCGCCGCTGCGGTCGATCCGGGCGGGCCTGGGCTGGACCTCCGCTCCGCTTGCCGATGCGTTTGCGGTTTTCGGCTCGCCCACAAAGCGCCTGTATTCCGGCCGACTTCCGAAACGGTCGGTCGATCGAATCCGCGCCAACTCCTCCACCATCCCCTGCGGGATCCTCAGGCGCGCCGTCCGCGGGTCCTGTTTCAACACCTCAATCAGGCGGCTGTTGACGAAGTTCAACCCGTCGCGCCCCGTCTTCGGTGTGATGCCGAGAATGTGGATGAGCACACCCGGCGTCGGCCCGGCCGGACCGACGGTCCCGGCGGCTTCCTCCGGCCCCGCTGCCGGTTCCTCCCTCTCATCCCCTCCGAGACTTTTTTGGCCAAAGGGGAGAACCTCGATGCTTTCGAGACCACGTCTGTCGGCGGTGGCCGCTTCCGAGTAGGTCCTGACGTCCGGCACATAGTGCATCGTGAGATCCAGCAGTTCCACAATGTTCAGGTTGGAGCGGGCCACGCCGCTGCCGGGTTTCCAGGTTCTCCACCGCTCATCGTACGGGAGCGTCTCCCAGACGGTGCGCAGCAGGTCGTAGGCATAGGTCTGATTGCCCACGAGGCCCTCGAGTTCGGCCATCTTTTTCTGTTGCTCGTGAAGCGCCACCTTCTGCTCGTCGAACAAGCGCTGCTGCTCTTCGCTCTTCTGAGCCAGACCCTCCACCTCCTTGGCGAGGCGGCCCACCTCGCCGGGCGTGCCCTCGACTTCTCCGAAGGTTTTGACCTGGTCGTAAGCAAAACACCCGAGGGCCACGACGAGCACAGCGGCGGCTCCGACGAAAAACGGCCGCTTCTTCCGCATAATCTTCTGGCTCAGAATCTCGGGCGGTAGGAGGCTCGTCCGAATGGTCGCCTGGCCCAACCCCTGGAGGGCCAACCCGAACGCTACGCCGAACGACAGGGCGTTCTCCCGGAACAACGGCGCATTCAGGGCGGAGGAGTCCGGCAGGCTGTTGAACCCCTCGACCTTCTCAACTTCCACGCCGAGGCTCTGGGCGAGGAACTTCCGCAGACCGGGCAGACGAAATGCATTGCCCATCGCCACGACGCGCTGGATGCGGCTGTCGCGGTGAAGACTCGTATAGTAGCCGATCGAACGCTGAACCTCGGTCAGCAGGTCGCCGAAGATCGGCCGCATCGCCTGGAACACCTGCCGCGCGTGCTTCGACTCGGCCGCGTGACGCTTCAGGTTCTCGGCCTTGGCGAACGGAAGTTTGAATGCCTTGCACAGGGCGTTGGTGAAGTTGTTCCCACCGAGCGGCACGGGCCGAATCCAAACGCGGTCGGCCTCGGCGATGACCAGGTTGGTGTTCTCGGCGCCGACGTCGACCAGAATCGTCGCGCCGCCGCCCTCGTGCCTGTCATACCTCAGAAAGTTGTACAACGCCACCGGCGCCATCTGGACGATGTCCGGCTCGATCTTCATGGCGAGGAAGTCGGACACGTAGTCGGTGACGATGTCGCGCTTCATCGCGAAGATGCCGACCTCCACCTCGCGCGAACCGGCGCCCGGCTCACCGATCGTCTGGTGGTCCCAGACCACGTCCTCCAGGTCGAACGGGATCTGCTGGCGGGCCTCGTACCGAACAATCTCGGGGACCTTTTTCGGCTCGACGGGAGGTAACTTGATGAAGCGGGTGAAACTGGCCTGGCCGGGAACGCTGATGACGATCATCGAACCCTTGAGGCTGTTGCGGCTCGCGAACTTGCCGAGCGCGCTCCGAATCAACTGCTGCTCATCAGCGTCGGGCTGGCTTAGGATTTTGGCGTGCTCGATAACGTCGAAGCCCACCGCCTGGAGACGGTTGTCGCGCCACCGGAGCCGAAGTGCCTTCAGGGCACATTGACCTACGTCAATCCCCCAAGCGGTCTTGGTGCTCGCCATATCGCGTTCCTCATTTTACGCGGGCGCCCGGGGCGAGTCCGTGTCCTGGGCATTCGCGCCGGGCCGGGTGGAATTCGGCCGCAAGCGATGCCCGGCAGGCTGCGTCGCGCCACTCTATTCTATTAGACGATTCGCAACGAAGGAACGTCAAGAGAAATTTGCCTCGCGGCTTCGCCTAAGCCCTTGTCCGACTGAGGGATGCCCTCTACGACGCCTTCCGGCCTCAGACACACTGGTGAACGAAGGCCTCGACCACCGCAACGGCATTCTCGGTCGGTGTCTCGGGCTTCGTCCCGATCCCGATGTACATCGGGATGAGTGGAGGAATCTTGCCGTTTACTTCAACGTTGGACGTTGAGTGTTGGATGTTCGACGTTCGTCGTTGCCGTTTGCGGCGCGCCTATACAGGCAAGCGGTGGCGCGGTGGGCAGGAATGCCTGCAGGCAGGCCCACCGCGCTATCCCCCATTTGGGGCCTCGAGCACATAATCGCGCGGTTTCATGCCGGTTCCTTTCCTTCGCCAAGTCATTTGCCAATACAGAAGCGCGAGAAGATTCGCTGCAGAACGCCGTCGTCGGCCCCGCAGCCTAGAATCCCGCCTAGTGCATCCAGCGCCTCTCGCAACTCCAGGGCCACGAGTTCCCCGG
>Ga0307380_10002352_pt1 | contig 26978 bp, 21 predicted proteins | sample UN3MG_FD_202239 | JGI IMG/M metagenome (GOLD analysis project Ga0307380, IMG submission 202239) | Soil microbial communities from Risofladan, Vaasa, Finland - UN-3 | ecosystem: Environmental > Terrestrial > Soil > Coastal area > Acid sulfate soil | place: Finland: Risofladan, Vaasa | collected... | reverse complement strand
GGGCGAAGGCCTCGGAGGAGTGATGGTAAAGCCGGGAGGAATCTGCGCCCGGCAGGAAAATAAAGCGTTGCGAAAAAATCGAATCGCGGTATCACAGGCAGATTCGGAAAACTGACCAGCCAGGGACCAGACAAGACCGCGGCGAGCGGCAATTAGTCAAACGTGGGTTCAACGAGAACGGGAGAAGTGTATCCGGCACACGGGGTGTAACGATGAGAGAGTTGTTCATGCACGAGATCCGGCAGAACCTGGCGAACGGAAAATTCGTCGCCGCGTTTCTGCTGCTGGCGGTCACATTCCTGATATCGCTGGGGATGATGCACCAGGAGTTTCTCGCCCGGCAGGAGAACTTCAACGAGAGCATGTCGCTCTCGGCGCGGGATTATTTTTACGACCGGTTGTTCCTATGGGTGTTCGAGGGCGGCAGCTACAGTTCCAGCGATACCTACACCTGCCCGCTGGGGAGGGTGAAGCCGCCCAGCCGGCTGCTGCACTTCTGCCGCGGGACCGACATGGAGATGCGGCAGTCGGTGGAATTCGCCAACCGCATCCCGATCGTCGAGACGACGATCATGCCTCAGCAGGATCCGAACCTGCTGAAGCTGGTCTTTCAGGCTCCCGACCTGCTGTTCCTCGTGAAAGTGCTTGTCAGCCTGATAGCGATATTCTTCGCTTACAACACCATCACCGAGGAGCGCGAGAGCGGTACGCTGAAGCTTCTGCTGGCGAACAACGCTTCGAGGACGTCGATCTTCTTCGGCAAGTATTTCGGGAACCTGGTTGCGCTGGCGGCGGCGTTCACCCTCGCCCTGCTGATTTACCTCTTGTTTCTGAGCATGCTGAATCCGTCGATTCTGACCGGCGAGGCGCCCGCCAGGATTGCGGTCCTCTACGCGACATCGCTCCTCTACATGGCCGTATTTCTCGGCATCGGTTTCGTCGTCTCGAGCTTTTCGCAGCGGTCCGGCTTCTCCCTCGTGCTCTCGCTTTTCGCCTGGCTGCTGCTGGTCTTCGTGTTGCCCGGCCTTGCGACGGTCTGCGCGGAGCAGATGATTCCGGTCGAGAGCAACAACATGATCGAGCGCATGAAGCTGGAGAAGGCGCAGGCGATGGAGCGGGAGTATGAGAAGAATAATCCCGGCACGGCGGACGGCCGCATGACGGGTTACGGAGCGCGTCACGACGAGATCAGGGACGAGATCAATGCCGAGCTGGCGAAGATCAACGATTCGCACCAGCGCAACCAGGAGCTGCGCGCGGAACTTACCGTCGATTTCAGCCGCATAACTCCGGTCGGCTCGCTCACCTATCTTTACTCGATGCTCAGCCGCACCGGGATTTCCGACGTGAAGCTCTACAGGCGCGAGATCATCCGCCTGCGCGAGCGCCTCAACGCCGACCTCACCGCCATGTTCACCAACCCGGCGATGAGGGAATGGTACCAGCCGACGCAGTTCGATCTCCATCCCGAGGTGGTCTCGCGGGTCAAGGGGATGATGGATCTTTCCGTCAGGACGCCGTTCGAGACGCTCTCGATGGCGGAATCGCTCGACAGCGCGTGGATCGATTTCCTGATCCTCTTCGCTTTCGCCGTGATTCCGCTGGTTGTGAGCTACGTGAAGTTTCTCGTCTACGACCCGCGTTAGGAGGGGTGAGATGATAATCAGGATGATGTCGAAGGAGTTCCTGCAGTCGATCACGACGCTGCGGTTTTTGACGCTGGTGTTGATCTGTTGCCTGCTGCTTCCGGCAAGCATATCGGTGCTCTCCAACAACTATCTCAACGAGATGGAGGACTACCAGGGGCGGCGCTCGTCGGCGGAGCGGGCGCAGAACGACCCGGAGGCCTATTCCCTCACGGTGAACCGGCCCTTTCCGCAGCTTTCCGCGCTGTTCAACGGCGTCAGCCTCAAGGCGGTCAACAGCATCGAGCTGCGCACAGCCGGCCGATGGAACCGCCCGATTTCGGCGGCGACGCCGAGCATCACGGCTGACCTGTTTCCCGCGGTCGATCTGACGTTCATCGCGGGGGTCGTGCTGAGCCTGATGGCGTTGATGATCAGCTTCGACGCGGTGAGCGGCGAGAAGGTGAAGGGCACGCTGAAGTTGCTGTTGTCGAACTCGGTGTCGCGGGCGTCGATCGTCCTGGGTAAGTGGCTGGGGCTGACGCTGGTCATCCTGTTCCCGCTGAGCGTCGGCCTGATCATCAGCCTCCTGCTGTTCTTCGGCATCACCGGTGTGGCCCTGAGCGGCGGCAACTGGATCGCACTGGGGTTGCAGTTCGGAGCGATCTTTCTCTTTGTCGGACTCTTCACCGCGATCGGGATAACGATTTCGGCGTTCACCTCGACGCCGACGCGGTCGATCTTCGTCTGCCTGATCGCCTGGGGTCTGCTGGCGTTCATCATTCCGCAGGTCTCGCTGGCGGCGGCGGACGCGGCGGCGCCGCTCCCGGTGGTGCAGCAGGTCGAGCGGACGCTGCGCAACTACTTCACTGAATTCACGCGGGAGATTCACGAGTTCAGCAAGGCGCAGTATACGCGTGGGCGCGCGGAGGGCTGGGAGTTCGAGCGGGTGTGGGCGGCGTACCGAGACCGCCTGTTTAATGGCCAGATGGCCAATTTGCGGCGTTCGAACGGGCTGGAGCGCGAGTTCTGGCTGGGTGTGGAGAACAACGAGCGCCTGGGGCGGGTGATCTCGATGGCCTCGCCGGTGGCCTGCCTCTCCCAGGCTCTGATAACGCTGGCCGACACGGGCATGGAGAGCCAACGGGAGTTTCTGAAGCGGGCGTATGATTACGGCGAGCGTTTCTACGGAGAGTTGTGGCTGAGGCGGGGGGAGCGGTCGTCGGAGGAGATCATCAAGTCGTTCCCGCGGTTTGAGTTCCGGGAGACGGCCTTGCCCGACCGGCTGGCTTCGGCCGCGGCGCCGATGGCGGTTTTGCCGGTGCTGGCGGTGGTCCTCCTCTTCGGCGCCGTCGCCCGGTTCAATAATTACGACGTCAGGTGACTTACTTTAAAAGTAAGCAACAGTTCCGCGTAGATATTTCTCAGAGGAGACTGATGAGCGGGCCTGCGGCCCTGATGCTCGCGGGAGGCGGTGGTGCTCACTTTACAAGTGAGCAACAGTTCCGCGAAGATAAATCCAGCAGGACTCATGCGAGACAAGCCTATGGCTTGTTTTACTCGCGGGATACGATGGTGTCATGCCTGCGGCGAGGCAGAGGCTGTGCTGACTGCGGGCTGGCTTTTGTTTTCCTTGCAGGATAGCGGTCGAATCCTAGCTGAGTATCCCACCTGGAGTTGACCGTTTCCTTTCTTGATGAGATCATGCCTGTAAAATAATAGACCTGCCCCCGCGTATTGATCCATTTGACTGAGGATTAATGAATCCCGCGGTATGCCCTGTACCGTGAGGATGGAAGAGTAGCTTTATGTCATGACAGTGAACAGGGATGGGACGGATTTCACTAGAGGAGAAATGGAGATCATGAGATCACAGAATGTGATGTCAATGTTAAGCAATGTTTACGGAATGAAGTGTTGGAAATAAGCCAATAGGTGGCGGTATGAAGATATCGAGAATAAGGATTCACAATTTTAGAAGTATCCAGGATCTTGAAATTGTATGTGGTGATTTTATTATTCTCCTTGGGCAAAATAACCACGGGAAATCCAATATTCTATATGCGCTTGATTTTGCTCTTGCTACTTCTGCAAAACCAGAAGCGGACGAACTCTTCGCTTCCCATAAGGATGGTGATGAAGATATATGGGTAGAGCTTGTCTTTAGTGATCTTACAGAGCAAGAAAAAAACACATTCCACAGATATATCTTTTCTGATGGGACGTTTTCAATGAGAAAGACAGCAATACTTGAAGATGATAATTGGGTTATTTCTTATAACGGTTACCTTGAAGAGCCTGATGTAATATGGCTTCAGTCAGATAATGCTTCCCAATACGCAAAGCGTGACGATGTTGCTAAAATACCTTTAAGCACCTACGTTCCAGAATCTGGAAGATTGTATAATAAGGACATTCATCAGGCTCAAGCAAAGTACATTGAGGATCATAGAGACCAACTTACATTCAACGTCAAACTGGAAGAAGGTCCATTGCTCGGAGCCAAAAACATTGCTGCAGGTTTACTACCGGAATTTTTTCTCATTCCGGCTGTTCGTGACCTCAGTGATGAGACTAAAGTGAGAAACACAGCATGGTTTGGCAAATTATTGAACCATGCTATAGCACAAATGACGGCTAAAGATCCTAAACTTCAAAAAGTATTGAAACAGCTTGAAGATGTTGTAAGTACTTTTAATGTTGGCTCGAGTGAGGAAGGCCGCCCGCAACAATTGATTGAATTGGAGTCGGTTCTCGAACAAGAGCTATCTGACTGGGCTGTAAAGGTTTCAATCGAAGTTCTACCTCCTGATTTAAACAAAATATTCGAACTGGGTACAAATCTACATTTGGATGATGGACTGAGAACTCTAGCACAGAAAAAAGGACATGGACTTCAGAGAGCTGTTATTTTTGGACTTATGAAGGCTTGGGCAAAAATACTGCGGTCCCGCGAAGATGACGAAGAGGAGATAACAGCTCGAAGGGCATCCGATTCTATTTATTTTGCAGTTGAAGAACCAGAGCTTTTCTTACATCCTCATGCACAACGCTCATTATCCAAAGCTCTGAGAATATTAGCAAAGGAAAGTGATCATCAAGTGTTTGTTAGTTCTCATTCAACTCATTTTGTCGATCTTAGCAATTATCAAGACATTGTTATAACGCGTAAAGACTCAGTCCATGATGGTACAAAAGTAATTCAATGTAAAGAACAATTGTTTGAAGAAGCTACAAATGAAGAGAAGAAAAAACGATTTCATATGGCCCAATGGATTAATCCAGACAGGGGAGAAATGCTATTCGCAAAAAGAGTAATATTTGTTGAAGGAGAAACAGAAAAAGCATGCATTCCTTATCTAGCCGAAAAACTCGGGCTGTTTAATGAAGATGTGTCAGTTATTGATTGCGGCTCAAAGAATAACCTTCCTCTCTACATTAGGATAGCTAATGCATTCCGTTTAGATTACCTGGTTATTCATGATGAAGATCCACTGCCAGAACCGATACCTGATGATTGGAATCAAGACAAGAAGAGATCAAAGAGAGGGACATATGAATTGAACAAAACCATAGAATCAATGATCGATTTACAATATGGATCGGTGGAAGTTCTATCGCCTGATTTTGAGGGGTTTTGTGGAATATCAAAATCTCAGGCTGAAAAAAGAGGTAAGGCATTGGCTGCTATGGAGTTCTTCCGTGAACAGGACCAGTCTCGAATTCCACAGAAGTTAAAATCGGTTGTTCAAAAATCTTATTCAATAGACGTATGATTGGTTGAATGTTTGGATTTGAGAAAGAGAAAGAAAGTTCGAGTTTGGAAGAATAAAGCTATCGTCGATTATTGAAGAGCTATACCAAATCGTTGGCAGACTGGAGTCTAAGTATAAAGGCAGGAGGTTTACGCTTGATGGGCACTTGGTGGGGAGTATCGGGGAAGTAATCGCGAAGGAGCGGTATGGTCTGGAGTTGCTGCCTTCGTCATCGGAGAGGCATGACGCGAGAACGGTGGATGGGAAGATGGTGAAGAATAATGGGACGCTAAATTGGTTGTTTGCAGATTTAAAGAGTAAGCAAGTGGAGGTCGGTAATGTCCCTCAATTATTTTAAGCCAGTGAATTTGTCGCTACGCAATCACCCGGAGTTCAACGAGGTGTGGCTACGCGAGCGAATTGTCGACGATCCATCGATACTGGGACTCGGGGATCTGGAGGTGAAAGACATCGAGCGGAGTCAACCGCATGCAGGGAGGCTGGACCTGCTTCTGCGGGATCCCGACTCAGGGAAGCGATACGAAGTGGAGCTCATGCTGGGTGCGTTGAATGAGAGCCACATCATCCGGACAATCGAGTATTGGGACATCGAGCGCAAGCGGTTCCCGCAGTATGACCACTGCGCGGTGATAGTGGCGGAGAACATAACGTCGAGGTTCCTCAATGTGATCGGCCTGTTCAACAGCGTGATTCCGATCATCGCGATTCAACTGAACGCGCTGCAGATCGGGGAGAATATAGTGCTGGACTTCGTCAAGGTGTTAGATGAGATCGTGCTGGGGCTGGAAGAGGATGATGGCGAAGAGGCACCGCTGACTGATCGGGCTTACTGGGAATCAAGAGGGACTCCGGCGACGATGGCGATCGCGGACAGTTGTCTCGAAATCATAAACGAGATCAACCCGAACCTGCGGATGAAGTACAACAAGTATTACATCGGCCTTGCGGAGAACGACGTGGCGAACAACTTCGTGATTTTCCAGCTCAAGAAGCAGTCGCTGAGAGTGGAGGTGAGAATCGGTGACCACACCCTTTGGAAAAACCGTTTGGAAGAGATCGGTTTGGAGATACTTCCCGGACGACATTCGAGGAGGTTGATGTTCAGGATAACGGCGGATGAGTTTACGTCCAATCGTGAGCTGCTAACTGAGCTCTTTGCCGCGTCGTACGCTGAGAACTGAGGCGCATCGGCTGAACGAGCAGGAACTGGAAGCGGCCACCACTAACATTGGATGGCGGCTTCCGAATTAAGTTCTGTTTATCCCTTTCAGGGAATGGGCTTGGTGAGGGGGGGCTGGCACCCGGGGTGGCGCTTTGCTTACCCCGGGCTACGAATTGTTCAACCCCTGCAGGGTTGTATTGTGGTGGCGGCTTTAAAGCCAGGGTGGTGGCGCTATCCGCCGCGGCGGACACCTCCCTGCAGTCACTTGCGAGGCTTTGCAGCCGGCTGCCCTGTCCGCCGCAGCGGAGACCGCCCTACAGGGTTCGTGAAGATTATTACAGTGTGGGAGTAAGGGTGGTGGTGTGTTTGCGGCGGTGGGCGAGATAGCTCGCGAGGTAGAGGAGGCAGATGAGTGAGTAGGGCACGGTGATCAGGAGGAAGTGGGAGGTGGAGGCCCAGGTGCTGTAGTAGAAGGTGATGGCGACGTCGATGATCAGGAAGGAGACGCAGGCGGCGAGGTCGAATTTCCAGAAGGCGGCGACGCAGGCGATGATGAGCAGCGACGGTATGAGGTGGACGAGAAAGCCGACGCCGAGGGGTGTGTCGAAGGCGAAGAGGCCGTAGAAGACGGCCAGCAGGATCGCCAGCACCCGCGGGGCATAGAAAAGGACTGCCATCACTCCCTCCTAGTGTATAAGAAATGTAACGTGGCGGAATTGTAGCGCCGTTGCCCGCGACATGGCAAGGGGGGGAGTAGGCGGTGGATAAAGGAATGGTCGGGATGAGTGGATTCGAACCACCGACCTCCTGCTCCCGAAGCAGGCGCGCTAACCAGGCTGCGCTACATCCCGACCGGGGGGGGCATTGTAGTGTGGAAACTGGGCGTTTGTAAAGCTCACTTTAGAAGTGAGCAACAGTACCGCGTCGCTGAGATTATGCAGAACTCTTGCGAGACAAGCCTGCGGCTTGTTTTGCCCGCGGGATACGGTGGTGCCATCATCTCCGTTTACTGATGCATGCTTCAAATCTCTGCGTTGCGGCCGCTCTGCTCTCCTCGGAGTGACTTGCGCCACACCTGCGTCGCTCATCGCAGGCGCGCCTTGACCTTTATCGCGATCGATCGCCGGTAGTGTGCAACCCTTTCAGGGTTGTTTGGAGGGGTAGGGGCCTGGCACCCGGGGTGGCGCTTTGCTGACCCCGGGCTAGGAATTGTGCAATCCTTTCAGGATTGTTGGGTGTGGGCATGCCTTCGTGGAGAGCGGGGGGTATAAATACCCCCTCCTACTGTGCGTAGCAAAATCCTGCCGATTGATGATCAAAGGCAAGAAAGAGTGAGGGTGTCCCTTTGCGGAATATCCCGCCGTTGGCGGGATCGGGCGGATTGAATCCGCCGCGGCGGACGCCCCTACGATCAGTTGGCAATGTTTATATGATTTTGCGGGAGAGGGCTGGGATGGCGCCGCGATTATCACGGCCCGGGTTGGATTGCCCTTTCAGGGTAATTTTTTAGGGCGGCAGGGTACCCAGGGTGGCGCTGCGCTTACCCTGGGCTACGAATTGTGAAATCCCTTCGGGGTTGCTAGGTGGAATGCTTCGTCAGAGGTGGATAAAGAAGCACGGAGGCGGGATGGGGGCGCATCCGCCTGAGGCGGATAATCCGCCGCGGCGGACGCCCCTACGAATAGTTGGCGATGTTGACGGAAAATGGCTGTCAGGGGGGGGTACCACGGCGGCCCTCCGTATAAATGCGGGGGCCGTAAACGACCCCCCTACATGAATTTGCGAGGATTTGCCGATTGTATCGCGCGGGGAGGCCTCGCAAAAACCAGGATGTAATAAGGTTAGGTGAGAAGCGTCAGTCGTCGTTGGGTGAGAGGAGCGCCCGCAGGCCGCCGAGGGTGATGCCGAAGCGGACCTGGAAGTCGTCCTGGCCGAGTATGTTGAGCTTGCGCACGTCGAACTGCAGGCCGATGCACTGGCCGTTGATGCCGCCGCCGATGAGGTAGTTGAGTATGCGCCTGGTCTTGAAGTTGTAGTCGAAGGCCCCGCGGAGGGAGATGAAGCCGTCGAAGAGGGTGATGTCGCCGTTGGTGACGAAGCGGTTTGAAGCGGGGCGGAAGTAGGCGTTGTCGATCCATTGCTTCTGGGTCTTGTACCAGCCGAGGTTGTAGCGCAGTGAGCCGAGGCGGAGGTTGGCGCCGATGGTGTAGGAGATGAAGCTCTTGGCGCTTTGGCTGTACTCGAGGATGGCGGAGGTGGAGAGGTTTCGCCCCAGCCGCACACGCGTGTCGATGCGCAGGGGCGAGAAGCGGCCGCTGACTTCGAGCACGTCGGGATCGAAGAGAAAAGACTTGTTGTAGGAGGTCTGGAGCTTGTCGTCGAGGGTGACGTACTGGCTGAGCGAGACCTTGAAGAGCTCGACGATCTCGCCCGCGGGGTTGCGGGGCGTGGTGCGTTTCTGCAGGAAGCGGTTGTCGAGCAGCCAGCGCACCTCGTGCACCTTGTAGAAGTTATCGACCTGGTCGATGACGATGATGCGGCTTCCCTTCTCGATGTCGGAGCGCCACCGGTAGCTGAGGCGGGGCTCGACGATGTGCTTGTAGCGGGTGGCGCCCACCTCCTGGCGGCCGAAGATGCGCGAGAAGATCGGCCCGGTGATGTCGAAGCCGGCGTCGTAATAGCGGCGGGTGTAACGGCGGTCGACGATGCGATCCTTCTTCTCGCTGTAGCGCTTGCTGTAGTCGGTTTGGCGCGCGCTGAATGTGGGCGTGAAGGTGAGCCAGGGCGCGAAGGTCTTGATCGGCGCCTTGAGCGTGCCCAGCAGGTCGAAGCGGTGGTAGGAATCGCGCTTTTTCTCCTGGAACGATTCGTTGGGGTTGGGCCTGCGGATGTCGACTATCGACGGGTGGGCGTAGTTGGCGGTGAAGGAATAGTAGACGGGCAGCCTGAAGATCTGTCGCTCGCGCCCGCGGAAGTCGACTGTCGGCTCGTAGCGGATGGCGGAGATGCGGTTGGGCCCGACGAAGCGGTTGATGTCGTTGTAATTGACGCTGAGGGCGTAGATGTTAAAGCTCTTGACCAGAGATGCCGAGCGGCGGAACAGGGGGCTGTACCAGATGTTGCGGTTGATGAAGTCGCGCCGGTACTCGCGGTCGCTGATAAATTCCATGTTGCCCGAGGCGACCATACCCCATGGCAGAGCCTGGCGGGCGCGGATCTCGCCCTCGTAGCGGGAGTAACCGACGGTCTCGTCGTCGATGTAGAAGAGGTGCGCGTTGGCGAAGTTGTTGTTGCCCAGGTCGTTGCGATACTCGCCGCCGTAGCGGTAGCCGCGTGTGGAGTAGTAGTCGAGGGTGGCGGTGGCGTCGTGGCTGCGGTTGATCGCCCAGAAGTAGCCGGAGTTGATGAAGTTGCCGTGGAAGTCGGAAGTCCCCCACATCGGCATCAGGAAGCCGCTGCTGCGCTCGTTGTTCATCGGCAGGCGCAGCCAGGGTGTGTAGAGGATGGGCACACCGAAGAGGTTGAAGCGCACGTGGCGCAGCGAGGCGGCCTTGCTGACCTGGAAATCGATCAACGCCGCGCGCAGGAGCCACTGGGGCGTCGGCTGGGTGCAGCTGGTGAGGCGCGCGTGCTCGATGCGGTACTTGTCCGGCCCGTACTTCTCCAGGTGCTCGCCGGAGAGGATGAAGCCCTCGCTGGTCTCGACGAGCGGATTGTCGACCTCTCCGGTGGCGTCGCGCAGGTTGAAGCTGAGCCTGTCGCCGCCGACGCGCGCGCCCTGCGTCAGCAGCACCACGTTGCCCTCGGCGAACAGGTCGTAGCTGGACTGGTTGAAGCGGATGCTGTCGGCCATGATCGTGGTCGTCTTGTAGCTGATCTGCGCGTTGTCGCTGATCGTCACCCACTCGCCGGTGGTCTGCATCGAGCCGCTGCTGAGGATCTCGATGGCCGCACCGAGCGAGCCGGTGATGCGCTCGCGCAGTATGTCCATCATCGAGCGCTGCGGCTGCTCCTTTTGCGTCTCTTCCTGATCGCCGGGTTCGCCGGTTTCTTCCTGTGCGGAGGCAAATGGGACGGCAAGTGAGGCGATTAGAACGAAGGCCAGAAAGGCGGGGAACGAACCTTTTTTCACAGGGGGCCTCATCAGTTTCTTGACGGACCCGATTGTAGCATCAGCGCAGGAGCCCCACAAGCGATTGAGGTCGCCGGGGGCTCCTTGGCGCGGATCAATTTTCCATCAGGCTTTCTGCTTTTGCTTCAGGGAGGATTTCTTGGCGCAGCGCTTGATGGTGTTCAGCAGTTTGCGGAGAGAGGGGGTTACGTTATCTATCCGGCTCGCGGCCAGGAGATTTCTCGTTTCTACCGTTGTGAGAGACATTGTGGCCTCCTAATAAACCAGACTCGCGTTAACTCTTAGCCAGCGCGTCTGATTCCCATGGTGCCGGCCTTTGCGGCCGTCATCGTCTCTTTGTGGTTCTGATTGATTAGACGCGAAAATCCGCCGAAAGGTTTACGGCGCCTCTGTAAATATCCCGGCAACAATCGCCTGCCGGAGGGGATGCATGCGCGTCAGCGTTCGTCGGTGAAGAGCTTCTTGAACTCCCCGGCGAGGTAGATGCTGCCCGTGACGACGATCAGATCGCGGGGTCCGGCGGCGCGCCGCGCCGCCTGCCATGCCCGCGCGATGTCGGCGGCCGTCTCGGCGCGCTCCACATCCTTTCCGGCGAGCGAGAGGATGTAATCCGGCTCGGCCGCCCGCTTCTGCGGCAGGGCGGGCAGGAAGATTTTGTCGAAGCGCGGGAAGAGCCGCGCGACGATGCTGCTGATGGCCTTGTCGGCCATGGCGCCGTAGATCAGGATTCTCCTCTCCGCCGGGTAGCTGTCGAGTTCGCCGAGGAAACGGCCGATGCCGTCGGTGTTGTGCGACGAGTCGATCAGAACCCGGCGTCCGTCGATCTCGGCCAGCTCGAGGCGCGCGGGCCAGAAAGCGCGGGCCAGCCCCTTGACGATCGCCTCCTCGCCGATCTCGAAGCCGAGCGACTCGATAATCTCGGCCGCCCTGACGGCGGTGGCGGCGTTCTCGCGCTGGTAGTGTCCGGGTAGCCCAGGCTTGATCCCGCGGTAAGTTCGCCGCGGCGTCTCGAGTGTCAGCGCTTCCGCCTTGCCCCGCCAACGGCAGTCGGCGTGTCGCGGCAGCGAGCCGCGGAAGCGGGCGAGAGCGGTGAGGTGCTCGCGGATATCTGGTCTCTGGGCTCCGATCAGCAGCGGCTTGCCGGGCCGGCTGATGCCCGCCTTCTCGAAAGCGATTTTGCGCAGGCTGTTGCCGAGAGTCTTGGAGTGATCGACGGCGATGCGGGTGATGACGCTGAGTGCGGGCTGTGTGCCGTTGGTGCCGTCGAGGCGGCCGCCGAGGCCGGCTTCCATGATGGCCAGGTCGACTCCGGCACGGCGGAAGTGGCAGAGGGCGGCGGAGGTCATCGTCTCGAAAAATGTGGGGCGGCCGGGGTCGTCGCGGTCCCACCCCGATTCAGCCGCTTCCCGCACCTCGGAGAGGGCGGCGGAGAATTCCTCCCGAGTGACAATGACGCGGTTGATCCGAATGCGTTCGCGCGGCGTCACCAGATGCGGCGACGTGTTGAGCCCGGCGCGGTAGCCGGCTTCGGCGAGGATCGACTCGAGGAAAGCGCAGGCTGAGCCCTTGCCGTTGGTTCCCGCGACGCAGATTACCGGGAAGCCGCGCTCGGGGTGGCCGAGGCTGTGCAGCAGGCGGCGGATATTGACGAGGTCGTATTTGATGCCGGTGCGGATGACGCTGTCGAGGTAGTCGAGCGCCTGCCGGTAGCTCATGATCACGCCCATCGCCGGTTTGCCTCCGGATTCGCTGTGAGGCGGCTCAGCCGCGGGGGCGCATTATACGCGTTTTCCGGGCGCAAATGAGAGGTCATGGAGATGATTGAGGGATTATTGCGCGGCCGCCTGCTCGATCAGCTCGGGATTGTAAAAGATACGGAGCATGCGGATGACCTGCCGCTTCATCTCGGAGCGCTCGATGATCATGTCGAGCATGCCCTTCTCGAGCAGGAATTCGCTGCGCTGGAAGCCTTCGGGCAGCTCCTGGCGGATGGTCTGCTGGATCACGCGCGGTCCGGCGAAGCCGATCAACGCCTGCGGCTCGGCGACGTTGAGGTCGCCCAGCATGGCGTAGGAGGCCGTGGTGCCGCCGGTCGTGGGATCGGTCATCACGCTGATGAACGGTAGGCGCGCCTTGTCCAGCTCTGCCAGCGCGAGGCTCACCTTGCCCATCTGCATCAGCGAGAGCACGCCTTCCTGCATGCGCGCGCCGCCGGAGGCGGAGACGATGATCAGCGGGGTCTTGAGCTGGAGGCAGCGCTCGATCGCGCGCGTTATCTTCTCGCCGACGGCCGAGCCCATCGAGCCGCCCATGAAGCCGAATTCCATCGAGCAGACGATGCAGGTGGTGCCGCCGATCTTGCCGACCGCGTTGCGCACGGCGTCGGTGTGGCCGTACTTCTCGCGGTACTTCGACAGGCGGTCGATGTAGGCCTGGTGGTCGACGAATTTGAGCGGGTCGCCGGAGAGCACCTCGCGGTGGATCTCCTTGTACTCGCCGTCGTCGAACAGCAACTGGAAGCGCTCCTCGCTGTCGATACGGAAGTGATGGTTGCACTTGGGGCAGACCATCAGGTTGTTCTTCAGCTCCTTGTGGTAAAGAAACTGGTTGCAGGACGGGCACTTGCTCCACAGCCCCTCGGGAATGGCGGTCTTCTCCGATCCCTCGGCCGGCTTCTGGGTGGCCCTGCGCTTAAACCATGGGGTTTTCTTCTCTTCCATTGTCTTGCACTCGTCCCAGCTACCCTGACTCCCGCTGATTTCCGTTGCCGTAAGCTACAAAAGCTAACGCTTCAATCTCGACTTGTCAATCCGGCCCGCCTGCTTGACAGCCCCTTATGGCCGACATACAATTTTTTTGAGAACAGATGGAGGTGTGTGTGATTTCATTTCGCAGCACATCGAATTCGCTTAAGTAGGTGCGTAGCTCAGGGGGAGAGCGCTACCTTGACACGGTAGAAGTCGGTGGTTCAAATCCACTCGCACCTACCATTTTTTTACTCAAGTGAGAAATTAAAATGCCTTCCGAGATCACGATTACGCTGCCGGACGGCACGTCGATGCAGGTTGCTGGCGGGACCACCCCGCTGCAGGTTGCCGAGAAGATTGGCAAGCGCCTGGCGCAAGCGGCGGTCGCCGCCCGCTTCGGCGACTCACTTATAGATCTCACCAGGCCGTTGAGCGAGGACGGCGCGCTGCAGATAATCACGGCCGGCGGCGGCGAAGAGGCTCTCGACGTGCTGCGCCACAGCACCAGCCACCTGATGGCGCAGGCCGTCAAGCAACTCTGGCCCGAAGCACAGGTGGCGATCGGCCCCTCGATCGAGAACGGCTTCTATTACGATTTTCTCAAGGACGAGCCCTTCACCGAGGACGACCTGGCGCGCATCGAGGAGCGGATGCAGAAGCTGGCCAAGGACGACATCCCGATCCGGCGTGTGGAGGTCCCCAAGGGTGAGGCGATCGCGCGCTTCAAGGCCATGGGCGAGAGCTTCAAGGCGGAGCTCGTGGAGGAGCGCGTCGACACACCCGAGGCCAGCCTCTACGAGCAGGGCGACTTCATCGACCTCTGCCGCGGCCCGCACCTACCCTCGACGGGCAAGATCAAGGCCTTCAGGCTGCTGAGCGTCGCAGGGGCCTATTGGAAGGGCGACGAGAGCAACGTGCAGTTGCAGCGGATCTACGGCACGAGTTTCTACGGCAAGAAAGAGCTTGATGAGTACCTCGAGAAGCTCGAGGAGGCGAAGCGTCGCGACCACCGCAAGCTGGGCAAGGAGTTGGATCTGTTCAGCTTCCACGAGGAAGTGGGCGGCGGCCTCGCCTACTGGCACCCGAAGGGCGCCATCCTGCGCGACCGCATCGAGGGCTACCTCAAGCAGGAATTGCAGCGGCGCGGTTACGAGCTTGTTGTCACCCCCCACATCGCTCGCGGCGAGCTCTGGCGCAAGACCGGCCACCTGAGCTACTACCGCGAGAACATGTTCGTGATGGACGTGGAGGGCGAACCGTACGTGGTCAAGCCGATGAACTGCCCGGGCCACATCCTGATCTACAAGAACGCCCTGCGCAGCTACCGCGAGCTGCCGATCCGCTACGCCGAGTTCGGCACGGTCTACCGCAACGAGCGCCGCGGGGTGCTGCACGGGCTGATGCGCGTGCGCGGCTTCACCCAGGACGACGCCCATATCTTCTGCACTCCGGAGCAGATCGTCGACGAGGTGAAAAAGCTCGTCCAGTTCAGCTTCGACATCTATGAGGACTTCGGCTTCGCGGAGTACTCCGTCGTGCTCAGCGTCCGCGATCCCAACGATCCCGAGAAGTATGCCGGGGAGGCTGAGGGCTGGAATCTGGCCGAGAGCTCGCTGGCCGGCGCCCTCGAAGAGATGGGCGTGCCCTACGAGCGCGAGGAGGGCGAGGCGGTCTTCTACGGCCCGAAGATCGATATCAAGCTCAAGGACGTCTTGGGCCGCGAGTGGCAGGCGACCACCATCCAGTTCGACTTCAACCTCCCGGAGCGGCTCGACATCACCTACATCGGCGAGGACGGCGCGGAGCACAAGGTGCTGATGATTCACCGCGCCCTGTTCGGCTCGCTCGAGCGCTTCATCGGCATCCTGATCGAGCACTACGGCGGCGCCTTCCCGGTGTGGATCGCTCCGGTGCAGGCGGTGGTGCTGCCGATCACCGACGCCCACGTCGAATATGCTAAAGAAGTAGTCGGAAAGCTGCGAGCTGAAGGATTCAGAGTTGCAGATGACTTCCGCAACGAGAAGATTGGCTATAAGATACGTGAGCACCAGTTACAGAAGGTTCCCTACATGCTGGTCTGCGGCCAGCGCGAGATCGAAGAGGGGACGGTGGCGGTACGCAACCGCTACGACGGCGACCTGGGGGCGATGAGCCTGGAGAAGTTCATCGAGTTATTGAAAGGGCTCGAAGCTTCGAAGGCGGCTCGTCCCTGAATACAAATGTCTGATTGAGAGGAGGTTACTTGAAACCAGTCCCACGTGACGGGGCGCGGCCGGGACCGCGCACCCGCGTCAATGCGGCGATCAGGGTTGCACAAGTGAGGTTGATCGCCGAAGACGGCGAGCAGCTGGGCATCATGGATACCCGCGAGGCTCTCGCCGCCGCTGAACAGAGGGGCCTCGATCTGGTGGAGGTTGCCCCGCAGGCCAGCCCACCGGTTTGCCGGATCATGGATTACGGCAAATACCTCTACCAGCAGAAGAAGCGAGCTCAGGAGGCCAAGAAGCACCAGAAGACCATCCAGGTCAAGGAGGTCAAGTTCCGGCCGAAGATCGACGAGCACGATTACAACTTCAAGAAGAACCACATCGTCCGCTTCCTGGAGGAAGGCAACCACGTCAAGGTTGTGATCATGTTCCGCGGGCGGGAGATCGTGCACCGCGACCGCGGCCGGATAATCCTCGACCGCGTCGTCGAAGAGCTCGGCGATATGGCGAAGGTCGACCGCAATCCGCAGATGGAGGGTCGCACGATGATGATGGTGCTGATTCCTCAGAAGAAATAATCCGGGGTAGGGGGCTGAATTCCCGAAAAATCCGGCGGCAGAGGTGTGTACCGCGGCGAGGTGGAATTAACTGCAGAGGGCGCGGAGAAGACGGATCGGCAGCCCGCAGATGGCTTCGCCTCGTTGGGGCCGCTCCTTTTTTTCAGCCGGGACGGGGCGCCTAAATTGTTGACAAGTCTCAGAGCTGTGCGTAGATTGACCGTTCACCCCAGGAGGGGTTTGCATTCGGAGATTGAAAATGCCTAAGTTGAAAACACACAGAGGCGCCGCGAAGCGCCTCAAGAGGACCGCGAAAGGCAAAATCAAACGCCGGCGCGCCTGCGCGAGTCACATTTTGACAAAGAAGTCGCCGGGGCGGAAGCGCCGCCTTCGCTCTGCAACGCTGATCAGCAAAGCCGACAGCAAGCGGATGAATCTGCTTCTGCCTGACAAATGAAGCTGGGAGAATAAACAATGCCACGGGTACGTGGAGGAACGCGCAAGGTTTACCGCCGCAAGAAGATTCTGAAGCAGGCCAAGGGCTACTACGGCGCCCGCGGCCGTCTCTACCGCCACGCGAAGGAGACGGTGCAGCGCGCGCAGAAGTTCGCCTACCGCGACAGGCGGCGGCGCAAGAGGGTCTTTCGCCGGCTGTGGATCGTTCGCATCAACGCCGCCAGCCGCTCGCAGGGGCTGTCGTATTCGCAGCTGATGAACGGCCTCAAGCAGGCGGGTGTGGACCTCGATCGCAAGGTGCTCGCCGATATGGCGATCCAAAATGCCGATGCGTTTAGCGCGGTCTGTGAGACCGCCCGGACCGCCCTGAACGCCAACTGACGCGCCTCTTAATCAACAAGACATACGGGGGGTAAAATGAACGGGCAATTGAACGATATCCGTGCGCAGTTCGATGCCGACCTCCGCGCCGGCACTACAGCGGAAGCGCTGGAAGGGCTGCGCGTGAAATACGTCGGGCGCAAGCGCGGGCTCGTGACCGAGGCGTTCAAGCACATTGGCGATGTCCCCCCCGAGGAGCGCGGAGCCTACGGCAAGGCCTGCAACGAGCTGAAGCAGTTCATCTCGGATGCCCTCGACGCCGCCTCTAGCGAACTCGACAAGGCCGAGCAGGAAGCCGCGCCCACGCTCGACATCACGCTGCCGCCGCCGTTGCCTCGCATCGGCCGCCGCCACCCGGTGTCGGACATGATGCGGCGAATCGAGACTATCTTCGTCGAGCTCGGCTACGCGATCGCCGACGGACCCCAGATCGAGTCGGACTTCAACAACTTCGAGGCGTTGAACATGCCGCCCGACCACCCGGCACGCGACGAGCAGGACACCTTCTACCTGCAGGGCGGGATGCTGCTGCGGACTCACACCTCTCCGGTGCAGATCCGCACGATGCTGCAGCAGCCGCCGCCGATCCAGATCATCTGCCCGGGGCGGGTCTACCGGCGTGACTACGACATCACCCACACGCCGATGTTCTTCCAGGTGGAGGGCCTGGTGGTGGACCGCGGCATCACCTTCGGCGACCTGAAGGGCACGCTGGAGTACTTCACGCACCGCATGTTCGGCCCGCAGACGCGCACGCGCTTCCGCCCCAGCTTCTTCCCCTTCACCGAGCCGAGCGCGGAGGTCGACATCTCCTGCCCCTTCTGCGGCGGCGGGGGCTGCCGCGTCTGCAAGAACAGCGGCTGGATCGAGATCATGGGCAGCGGCATGGTCGACCCGGCGGTCTTCAGCAACGTCGGCATCGACCCCGATGTCTACACCGGCTTCGCCTTCGGCATGGGGATCGATCGGCAGGTGCTGCTGCTGTTCGGCATCGACGACCAGCGAATGCTCTACGAGAACGACATGCGGATGCTCGAGCAGATCGGGGGGTGGCGATGAAATTCTCCTGGGAGTGGATCTGCGAGCACGTCAAGCTCGAGATGGAAGCGGCCGAGGCGGCGGAGCTGCTGTCGCTGCGCGGCCTGACGGTCGACGAGGTGATCAGCGAGGCGGGCGACGTGGTCTTCGACATCGACATCACCACCAACCGCCCCGACGCGATGAACCACCGCGGCGTGGCCCGCGAGCTGGCGGCAATCACCGGCACGAGGCTGCTGCCCCTGGAGCGCTCGTTCGAAGAGCGCGGCGGCAAGGCGGCCGACCATTGCCGGGTCGAGATCGTGGACGCGGCGGGCTGCCACCGCTTCTGCGCGCGGGTGATCAAGGGGGTGACGACAGGCCCCTCGCCCGACTGGATGACCCGCCGTCTGGAGCGCGTAGGCATGCGCAGCATCGACCTCCTGGTCGACATCACCAACTACGTGCTCTGGGAGTTGGGCCACCCGCTGCACGGCTATGACCTGAAACTCGTCCCCGACGGGAAAATTGTGGTGCGGCGCGCGGAGCGGGGTGAGCGGCTGAAGATGATCGACGGCAGCGAGAAGGTGCTCGATCCCGATATCCTGGTGATCGCCGACGCCTCACGCGCCATCGGTGTCGGTGGGGTGATGGGCGGCTTCGACACGGAAATCAATCCCTCGACCGTCGACATCCTGCTCGAGGGCGCCTACTTCGAACCGGTCGTCAACCGCCGCGGCGCGCGCAAGCTGGGGCTCTCGACCGACGCGAGCTTCCGCTTCGAGCGCGGGGCCGACATCAACGGCATGGTCGGGGCGATCGAGCGCTGCTGCCACCTCTACGAGAAGCTCGCCGGGGGGCAAGTGCTCGAGGGGCTGGTCGACCAGTACCCGACCCGGCACGAGCCGGTGGCCGTGGAGATGGATCACCGCCGCCTCTGCTCGTTCGCGGGATTGGAGATCCCCGAGCAACGGGTGGGGGAGATTGCCGCGGCCTTGGAGTTGGGGGCCGAGCTCGACCGGCACACCTGGCGCTTCGACATTCCCTCCTTCCGCGTCGACCTCGAGCGCGAGGCCGACCTCTTCGAGGAGATCATCCGCATCGTCGGCTTCGACAACGTCCCGCCGACCATCCCGCACGTCGCGATCGAGCCGCAGGACAAGCTCAAGCTGCACCAGGTGATAGACGCGGCCGAAGGCGTCATGCTGGCCGCCGGCTACACCGAGGTGCTGAACTACGACTTCATCGACCCCGAAGGCAACGCGCTGTTCGCGCCGCCGGGGGCCGGCAAGCCGATAAAGGTGCTCAATCCGATCGCCGAGCCGCAGATGAGCATCATGCGCCAGAGCCTCGCCGCCAGCCTGATGAGCACCATCCGGCACAACTTCAACCGCGGCGTCAGCGGTATGCGGCTCTTCGAGATCGCGCGCGTCTTCTTCGCCGCCGCCGGCCAGCCCCTGGAGCGCACGATCCTGGGCATGGCCGCCGACGAGCCGGAGCCCGCCCCTCATTGGCACTCTCCGCGGTGTCCGGCAGATTTCTATGAATTTAAAGGAGTTATCGAGACAATATTTACAAGACTCGGTATCAGTGATATTATTATAAGTGAGGGTACTGAAGAATTTTTACAACCTTTAGTGCGCGCGGCTGTCCGCCGCGGCGACGAGGTTATCGGGTGGTTCGGCCGGGTCGCAGACGGGCCGCAAGCCCATTTTGACCTGCCCCATCCGCTGCTCTTGTGCCAGCTCGATCTGGGCGCCGTGGCGGGGGATGCATTCCCCGGCCGCAGTTTCCGCCGGGGTTCCAAGTTCCCGAGTATCAGCCGCGACCTCTCGTTCACGGTTGCACCCGGAACGAGCTTTGCCCGGGTGCGCGGCGCCATCGAGGGTGCCGGCGTGGACGAAATAGTTGAAATCAGTTTAATCGACCTCTACCGCGGAGAGGCCACCGGGGGGCGCACCAGTCTCACGGTGCGCGTCGTTTACCAAAGCGGCGAGCGCACGCTCACCCAGGAGGAGGCGGAAGCTTTCCACGGTAAAGTGCGGGACAGCCTGATGTTGCTCGGGGTCGAGATCCGCTGAGGAGGCTGGTGCGTGAGCGCCGATGCTGCCCTGAAGCGGCTCGCCGAACAGGTGAGCCTGATCTGCTCGGAACACCGCAAGGTAACAAAGCGTTGCGCTGAGCTCGAGAAGGAAGTGGCGGGGCTGTCCGAGAAGCTAAAACGTGTGGGCGAGTCCGAGGCAACCGGATCACAAGCTGAGAGCGACTTGCCGGGCTCGCATGTGGACAAGGAGATCATAAAGACAAAGGTGGAGGAGATGTTGGCGGATCTGGCCGATATCGGCTGATCAATCGCCCGCCGCCACCCTTTGCAGACGGGAAACTGGTGGAGTCGAACAGAGTAGAGATACTTGGCCGGCAATACAACATCACGGGGATCAGCGATCGCGCCTACCTCGAGAAGTTGGCGGAGTTCGTCGATTCACAGATGAGGCAAATCGTTAAGACGACGGGAACGGTGGATACGCTCAAGGTCGCGATACTTACGGCCCTGAACGTCGCCGATCATTACTTCAGTGCCCTGGAGGACAACCCCCGGGCCGAAGCTAAGGTGGAGCGGAAAATCATAGCGCTGAGTAATAAGATCGAAAAAGCCCTCTCGTCTTGAATTTAAACGCCGGCTGGGCGATAATCAACGACTTCCGTCCCCTGCAAAACGGGTGATGAGTCGGGTGTGTGTGATCCAACATTTCTTCACCGGGAGCCAGACACGGCGGCGGTGAGCAAGCCCTCCCGCTTCGGTGGTGAGGGAAGCCTGAAGCAGTCGTAGCGGCTCCCCCCTGCTGAGCAGGGTCATCAACACCGGCTTTCACCGTGGCGCGGGGGATTTTTGTATGGCAGCCAGCAGATCCGGCGCCGCGGAAGAAGCCCTGATGGGGAAATAAAAGTGGAATGGATAATTGTTGCAGCCGTGCTGATCATCGGCGCGGCTTCTATCTTCGGGGTTTACTGGGTCCGAAGCCTCACTGCGAAAACCATCCTGGCCGATGCCGAGAAGGAAGCCAAGCGGCAGATAAAAGAAGCCGAACTTCAGGCCGAGAACATCGTCCGCAAGGGAGAACTCGAATCGAGGGAGAAACTACTCACGATCACCTCCGATTTCGAGCGCAAAACGCAAAGCAAGCGCGACGAATTGACGGCGATAGAGAGAAAGCTCTCCAACCGCGAGGAGCAGATCGAGCGCCGGGCCGGCAACCTTGACAAGCGGGAATCGGATCTTGAGGCGCGCAGCGCGCAGGTGAAGAAGTCCCAGCAGCGGTCCGAGGAGCGCGAGAAGGAGCTCGACTCCCTGGTGGCGCAGCAGCAGGCGGAACTGGAGAAGATCTCCGGGATGACGCCTCAGGACGCCAAGCGCTCGCTGATGAAGTCGATGGAGAACGAGGCGCGCAACGAGAGCGCCAAGGTTATCCGCCAGATCGAGGAGCAGGCGCGCGAGACCGGGCTCACCCGGGCGCGCAAGATCATCAGCATGGCGATCCAGCGCGTCGGCAGCGAGCACGTGCAGGAGACAACCGTCTCGGTGGTCGACCTTCCCAACGACGAGATGAAGGGCAGGATCATCGGCCGCGAGGGGCGCAACATCCGCGCTCTGGAGCAGGCCACGGGTATCGACCTGATCATCGACGACACGCCCGAGGCGGTGATCCTTAGCGGCTTCGACCCCTACCGCCGCGAGATCGCGCGCATCAGCATCGAGCGCCTGATCTCCGACGGCCGCATCCACCCCGGGCGCATCGAGGAGGTGGTCGAGAAGGTCCGCAAGGAGATCGACCAGCAGATGCGCGAGGAGGGCGAGGCGACCTGCTTCGAGCTCGGCATCCACGACCTCCATCCCGAGCTGGTGAAGCTCCTGGGCAAGCTGAAATACCGCTCGAGCTACGGCCAGAACGTGCTGCAACACTCCAAGGAGGTCTCCATCCTCGCCGGCATGCTCGCCGCCGAGCTGGGTGCCAACGCCCAGGCGGCCAAGCGCGGCGGCCTCCTGCACGACGTCGGCAAGGCCGTCGACAAGGAGACCGACGGCACGCACGTGCAGATCGGCATCAAACTGCTGAAGAAGTTCGGCGAGAACAAGGACGTGATCCACTGCCTCGAGAGCCACCACTTCGACACCGAGCCGACGACGGTGGAGGCCATACTCGTGCAGTCGGCCGACACGCTCAGCGCAGCGCGCCCGGGCGCCCGCCGCGAGATACTCGAGACCTACGTCAAGCGGCTGGAAAAGCTCGAAGAGATCGCCGACTCCTTCCAGGGCGTCTCGAAGTCTTACGCGATCCAGGCCGGCCGCGAGGTGCGCATCATCGTCGAGAGCGAGAAGGTCAACGACGACGAGGCCGCCTGGCTCGCCAAGGACATCAGCAAGCGCATCGAGGGCGAGCTGGAGTACCCCGGCGAGATCCGAGTCACCGTGATCCGCGAGACACGCTCGGTCGAATACGCGCGCTAGGGTTAGTTTCTCCGGCAGGCTATCTTCCGATTATCGGCAACGCCTTAGGCATTAGGCGGCGGCTCTTCCTCTCTCTCCTTTTCCTCCGGACCGGGCGTCTCCATCGTGTGGACGCATTTGCAGAGTTCTTCTCCCTCGCCGTCGAGCCCGGTGAAAGACCAGACGTAGCCGCCGTCATCTCCGGCTTTTATGGAAACCACGATTTTCTTGACGTCATCGTTGTCGACTCCGGCCTCACCGCTGAATCCTTCTTCTTCGGAGTATTCGAGCGGCAGACCGTCAACGCTGAGCCACTCATCAGAGCTGGCGGTGAGCAGGTAGCCCCCCTTTTCGGGAGAGTATGCCAGCGCGATGGTGCAGTCGGAAACACGAGTCGAGGGATATCTCTGGCCGAACGACTCGATCCACCCGAGGAACGTCAGGTCGAAGTCGAAACTGATACTCCCATCTTCATTTGCTTCAATAAGGGTTTTGCCGGAATTGATGACACCCTCACCGTCGGCCCACGAGTTGTCTGTCGTGTTATTCCATTCGCCGATGAACTGCTGCAGCAGCGCTCTTTTCTGCGCGGTGTCGTCGAACGGATTGCAGCCGGACAAGCAGGAGAGCAGCAGACAAAAGACGGCTGAAATAGTGAACAATGAGATTCTCATAAATCCCCCCGCTTGATAAAATTGTTTGCCATTCAAGTCATTATATATATCAATATATTATACTTGTTCCAGTGCGATGCGCAAACGCCGGCCCTTGCGGTTACCCGCGTCGCGACCGGGTCCGTCGAACATAAATGCCACTACCGTAAAATGGGGCACCCGTAATTTTTTAATCTGCCAGGATTGACGGGGAAAATGCTAAAAGTAAACAACCTTCAAAAGAGCTACGGTGACGTACGCGCCGTCGACGGCGTCACCTTCGAGATCGCCGAGGGTGGTGTTTTCGGCCTTCTGGGCCCCAATGGCGCGGGCAAGACGACGACGATACACATCGTCGCGCAGGTGATCCGGCCCGACTCCGGCTCGGTGACAGTCGACGGACTCGAGCTGGGCAGGAACGGCTCGCGAGTCAAGGGCTTGATCGGCTTCGTGCCCCAGGAGTTGGCGATCTACCACGATTTGACCGCGCGGGAGAATCTGGCGATGTTCGGCAAGGTCTTATCATGAAAACCTTCGATCCGCGTCTCCAGGTCGACCTAAAGAAAAGCGATTTGGTCCCGGTTCTTTTGTGCTTCACAATTCCTCTGTTGCTGTACCTTCATACCCTCCTTCCGGGTTTGGGCATCACCGGCGATTCGATGAGATTCCAGTCGGTTGGCAAGGTGCTGGGTATCAGCCATCCACCTGGTGCTCCTCTGTATGTCATGGTCACCTGGCTGGTCTCTCAAATCCCCGTGGGTGAGCTTGCCTGGCGCATCAATTTGTTCTCGGCTCTCTGCGGTGCAGCGTCAGTCGCCTTGCTGTATCTGATTACCGTGCGCCTGACGGGCGGACGGATTGCGGGGGTTGCCGTCGCGGCCCTGATGGCTTTGGCGCGGGTTTTTTGGCTGCATTCGCTTTTTGCCGAGATCTACACGTTTGCTGTACTCCTGCAGTTGGCTAGCGTTTACTATCTGTTTCGTTGGGAGAACAGCGACGAACTCAGGCATTTCGCCGTCAGCGTTCTGCTGCTTGGACTCAGCTTCGGCGTGCATCAGATGTCGGTGTTTCTCCTGCCGGGGTACGCGGTTTTCGTGTTCCGGGAGCGCGCAAGGCTGCTTCGTTTCGTCGGGGGGTGGCTGGCTTTGTTGGGTGGAGTGCTGGCGGGCGCGGCGACGTATCTCTATATCCTTATCCGGCTGCTGAACAATCCAGTTTTTCTCGAACATCAATTCACGGTCGATGGCTTTCTTCATTACATATTTGGGGGAAGGTTCAGACAGCGTTTATTCGAGATGCCACTGGGCAAGGTGCTGAGCGACACGCTCCCCGAGGTCGCCCGGGAGTTCGTGCTCAATCTCGGCTGGCTTGCGGCGGTGATGGGGCTCATCGGTTTGATTGTTCTGCTGCTCAGGCGCCGGCGTTGCGGCATTCTATTGTTATCCACGGCATTTTTTAGTTTTATTTTTTCCATATGTTACAACGTCGCTGATCCGGAATCATTTGTGATCCCGGCATTTGTCTCGATCTCGATTGGATTCGGAGTCTTCCTGGCCTCGGCCTTGGAATGGAGTTCTCGATTCCGGTGGTCCAAGCTCAGCAGGGCGGTTGTCGCGGCCGGCATTCTGCTCGCCGTCGGCTTCGAGCATCTGCCAATGTGGCAGCGCGATTCGTTGCAGCTCGATTTGTCCAGGAACCGGGCCTGGTCTAGCGTTTCTGAGAGGATAATTAACGCGGTCAAGCCGGGATCCTTGCTGGTGACGCGAAACAAGCGTCTTTTTCTCGCTCTTTTCCATCAGTTGATAGTGGTGGAGATGCGGGCTGGGGAGCGGATCAGCGTGGCTAAAACGGAGTTGATAAGGGGGCAACAGCTGAGCAAACTGTTTGGCTCCGAAATAGAGAGGCCCCTTTATTTCACCGCGGGCAATTTGCAAGCGACGGATACGAGAGGATATCTGACGGCCAGGTACGAGTTTAATCCAAATATCTCAGGTTTTATCAATGGTTTGCGAGAGGGCAGCTTGATACTCTTGTCGATTGGGGGTGACGAGGGTGCGGGCCTTGATGCACGGGAGATGGAGTCGCTCCGGGAAATGGGTGTGATACCCCACTCTGCTGTGGAGGCCGACCATGGCTGCGCGGCAGTTCTTGTGAAGCGCGGCGGGGAGTATGCCGGGATCAGGCGATTTGGGAGGGGGGAGAGTAGGATCACCCTCGAAGCCGGCGAAGAGATAGCCTGTGGAGTCAAATCCCCGTTCGAGTGTAAGGTGGTCGGGGGGGTGCCGGAGGCTGGTTACTCGACGATAAAGGTCAATGGGAAGAGGTGTGCGAGTGGAACCAGGAAGATCATGGTGGCAGTCTTCGAGGCAGCGAGCGGGATAGCGATTGAGCCGCGCAACCTGTATTCCAGACGGACAACGCGGACATTGTTTCCTGTGATCTTGTATCGCTTGTGGCCGTTCCAGCCCGCCCTGCGCCATCCAGTCGAAAGGGCTGAGGAGTTGACGGAGTACTTCAATGCCAACAAGGGGTGTATGACCTTCGACCTGAAAGCCAAGAAGAGAAGGAGAGCACTCACAGTCTTTTTGTTCTTTGTGACATCTGAGGGCGAAGCCCCGGGGGTGCGCACGCAGGTCGTGAGAAGCGACGGCGAGGACAGCGAGTCAGTGGGGAGAGCGCTGACAGAGGTAGTGCAAATCGTTTCGGCGGAGAGCGTGGCCGGGCTTGTGCCGGGGTTGTCACTGGAGCCGGGTGAATCATTGTCGGTGTGGCAAATCAGCGAGGAGGAACGCATGCAGCACGTGACGCTGCAGATGCAGGGGCGTTGCAGGCGCGTGGTCGGCTACATGAGTTTCAACGACGTCCTCTCCCACCGGTGAGAAGCCGAGCCGTATTTTCATGGCTTCATTGTCGATAGAGACGTTTTCACGCGGGGATTTAATCGCCTGATCAGCTATCTTCGGTGTCGGGAGCGTCTTCCGCCGGGCCGGGCGTCTTCATCGTCTGGACGCAGTTGGCGAGCTCGTCTCCTTCGCTGTCGAGACCGGTGAAAGTCCAGACGTAGCCGCCGTCATCTCCGGCTTTTATCGAAACCAGGATTTTTCTAACGTCGTCGTTGTCGACTTCGGCCTCGCCACTGAAACCTTCATCTTTGTTGTATTCGAGTGGCAGATCGGCAACGTTAAGCCACTCATCAGAACCGGCGGTGAGCAGGTAACCCCCCTTTTCGGGAGAGTATGCCAGCGCGATGGTGCAGTCGGAAACACGAGTCGAGGGATATCTCTGGCCGAACGACTCGATCCACCCGAGGAACGTAAGGTCGAAAGCGAAACTGACACTCCCATCTTCATTTGCTTCAATAAGGGTTTTGCCGGAATTGATGACGCCCTCCCCGTCGGCCCACGAGTTGTATGTGTTGTTCCATTCGCCGACGAACTGCAGCAGCAGCGCTCTTTTCTGCGCGGTGTCGTCGAATGGATTGCAGCCGCATAAGCAGGAGAGCAGCAGACAAGAGACGGCATAAATAGTGGACAGTGAAATTCTCATAAATCCCCCTGCTTGATGAAATTGTGTGCCAATCAAGTCATTGTATATATCAATACATTATACTTGCTCCGATGGGATGCACAAACGCCGGGCCTTGCGGTTGCCCGCGTCGCGGCCGGGACTGGCGAACCTCGACCTGGGCGCTCGAGGCCTACCAGGAGATCATGGTGCGCGGCGGCGGGTTGATGGACGTCCTGCCCCACTGCGGCGTCCTGCTGGCCTTCACCGCCGCC
>Ga0307380_10002350_pt1 | contig 26981 bp, 21 predicted proteins | sample UN3MG_FD_202239 | JGI IMG/M metagenome (GOLD analysis project Ga0307380, IMG submission 202239) | Soil microbial communities from Risofladan, Vaasa, Finland - UN-3 | ecosystem: Environmental > Terrestrial > Soil > Coastal area > Acid sulfate soil | place: Finland: Risofladan, Vaasa | collected... | reverse complement strand
GGCGCGAATCAAGTTTCTCGCCCAACTGGTTGCTGCTATCGCTGTCTGTGCCGCTGGTGTCCGGATAGAATCGGTCGCTATCGCAGAGCAGTTTACGCTCGACTTCGGATGGTTCTCCTGGCCACTAACGCTTGTTTGGATCGTGGGCATTACGAACGCCGTGAACCTCAGCGACGGCCTGGACGGCCTTGCCGCCGGGATTTCGGCAATAGCCTGCGGCGTGATTGCCATATTTGCCATCCAGGCCGGCAATGTAGTTATGGCAGTGCTAATGCTCGCACTGCTGGGCAGTTTGACCGGTTTTTTATTCTTCAACTTCAGCCCGGCGAAGATCTTCATGGGCGACTGCGGCAGCTTATTTCTGGGCTTTACGATTGCCTCTGCCAGTGTGATGTGCGCTACGAAATCAGCCGCTCTTGTCGGCCTGGCTCTTCCCGTACTGGCTCTGGGAGTGCCTATCTTTGATACGATCTTTTCCATGCTCCGGCGGTTCCTCGAACGCCGGAGCATGTTTTCCGCCGACCGTAGGCATTTCCACCACAAGCTCTTCGACATGGGCCTCAAGCAGCGTCATGTGGTCATTACGATATATGTGATAACTTTGCTTTCCGCCGGGCTGGGAATGTTCATGATAGTCGCCAGCAACATTAGTGCTCTGATGATCTTCTTCTGCATCTTGCTGCTGCTGTTCTTTGCATTCCAGGTTGTCGGCTCTGTCCGTTTGACAGAAACGATTGCGGCCCTCCAGAAAAAATATGCGATAACACATCAAGTGCAGGAGGAGAAAAGGAATTTCGAGGATGTCCAGTTGCATTTTCGCAACGCATGCACTTATGACCAATGGTGGTCCGCGGTCTGCAAAGCCGCCGAGCAGATGGACTTTGCCTGGCTTTCTCTAAAGACTAAAGATAAAGATGGAAGCATTCGTACAGAAGTCTGGCGAACAACGGAAGCTCAGCCGGAACTCTCTAATGTCGTCACTATGACTATCCCGCTCCGCAATCACGGCCAGTCGGGACCAATGGAGTTTGAAATAGCCGTAACGGTCAACGGTTCCTACGAATCCGCCGGCCACCGGGCAACCCTGTTCAGCAGACTAATCGACGAGCACGAAGTAATAAGCAAGGTTTAAAGAATAGCCATTAGCGATTAGCAATCAGTGATTAGCTCACGACTAAAAGCCAACAGCTAATCGCGGAATCGTGAATAAAGTGCAGCACGGCAAGCTTGCACCGGTATATGATAGACGTACAATGTGCCTGATTACACTGACATCGTTTCATTGCATCTTTACATTGAGTCATTGCCGGTCTGATTTGATGTAATGTGAGCCTAATATACGGCATTGTAAACTCACATTAGTGTATTGTAAAGCCACATCGCCTCAATGTCAGCCTCATCCGGCCCAAAGCAAGTTACATCTATCATAAATGAAGCTTACATCGACACATTGCAGTCGCGCATCAAGGCAATGTAAACAGCCTTTTTAGCTTAGAAAAGATCGCACGAAGCTATGCAAGTGTTTGTATTATAAGGAATTACGAATTTTAAGCCACGGAGAGCACAGAGTAGTGCAAATAGAAAATAGTCAATGTAAAGGATTATAAACCACGAAGATCGCGAATTCTTCACGAGATACGAACGGCGAATTATCAACCGCAGATTCACGCAGATTAACACGGATGCAACTACCAATCATCAATTGTCACTACCAAATAGTAAATGCAGACGGTCATTAGTCAATAATAAATAATCAATGTAGAAGGCCACGAAGAACCTGTCCCTTCAGCTATGTTCAGGGCAGGCTCTGAGCGAAGTCGAACGGAGCGCGAAGGGTCACGAAGAAAAGACATATAGCTATGTACTATAATCTTTCAACTTATTGTGTTTTATGCGTTCTTGTCTTGAGCATTTGAATTTTTAATATTGTTTAGGATTTCGGTTTTCGAGCTTAGGATTTTGGTTGCGGCCTTCAGGCCGCGTCAGGTCCTCCGTCGTTAGAACACTAATTGCTAATCGCTAAACGCTAAAAGAATGTCTAATCTGAATTCTGAAATGATTGGCGTAGAATCCGACATCACTAACATGCCTATAAAAACAGTCCCACAGTCAAGCACCAAACGAGAATCACGCCGTCGTCGCTTGATGGCAAAGGCCTTCAAGCCTGCTATCCGGGAGGGCACCGTAGTATTGTTTGACCAAGGTTTCTGCAGTATTGCTAATTTTATGACCGGCATATTGGTAGCCCGTGCGTGCAGCAAGGATGAATATGGCGTTTATGTGCTTGGCTTCACTCTGCTCGTAACAGTGGAACTCGTGCAGCGTTGCCTCATTTCGGTTCCACTCACAGTGCTCAGTCCTCACCTTGAGGGGCGCGACTACACTGCCTATTTAGGAAACACCTTGATACATCATTTCGTTTTTTCAGGGATTGCGACGGTTGGTTTTGTGCTAGCCGCAAGTATCTTATTTCTCACAAAGCAAGGTCATGGTATGCGCGCTGTGCTTATTGTTCTTTCTTTTGCCTCTGTCCCTATGCTTCTTCGCGATTTCATGCGATATGTTCTGCTTGCTCAACTACGAGTCTGGCAGAGTTTGCTAATGGGACTGGCTGCAAATGTCGCAATTGTAGGGATGCTTTCTTGGTCCTATGTAGGTGGCTGGCTGACAGCGCCGGTTGCCTACCTCATCCTGGGCGGATGCTCCGGACTACCCGCCATCATAATGCTCTTATCGATAGGCAGATACCTAAGGCCTGCAAAAAACAGGTTGCTTCACGACCTGAGAAAAGATTGGCGTTTTGGCAGATGGACGCTTGCAGCAACAGGAGCAAGTATGATCGGAGAACGGAGCGTTCCATGGTTCGTGTTATTCTGGTGCGGAAGTAGTTCTGTTGCAGTTTTTGGTGTTCTTATGGCGATGGCTGGTATAATCAGGCCGTTAATTATGGGAGTATCGGCCTATTTGACTCCGAAGCTTGCGCATCACATTAAATCGAGAGGTTCTGCATCAGCCATCAAAGTATGTATGAAAGTGATTGGGGCTATGGGCATTCTTGGCGGGGTATATGTAGTATTTATGTGGGTGCTGGGTGAAAAGATGGTAGGATTGCTGTACACTGTTCGTTATCAAGGCTATTTAATGACTCTCGGGATTATTGCCATTGGAACTTCACTGGGAGCGATCTGTACGATACTGAAGGCTCTGATTAGAGTGATAGGCAATCCTGAAATAGAGTTCTGGAGTAGCGGATGTGCTTCAGTTGTTTGTATCATTATAAGTATTTCACTGATCCCAAGATTAGGGATTCTTGGGGCAGCTATCGCTATTACCGGAACAAACCTGACATTCGCTGTCGTAACTGGCCTGCGAATAGCTTGGATCGCTCGTAGTCCGGTTATATCTTACGGCATCCGCATAGGAGTGTAGATTATGTTTGGCTTTGGTTCCAGGTATGCTACTTCAGAAGCAGTGAGGTTGCAAAAATATACAGTCCTTAAAAAAGTGAATCCGCGGCTCGGAGAGATCGAAATTAAGGTAACACAAGCGGCTCGTGATATAGCGAGAACATCGGGTCTTTTTTATGTGCCGCAGATTATAGAATATGACCGAGATAGTGGAATTATTGAATTCGAGCGTATCCATGGATTCATTACCGTTGGACAGTTCCTTGCGAAAAATCCAGATAACATCACAATTCTTCGAAGAGTTGGAAAAGTGCTTGCTCATATACATAACTACCTCAGTGTACCTCCTGATGTACGCCAACTGACCGATGCGAGATGGTTAAACATTAATGGTGATGTGGTACCCATGCATGGAGACTTCAATACTGTCAATGTTGGCTACAAGGAGGATACTGATGTCATTGTTGTGTTAGATTGGGCCAGTCCTGCAAGTCTTGGGCTGGGAAGGACATTGGGTCCAAGGCATCTGGAACTAGCACACTTCATATACAGTTTGTGTATACACCAAGCTAACTTCCTGAAATCACTATACCTGCTACGGCGACGCGCAAACGCATTCTTAGAAGGGTACGAAGCCGAATTAGGCCAGCCAATCGATTTGTCCAAAATAGCTGACTTCCTGCTTCGTATTAGTCTTGTCTTTTGTCCGGTTCATGACAAGGACAAAAATGTGCTTAAGCGTCTCTATTTCGGTGGGATACGATCTGTTGGTCGCATCATGTTCAAGAGCTTGAGCAGGGAATGGCGACAGAACCCGTCACTTGGATCTCAGTAGACAATTTAACTATGATTCATATTGCTTAAAGCAGAGTAAACTATGTCAGATTTGCTTGAAAGTTATGACTACCGTGCGTCGCATACCGCTTCTGGGAAAGGAGCGTCTTATGACAACAACTTTGAGTTCATGGCTTGGCGTAGATACGTATGGCACCGTGAACAATGTGTTCTTAACAATGCAGTACGAACATACTTTGTGAACAAGCAAATCAGGCATCTGGACTTTGCATGTGGGACAGGACGTATTCTCAATCACCTTTCAGACCGTGCCGATATTTCAACTGGTATAGACATATCAGAAAGCATGCTTGAGATAGCCAGGAGAAAAGTAACTTCTGCTGAGATAATCAAGGCCGATCTTACAGAAGTCGACGTTCTCGGAGATAGGTCATTTAATCTGATTACTGCATTCCGCTTTTTTCCCAATGCTCAGCCACTTTTGCGAAAACAAGTCATCAATTGCTTGTCCAAACACTTAGCTAGTGACGGACTTCTGATCTTTAATAACCATCAAAATCATACGAGCCTTAGATACCAAATCGCTCGTTTACGAGGGCGGCAATGGAGAACAATGAGTAGCCGGGAAGTAAGACAGCTTGTTTCTTCTGCGGGATTAACCATTGGCAAGGTATTTCCAATTGGAGTTCTTCCAGCCGTCGACGGGCACATGCTCGTTCCTTCATGCATTCATCGATTACTGGACAGTCTGCTCAATACCTGCCGATTAGGGCACATTTTTGCTCAAAATCTCGTCTACATCTGCAGGTACACACTATGAACGTACCGATTCGTTAAACACAGTCTGCACTCGGCATTGATTTCGAATGGCCATTCCTGAGAGCTAGACCTGATGAGTAATATATGCAGAAGACTTCACAGAGTAGCCAAGTCAGTATTGCCTACGTAACTGCGGGAAATCCTTTGTGCAGGTCTGGTGTGCCAACATGGCGTTTATTTCCTCTGACGTTGTCATTATTGGTAACCCCTGCAATAGAAGTGATTTATTCCACTGAACTGATTGAAATACAGATAGGTGGTCTTCTTAGCCCTTTTCAGGTGATACGTGGTTTATTTCTTCTGGCCATGTTCCTGGCGTTGCCGGGAAACAGGCTCGCGGTACTAACCCAAAAAAACATGCTCCTTCCACTTGTTTTGTTAGCCTCTTATGCGTTGATTACATCTGGCTTCCAGCAATATCCTCTAAATAATATTGTCCAAGGTTTTTACTTTTTATATATATACGTTACTTTCATCAGCGCTCTTGAGTTTAGTCGGAGAGGTTGGCTTAGTCAAATGTGGTTTCAAACAATCCCCTGGGTCTTTTTAGGTCTTGTTGTCTGTTCACAGGTTCTTGGGATTCTCATTGGCATGGCGGGACCCGGTAGTTATGCCCTTGCCGCTTCAGGAATCGCCGGCAGGGCGAATTCGATCGGGGTATTTGCTGTGTCTATTTTGCCATGGTTTTTTATGCTCACTGCACAGGAAATGAAACACATCTGGGGCGCCTTTGTCGCATTTGGAGTTGCTGTAGCCTGTATGAGAAGAAGTGCTTTCATAACGGTTTTTTTTTCATTAATTGTTTTGGTAGTATACTATGTTTTCCATTGTCGAAATATACGTCAGAAGGTCACACTAATCGCTGCAACTATCGGAGTGTGCGTGGGTTTACTTCTTGTTGCATCACAACTACCAATCGGTGAGGCCTTTATCACCAGATTAGAAGACTTAAACATACAAGATGGTGGAACAGCATCGGGACGCACGGAGTTTATGGTTGTTGCCCTTAATCACCTGTGGTCTCGCGGCATTGTAGATAGTATCTTTGGAGAAGGTACCGGCGCAATTGCCGATATTATAGAGGCTGGATGGGGACGACGCATAGGTGCTCATAATGGCTGGCTCGATATCACTGCAGCATTCGGAGTTATTGGCCTTTTCCTACTCACATGGTTTCAGATAAACGTCCTATGGCTGGTTATGTCGTCAAGAGGTGCACACCGGACTGCGGCTTTTGGAGCCGCCATGGTTGTTTGTATAGGAGGGCTTATAATGGATGGCATTTATTCACCAACTTTTGCACCGATTTATATTATTTTAGGATGTCTGGCATCTGCTGGCCTAACCCAAAATTATGTGGCTCATAGATAGAATTAAAGACACCATGCCGTCTTGCTTAACATGAACCTATAGTTATGCATAGCGCGCCTACTCAAATTGAGGAGATAATGGATTATGGTTAACAAACCAAAGGCCCTTTTTCTTTCTGGGTGTGACTTTGCCAAGTATCCAACTGGAGGCACGTTATCGTTTGCAAAACATATGATAAAAGCGTTTGGCAACAGGCTCGCATTGGTTGGCATTACTACTGATGAAACGCCGGTTGGCCAATGGATCAAGAAAGAGATAGATGGTATCTGCTACGATTTTTTCTCGATCGGTAAACGAAACTGCAATTCGGCCCGCAAATCAATCGTCCCGTCCAGCCTGCGTGGCTATTGTGCCTTTAAGCAACACAAGAAGGCTATCCTATCGATCGGCATACGCAGTGCATTCGCAGGATGTGGTCTCTCATTTGTGGCTGTTCGCAACTGGCCTTGGGACACTCTCTGTGGTATTATACATGGCATGCGCAATCCTTTTGAGCGACCGCGTTATTGGTATGGACGAATGGCCGCCCGCCCATGGAATCACCTACGCATTAGTGCCATGAATCGAGCCGATGCTGTATTCATAGCTGCAGATGATACTGAGATTGATGAGTTTTTCAGTCGAACCAAGAACATGGTTGACAGGAAACGTTTGATTCACTATGGCACTCGAGTCGACACGGACGTTTTCAGGCCTGCCGCCAAGGATCGTTCACGGGAACGGCTTGGCTGGGAACCCCAATCGCTAACTATCGTCGCATTGGGAAGGATTAGCTGGGTTAAGGGATGGGATCTTATATTGGATACTTTCCGGTATCTTCTTAACAAGCATCCGAGATCGAGACTTCTGTATGTTGGGGACGGAGAAGACTCGCCCATGCTTCGCAGTAAGATTATCGAACACGGATTGTCGGACCATGTTTCCTTAACCGGCTTTGTTCCACCAACACTGGTCGCCAGCTATCTAAATGCTGCGGATGTGTTTGTCATGGCATCCCACTGGGAAGGCTGGCCCACTGCGCTTGTAGAGGCACTGGCCTGTGGTAAGCCGGTAGTATCCTCAGATATATGTGCGGCCTCGACATTAGTCGTCGAGGGCCAAAATGGCTATGTAGTCAAGAATCGCCATCCAGCCGCTTTCGCCGAGGCGATTGAAAAGGCGACAGAATTAAAATTTGCCGCCGAGATATCGTTGAAGCTGTCGGAGCAATATGCACTGAAACATCTTGCGCGTGATATAAGTCGTCACTGGTCTGTTCTGGCAGATTGAGCGTGCCTGAAGTCCTCTTATGACAGATGCGCGTCAGCATAAGGAGGTAGTATTTTGAATCGAGGCAAGGATGCCGTTTGGCAGGAAGACATGCTTGATCAACAGAATTCAAATGCAAATTCTGCTGAGGCCTCGTTCTTGATTGGCTTGTTTCAACAGCTCAATGACTCTGCGATACCGTACTGTGTACTGAGAAATTACAATACCCTTCCGTACAGTCTGGGAGGTAGCGATATTGATCTGCTTGTTTCCGGTGATAGTCTTGCAACGGTTTTCGACATCGTAAATAAACTTGCACATATGCATGGAGGGCGTTGTATCAGTTACTTCAAAGTAATGGGTATAATTTGTCGCTTTTGTGGAAAAGACAAAAAAAACCGTACATGGTGGGGAGTACCTATAGACATATTTCCCTTTGTGGGTCTTCGACAAAAAGAGCACTTTGATGCTGAGTCTGTCCTGAGCAATAGCTTGGTATACCGAAATATTCGTGTCGCCTCACCAGATGATGCGGCAATCATAGCTTTCTTGAAAGAGTGCGTGGCACACGGCAGGAGTCGCAAGAACTACGAAAAAGAGGCAGCGACGGCCTATGCATCCAATAGGTCAAGGTATAAGAAGAGATTCGAAAAGTATTTCGGGACCAGAATGGCTCGCCAGTGGAGCAAGTACTTACTTTGCGGAGGGGATGCGAAGACCCTCAGACAGATTTCGCGACGTGCCAGGTATGCTTTATCCGTAAAGGCTATCCTACGCAAACCTCTCGGCTCGATGCAGAATACATTTGTCTGCATTTGGAGAAGATATTCGAGATTGTTTCACCCGCCGGGATTTGCTGTTGTGGTTATGGGCACGGATGGTTCGGGCAAAAGCACCATCATTGAGAGTATTCGCCCGGTCATTGAGACCGCTTTGCACAGCAAGGTATTCTATGAGCATATGCGGCCGAATCTTCTGCTCAGTCTGGCTCGGCTTTTCGGCCGTCCCGTGAATAAAGGTCCGACTACTGATCCACATGCTGGCAAACCCTCCGGGTTATTATGTTCACTTATTCGGTTATCATATTACTCCACAGATTATGTTATTGGATACTGGCTGAAGGTTTTTCCAGCTTTAGTTAAATGGCCTTGTATGTACCTTTTTGATCGTTATTATTATGATTATCTGATTGACCCTTACAGAGGCAGGATCAAATTGCCCAAATGGATAATCGCGTTCGTAGGGCTATTTATCCCCAGGCCGGATATAATACTCTGTCTTGACGCTGATCCCGAAGTAATCCATGCACGCAAGCCGGAATTACCGCTTGAAGAAGTCAAGAGGCAGATAGATGCTTTAAGGCAGTTTTGTGATAAGAATAAGAGGGCAGTTTGGATTGACACAGGTTGTTCGATCGAAAAAAGTGTTGACCAGGCGCTGGAAGCAATCACCTCGCGCATGGCGGCACGATATGAGTGAACCGGCGAGACTCGACGAAAGGGATATTTCATGGAAGATTCTCTTACCTTTTGGGCCTGATGGCAGGATCTGTGCTATCGGTCTTGGTGAGGGTAAACTTGCAGGCCTAAGACGTAGTTTTAGAAAGGTGGATACAGACCCGGTGGATGACTTAGAGTATGATTCTGTTATCGTTGGTGATAAGGGTAATGATAATCCACACGATTTAAACAGTCTTATTTCCCGAATTAAGCCTTCCGGGATTTTTGTCAATGCCGGCAGGAAATGTTCCGCCGTGCAGTTAAAGAATGCAGGATTGAGGTATTCCCGGCAATATGCGGCCTTGCCGCCGGAAAAGCCAAGGTTATTCATTCCACTGGCGTCGAGAAAATTGAGGAGCAGGGGATTGGCATTCCACTCGCCGGGCAGTTTTAAGGCCTATGCCGGTTTAGCGGCTGCGAAGGGCTTGAATCTTGTCGGTATTAAGGGCCATTTGGAAAAACATATCATCGGTATTCATGCTAAAGACAGAAATGTACTCACAAAGCAGGGATTAACCCAATGGCTTGCGAAGAAGCTTGGGTATTCTATCATTGATCTGGTTGTATACGCGGGCTCCGAATCTCCCCGGCGGAAAATAACGGCTTTGGCAGTCGCTGATGAGTCAAAGAAGGATATCGTTGTTAAGATTGCAGATACCGAGCCTGGTATCCAGGCCATAAAACAGGAATCAGAGGCCTTAAGAGCGATCGCAGATTCTCCTCTTTCAGGCCGGGGGCCAAAGCTGATCGCCGAAGGGCGATGGAACAATTACTACGTTCAGTTGCAGGAGAAAATTATCAGCGTTAATAATAAGCAAACTGCCTCGGTAACGAGTGCTCATCTTGACTTTCTCTCGCAACTTTCGACAATTGGCCGACGAGTCCTTCCACTTAAGCAAACCAATGCCCGGCAGAATATCGAAAACTGGGTTGGGGAGACTTCTTCGCATGCACTGCCACAGGCTGTCAGTTCTTCAGTGGAGAAAATTCTTTCTGATGAATTTGCGGACAAACCGGTTATCTGCCACCGTACTCATGGCGATTTTGCACCGTGGAATATTAAAATAAACAATGGCAAACTGTTCGTATTTGACTGGGAAGATAGTTTGCCGGATGGATTGGCTTTGACCGATATTTTTCATTTTCTATATCGTCAGGCATCCTTAGTTGGTCCGTGGCCGGGTACGGAAAGTCTACTCAGGGACATGAGCAATGTTTCTAAACGCTTCTTGGATATAGCAGATCATGAGAATATTGAAATAGATGTCATGCTCAAAATCTGGCTGCTTAGCGAGTATTCAATTAAACCATCTGGTTTTCTCTGTGACATGTTAGGTGCCGTATAGGAATTCAGTCAAAGAATCGCCGCTTGAAAGTTCTTATTTCTGCTTATGCGTGCAGTCCGATCCGTGGCTCGGAACCCGGCATGGGTTGGGGATTCGTGGAGGCGATTTCAAAGCATCATGATCTATGGGTGATTACGGAAAAAAAAAAGTTCGAGTCTGAAATTGAAGCTGAGCTGGAAAAGCAACCGGAACTAAGAAAGCGAATTAAGTTTTATTATATTCCAAAGACTCGACATAGGACACTTAGAAAGATTTGGCCGCCCTCCTACTACTGGTTTTATAAAGCCTGGCAGAAGAAAGCTTTCACCTTGGGCGCAAAATTACACAAAGAGATTGGTTTTGATATTATCCACCAGCTAAACATGGTGGGCTTTCGAGAGCCAGGCTACCTTTGGAAACTCGATTCCCATTTTGTGTGGGGGCCGATCGGGGGCATGGGGATATTAGGTTGGCGTTTTCTTACAATGCTTGGCTTTTATGGCTACTTCTATCATCTCGGGAAAAACATCATTAACCTATTCCAAATGAGATATTCAAAGAGGCCGAGGAAAGCAGTATCGGAAGCTAAAGCCTTGATTGCTGCGACCCCTGATACCCACGATACTATGAAAAGAATATGGGATGTTGAAAGTGAAATAATTTGTGAAGTTGGCCCTCCCAGCCGAATTGTATCGGAACATAGTATCCGAAAAGAAGATGAGCCCTTAAGATTAGTGTGGAGTGGCCTTCATGTACCTCGTAAAGCTCTAAATCTTTTAATAATTGCGCTGTCATCTTTACCCGAAAAAGTTAAATGGAGCGTTGACATCTTAGGTAAGGGACCGAGGACAAACGCTTGGAAAAAACAGGCTGACGAGTTAAGAATTTCTCGAAGGTGTAACTTTCATGGTTGGGTTCCAAGAGATAAAGCTGTATCTACTATTGCTAATTCACATCTCTTTATCATGACCAGTCTGGCGGATTTAACCTCTACGGTGTTGCTGGAAGCTCTGTCGCAAGGCGTGCCTGTCATATGTCTCGATCATTGTGGCTTTTCACATTTAGTGACCAAAAATTGCGGTATCAAAATCCCTGTGAAATCACCTAGTCAGGTGACGACCGATATTGCTTTAGCTATCGAGAACTTATGGAATGATGAAACATCTCGACAGAAATTGGCTGAAGGTGCTTTGGAAAGAGCGAAGGATTTCTCATGGGACAAGAAGGTTGAAGTGCTTAACGGAATATACCAGGAAGCCATATGATAGGATCAAAGGACAATTACTCGCGTGAAAATATTAGTCGTTCATAACGAATATGGCAAGTTCAGCGGCGAGGAGGCTGTGGTTTATAACTTATGTCGCCTGTTAGAGGAACAGGGGCATAGTGTTGTGAAGTTATTCCGCAGCAGTGCAGAAATAGCTGATATGTTTATTGGCAGAACCCGTGCTTTCTTTAGCGGCATATACAGCTTTTCGTCAAAGAAGGCCATGCGAAGGCTTATAGCCAAGTGCAAACCAGATATCGTCCATATTCATAACGTATTCCCCTTGATTTCGCCATCCGTGCTCGGCGAATGCCGAAAAGCTGGCGTACCTGTCGTGATGACAGTCCATAACTATCGTTTGGTTTGTCCTAACGGTCTGCACATGTTGAACGGCCATGTGTGCGAAAAATGTTGTGGGGGAAGGGAATATCAATGTCTGTTGAATAACTGCGAAGGCAGCTTATCTAAGAGCATGGGGTATTTTCTGCGTAACTATGTCGTCCGAAAGCTAAAATTATATAAAGATAATGTGTCTATGTATGCCTGCCTGACAGAGTTCCAAAGACAACGGTTAATTGATGCAGGCTTTACTGCTGATAAGCTAGCGGTCATACCCAACATGGCAAAAATACAGGAATACAATCAAAAGAGTCTTATAGGTGAATTTGTCGGTTACATAGGAAGAATGAGCCCGGAAAAAGGCATAGCCACTCTTATCGATGCGGCGAAAGCCAATAGAGATATCCCTTTCAAGGCCGCTGGGGGCTATGATCTTGTGCGGGACTTGTTAAGACAGGCACCTGACAATTTTGATTTCTTGGGTAATATCCCACATGAAAACACTCCAGCATTCTATCAAAACAGCCGATTCATTATCCTTTGCAGCACATGGTTTGAAGGATTTCCGATGATTCTTGTCGAAGCAATGGTGCAGGCCAAACCGGTTATCGCTTCCCGTATCGGCGGGATACCGGAAATAGTTGATGATGGTGTAACAGGATTGTTGTTCGAGCCGGGAAATTCCGAGGACTTAGCAGAAAAGATTCAGTATCTCTGGGATCGGCCTGATCTGTGCCGAAAGATGGGCCAGGCGGGAAGAGAAAAAGCATTGCGGGAATATTCACCGGGAAAATATTACAAACGTTTGATGGCTATATATGAAAAGGCTATCGAACTTGGGCCAGGCGGTTGAAGCGTATCTCGCATTTTCAAAGCCATAGAGTCAATCCTTCAAGATGTTGTTTTTTGCTTGATATTGGAATCCGGCTGCAATAACGAACTTCGAAATAAGACGTTATGGTATGTTTTGAATTTTGAGTTTTTGATGATTCGGATTTGTTTAGGATTTCCGGGACAACACCGGGCAACAGGCATCCGGCAAAGGCTCCGGAGTTGTCGGATTTAGTGCTTCGGATTTGGTTGCGGCCTTCAGGTCGCGCCAAGTGAATCCGTATCTTCAATTTCGTGTTCATTCGTAGTTCAGTAAAAATCAGTATTAATCTACGTCAGAGTAAGTAACAGTAATATTGTTTACCCAAATTAGAAGGAGGACACATTATGTCTAGTCGAAAAAAGAACACATTTCTTATAATAATTTTTACGATGGTAATTTCGTGCCTTGCACAGGGGGCGGAGCCGGTCTATTTTGCAGATCCGAATTTGAAAGCCTGCGTGGAAGAGCAGTTGGGAGTTATGGATCCCACGCCAATTGACATGTTCCGCTTGAACGAGCTGACCTGCACGAAACAGGGTATTACCGATCTGGCTGGCCTTGAGACAGCTCTCTATCTGAGGAGTCTGGATTTATCGGAGAATGAGATCAGCGATATTTCGCTCCTGTCGGGATTAAGGTTTCTGCAGACGCTCTATTTGCAAAAGAACAAAATCGAAGATATATCGGCACTATCAACAATGGTCAATCTTAGAACATTGTGGTTGCATGAGAATCAGATTAGCGACATCTCTTCGTTGGGGGCGCTAACAAATCTAACAGAATTGTGGCTGTACAGTAACCAAATTGCAGACATCTCGGCAGTCGCCGGACTGATGAATCTGACAGATCTGCTGATGTACGACAATCAGATCAACGAAATATCTGCTGTAGCAGGGTTAAGCAAGCTGACGAGGCTTTACCTGGGCGGAAATCTGATTAGTGATATCTCCCCCATATCGGGACTGACGAATCTAACATCGCTGCAACTGTACAACAACCAGATCAGCGATATATCTCATTTAGCTGGATTAACGAATCTTACGCTGCTGTGGCTGTACAACAACCAGATCAGCGATATATCTCATTTAGCTGGATTAACGAATCTTACGCTGCTGTGGCTGTACAACAATCAGATTATTGACATCTCGGTAGTCTCGAAATTGACGAACCTGAGTTCACTTCATCTAAGCAGCAATTGGATTAGCGACATCTCCACAGTATCAGGATTGACCAATCTGACGGTGCTCTATCTCAATGGCAATCAAATCCGAGATATCTCTCCATTATCAGAATTGACTAAACTAACTGGGCTATCTCTGTACGGCAACCAGATTGCTGACATTTCGGTGGTCGCGGGTTTAATTAACCTGAAGTCGTTGAGCTTGGGAGTCAATCAGATCAGCGACATCTCGCCAGTCGTGGGATTGACCAATCTAACTGCGCTCTACTTATATAGTAATCAGATCAGCGATATTTCGGCTGTATCGGGATTAACGAACTTGACTTCGCTGAATATGAACAGCAATCAGATCAGTGACATCTCCGCTGTATCGGGATTAACGAACTTGACTTCACTGAGTCTGAACAGCAATCAGATCAGCGATATCTCCGAAGTCTCAGGGCTGACTAACCTTACTACACTGAGCTTGGGTGGGAATTTTATCAGTGACATCTCCATTGTATCTGAATTGACAAAGCTAACGGCACTGAACTTGGGCGGCAATCAGATCAACGATATTTCTCAGTTAGCGGGACTTTCGAACCTGACTTCGAGCTTGCTATACAACAACCAGATTACGGATATCTCGGCGGTCGCCGGGCTGACGAACTTGACAAATCTACAGCTCCACAATAATCAAATCAGCGAAATCTCTGCAATATCGGGACTATTGAATCTAACGACGCTGTGGTTGTATAACAATGAGATTGTAGACATATCCGCAATCGCCGGACTAACAAAGCTAACAGATCTGCAGTTATACGATAACCAGGTCATGGACATTTCGGCACTTGCCGGATTAACAAATCTGACAAATCTGCTGCTGCAAAATAATCTCATTGCCGACATTTCGCCGGTAGCGGGATTAACGAAGCTGACCAGATTGAACCTGGGTGTCAATCTGATCGGCGAGGTATCGCCAGTTGCAGGATTGACGAAGTTGAAAGAGTTGTGGTTAGATACGAATTATGTCAGCGACATTTCAGCTTTGTCGAATTTGACCGCGGCCGAGAAGCTCTACTTGCAGAATAATTTCATAGGCGACATATCTGCTCTGACTAACCTGATGGCCTTAGTTTCGCTCGATCTGCGGAGCAACTACCTGGATGCGGTGGCGTACAGCGAGCATTTACCGCTGATTCAAGAGAATAATCCTGAGGCTGAGATAATTTACGATCCTGCTTTGTAAGATTTCCAGATTGATTTTTCCGATATCACCGGTGTGACGAATGGCTGTCTGCAAGAAAGCCATAGTACTTGAACCCGGAGGAACAGACAATAGGTCCGAGGAGGCGTCGATCCATGAATAACCAATATACACAAGCGACAATTTGTGACATTCTTGGCGTCAAGTTTGACTTGATCTCCTATAATTCTGTGTTAGAAACGATCGAGAGCTGGCTGGAAAGGAACGAGTCCCATTATATAACACTGACGAATCCGTATTGTGTTACGTTATGTCGTAAGGATCCGGAGATGCAGAAGGCTGTCAAAATGGCACAACTGACTTTACCTGATGGCATAGGGATCGTACTTGCGGCAAGAATGCTCGGCTACGGTTCCAGCCACTGTCACCGGGTAATCGGACCATTACTGATGTTGAAACTTTGTGACCTGGGACGCAGGTACGGCTATCGCCATTATTTCTATGGTGGAACAGATCGTGTAGCTAAACAACTGGCTGAGAGACTTTCAAAAATTTATCCTGGTCTTGAGATAGCTGGTACGTATTGCCCACCCTTTAGACGACTTCTTGCGGTAGAAGATAAACACATAGTAGAAAAGATTAACTCGACGAAGCCTGATATTGTTTGGGTTGGTTTGGGTGCTCCCAAACAGGAAATATGGATGTCGGAACATATCGGGCGAATTACAGCAACAGCGATGATCGGGGTCGGGGCGGCATTTGATTATCATTCCGGCAATGCCAGGTGGGCACCTTCCTGGGTTCGTGATTATGGACTTGAGTGGCTTCATGGCGTAATATATAGGCCTCGAAGATCTGTGATTAAGCTTTGGGGGTCATTTCTCTTTGCGGCTAAGGTGTCTAGCTTTTGCATAAAGCAAAAATCAAATGATTGGCGGTGAAATCATGGCCGAAGATCATAGATCCGCAAAGCTGCGGTGGAAAGTCAATATAGATATTCAGAAGACTGGTTGGGTGCTTGATAGCGATAGAAAATGTCAAGGGCAACTTGAGGATTTAGTGTCCTGCTCGATACCGATGCCTAATTTTAGCTGCATCGCACAATCGAACCGATATAAGTCGTAGCTTGCCCTGAGGGATTATTTTGCTCAATTCGTTTACCATCGACGTTGAGGACTGGTATCACATTCTGAACAGTCCTGCAACTCCCAATATTATGCTGTGGGATTCCCTGGAGTCTCGCGTGAAGACAAATCTCAGGCTCTTGCTTGAGATGCTCGACATTTCAAACACCAAGGCAACATTTTCTGGCTCAGGTGGTTAGCTGACAGAAATAAGTCGCTTTTGAGGGAATGTTGCCGGGCGGGGTATGAGATTGCAAGCCTTGGTTACCATCATGTCTTGCCTGACATTGTTGGGGTAGAGATTTTCAAAGATGACATCGAGAGGGCAAAAAGACTTTAGAAGATATTACAGGCGAACAGGTCATCGGTTTTCGCGTTGATCACGCGACTAACTAAGTGGGCTTTTGATGTCATAAAAGAGGCCGGATACGAATACGATTCAAGTGTTTTCCTGGCATTGCGGGAACATAATTCCATGTTTACAACTTTTAACGGGCCTCATATTATTCAAACAGAAGCTGGGCCGCTTGTTGAGATTCCTATTTCGGTAGCTAAAGTTTATGGATTGAGATTTTTCTTTTTTGGAGGGGGATATCTTCGGCTTGCTCCCAGACCCCTTATTCATTGGGGCATAAAGAAGCTCCACAGGAAGGGCCTTCCATGCGTTGTCTACGTATACTCGCGCGAGGTGGATCCGGATCAGCCTCGCTTACGACTGGGTCACATCCGATCTTTAGAAGTTACGTCAATCTCAAAAGCACTATGCCAAAGCTACAATGGTTGCTGGAAAATCACGATTTCTGTCCCCTGCGTGACCTCGTAATGCACGCAGAGTAGAGTTTAGGGAGGTGAGTCGCATGAGTTGGATCGTTTTTATAGTCACGGCTCTAACCGTAGCAGGTGAAGACGTTCCTGGCGGGGCTCTACAGCTGAATCTTGGCTCCGAACAGCTTGTCCAGTCAAGTGGCACTGAGATTCGGGTTCCTGGTTTTTCTGTGCCATCGTTTGTGGATTGGAACAACGATGGCTTGAATGATCTTGTCGTAGGCCAAGGTAGTGGGGGCAATCCAGGTCATGTCCGGGTGTACCTCAACATTGGGACGCAGGAGTATCCCCAGTTCTCGGATTTCTTCTATGTCCAATCGGGTGGTTCGGATTTGACCTTCACGGGCGGCGGCTGCCTCGGTTGTTTCCCTCGCGTCGTGTATTGGGACGCCGATGACCGCAAAGACCTGCTTGTCGGTCAAGCGGATGGGACCGTGATGATCTTCTTGAACACGGGTACAGATGGCGACCCGGCGTTCGAGGCCGGACAATTCATACTCGTGGGCGCCGCTGGGGTGTATCTCGATGTGGGGATCCGGGCCACCCCGACGCTTGTGGATTGGAACAACGATTACATGAAGGACTTAGTTATTGGCGAGGTCAACGGCAGGATACTCATTTACCTCAACTGCGGTTGTGACGGAGGAATCCCGCCCAGCTTCTGTCATGCAGACCCCTCAGGAATCTTTGTCCAGGAGGACGATCGGGATTTGCTCGTGCCGCCCGGGCGTTCCAGTCCGGTGATCATGGACCTGGACGGAGATGGCAAGAAAGACATCCTCACAGGTAACAAGGAAGGCCAACTCCTTTTCTACAGCAATGTGGGAACTGACGAGACGCCGGTCTTTTCGGGCTTTTCGTTGGTCGATGCCAATGGTGTTCCCATTGACCAGCCGGGGGAGTTGCGGTCAAGGCTGTTCGTCTGTGACTGGACGGGGGATGGCTACCTCGATGTGTTGGTTGGCTTTGGTGACGGGCGGCTCCATCTTTACCAGAGCGTGGGCCAACCGGGCGATATCAACAAGGACTATCGCGTGGACTTTACCGATCTTGAGTTATTGGTTTATTGTCTATGCGAAGCCGACTGCGACCAATGGGATAATTTGGACCTCACCGGCGATGCAAAAGTGGATTATGACGATCTGGTCTTTCTGTTGGCACACTGGCTTCAAGACAGCAGGATCGAAACTCAATTGAGCCCTGAAAACGCAGAGCAACCAGCCTTTTTGTCGTCGGGTCAAGGATGAGCATTCGATCCGTCCTGAAACGACTGAGTTACCGCCATAAACTGTCGGCCATTCGATACTTTCTCCACGATCCGAGGCTTGTCTTTGGGATTCCCACTGAACCGACAAAAATGCACGTCGCCTCTGTGATCGAACGGGCCACGCGGATGAGCATCATTCCGGCCTTGCAGAACTTCCTGCCTGAATGGTTTTTGGCTCATCTGGACGCAGCAGAAGTACGGGATGGGGCGGGATATGGCTTGATGCTTTATCTGTTGGTGCGCACCTACAAACCCCGAGTGGCCGTTGAAACGGGAGTAGGGCGAGGGCTGTCGAGCGCTTATATTCTGTGCGCCATGCGAGAAAATGGCAAGGGCCATCTCTATTCAATCGACCTTGCCCCCAAGGAGGCTGCCGTCGATAAGTCCGGCCATGATTTTGTGCAGTTGACTGACGGCCAGAAGCATGGCGATTACCGCGTGGGACACTGTATTCCCGACCGTCTGAAAGACAAATGGTCGCTGATCGTGGGCGATTCGAAGGAGGAACTGCCGCGGTTGCTGCGAACCGTCAAGGGCATCGATATGTTCTATCATGACAGTCTCAACACCTATGAACACATGAAGTTTGAATATGAAACCGTCTGGCCTTATCTCGGTGATAGTGGATTGATGCTATCCCATGATGTCGTCTGGAATAAAGCGTTCTGCGAGATGCGTGGTAAGTATGGCAAGAAAGCGGTCATCTATCGCAGCTTGGGCATCATGACAAAGTGAGGGACCCCGGAGACACCATCAATAAGCAAGAGGCCAAAGACATAAGGTCATCGTGTTTTCGGGGGCGAAGTGTTATGGTGAGTGATTGGGATATCGAACATCCAATGACCGTATCCAAGAGTAAGCATGCGTCACTCCATTGATGCGCATGGGTTGAAGGAGAGCAAGACATGTCAAAGAATGCCGAGATACGAACAGATTTGCAGACCCACAACAAGCAAAGATCCGTGTGTGTGTTTTCCACCGGATGTACGGAAAGCCGTATGGACGCGGCCTTGTTACAGCAGTTTTTTCAGGAGCGTTCTAATTGGCGCGTCTGTCAAGCCTGCGCGAAGGCCGAGGTTATTATACTGCTGGGATGCTGCGCGACGCAGGACAAGGAAGACCTCGCCCGCGAAACCATCGAATGGCTGCGACAAACAAGAGGTGCAGATGCTCACATCCTGGTCACTGGTTGCATCACGAAAATCCAACCCGGACTGGCCGGTAAAAATGACAACCTCAATGGCCTTATGGAGCAGATCAACGGCCTGTTGGATCTTAAGGATAGGCAGGATCTCGCGGCCAACTCGCCCCAGCCCGAATTCTGGCAAATCGGCAAGGATATCTTGGAACCGGCTGTCGCGGCGAATATGATCAGGCGATATTGTCACAGAGATGTTGGAAGTTCGTGGCTGAAAGTTTTTCCGAAATGTCAGGCTGCCTTGATTCGAGTATTCACAGCTTACAGGCGCTGGGTCGATAAGGAGATTCTGACATCTTCTGATGGGACGTATTGTATGAAAGTCTCTACAGGTTGTCTGGGAACATGTTCCTATTGCTCGATCAGACTGGCCAGGGGCCATGTCGTGAGCAAGAACCCCGATATACTGGTCAAGGAGTTCCAACGCGGAATTGATCAGGGCTGTCGTGATTTTGCCTTACTTGGAACGGATATTGGCGATTACGGAAAAGATCTCGGGACCGATCTGCTGGATCTGTTGGAACGACTCGTCATGCACAAGGGAAAATTCATATTGCGCTTGCGAAACGTAAATCCACGCTGGCTCATTCCTTCGGCAAATCGTTTCTCTGAGTTTCTCAAAACCGGCAAGATCGGATACATCCTATCGCCCATGGAGTCCGGGAGTAACCGGATTCTTGATCTCATGAACAGAAGGTACCATGTGGAAGATTACCTAGAGGCTATTGAGAAAATCCGCAAGGCTTGGCCTGGAATTTTCATCAAGAATCAAGTCATGGTCGGTTTCCCCGGGGAAACTCAAGAGGATTTCAACAAAACCAGGCAGATTCTTAAGCTTGGCCTATTCGACTACACCGATGTTTGCGCTTTCACGAGGCGGCCGAAGACCAGAGCGTGGAATTTATCTGACCAGGTTCCGGACGAGATCATCGCCAGACGCTATCGGAATCTGCGTTTTATGTCGTTTGTACAACTTCCCTTGAAACGCTGGCTCTCCAGCTGTGTGCTCAAATACCGATGTCCAGGCAATACGGGTCGCAACCCATCAACATCTAGCTTGTCCGGTCAGCGTGTGTCTAAATAGAGCTTCTACGTCATCATATTGCTTAAGCCTTGGAGTTACAAACTTATGGGCATGCTGTATATCAAGGGGCTGATTGTAGCGTTGGTTGTCACGGCTCTGATTATCTTCATGACACACTTGACGCCCAGGTCATTGCCGATCTGATTCGCTATGGAAATGTAGACAGAACAGTGACGCCGACAAAAAAACTCAAGAACGATCCTGTATTTCACAAGGACATTGCAAAGCGTGCAAGAAAAGTTTTTGAAGCTTACTACGACGTGCAAATCGTTATCGACTCTTTCGAAAAATTCATCACTGAAGTAGTTGAATACTTTCTTTTTGCATTTGCACTGTCTGACATTCAATCTCTTAAGGTCGAGCGATCGCTACTTGGATATAGGAAAGGATCATATAGGCTAAAAACGGAGCCGGAAAGTCAATACAAATATTCAGAAGGATAGTTGAATGCTTAATGAAGATAAAAAATGTCAGGGGCAGCTTGAGGATTTAGTGTCCTGCTCAATCCCGACGCCGAATTTTAGTTGCGTATATAAGTTCTTCTGGCACCTTAGAAGAGAAGGGTTGATGAGAGCCTTGGACTTGACACTGCTCAAGATTAGAGAAATGCTTGGGGTAAGTACGAAAAATAAACCCCGCAACTTCCAGGTAACAGAACCTGCTGCATATATAGCCACCTTGAATCTTCAGCCTGGAGAGCTGGTTCAGGTGAAGAGCTACCAAGAGATATCTGCAACTCTTGATAAGAACGGATTTAATAAGGGATTACTCTGGATGCCAACGATGCAGAAGTTCTGTGGAAGGAAGTTCAGAGTCTACAAAAGGCTCAATCGCATCATGATTGAAAGCACAGGAGAAATCAGGAACATCAAAAACACGGTACTTCTTGACGGTGTAATGTGTGAGGATCTCTATGGCTGTGACAGGTCGTGCTTTCATTTCTGGAGGGATGCATGGCTCCAAAGAGTCACAGAAGACCTATCTCCTCGAGGATCAGACGCCAAACCCGATAAGGCTTAATCTATGAATGTTTCCGTTCTCGATTCTCCCGATGTATGCTGTGACGATTTTGTACGTGGGATCGCACAAGCAAAACTATGTCATCTTCATGAATGGACTGTCATGATAGAGTGCATTTTTGGGCACAAAGGGCATTATCTTGTAGCCCGTGAAAATGGCAGTATCTGCGGCGTTCTTCCGTTGACTCATATACGCAGCAAGTTGTTTGGCAATCGTTTCGTGTCACAGCCGTTCTGTGATTACGGCGGTCCGCTTGTACTGAACTCTACTGCGATGAATGTGCTATATGAATATGCTATTGAACTTGCCAACAGTAATGATTGTGAGACAATTGAATTTAGAAACACCGAAGCCATGCCTTATGAGATGTATTTACGAACGGACAAGGTTTGTATGCATCTGCCTTTGGCTTGCGATTCCGGCGAGGTTTGGAAAGGTTTAAGGCCACAAATCAGAAACCGCATCCGGCGGGCGGAAAAATCCGGCATCACCGTCACTAATGGTCAGCATGAGCTGTTAGACGACTTTTATCGTCTGTGGACCACCCGCATGCGAGAGCTTGGCACACCATGTTATTCCCGTAAGCTGTTCGGCGCCATTCTGGATTCGTTTTCAAATAACAGCAGGATTTTTCTGGCTCATTCAAATGGTAAAGTTGCGGCGGCGTTATTTGCTTATGCTTTCAACGGTTGTGCCTTAACACGCTGGGGTGCGGCCCTGAGAGAATATGATTCGCTGAGTCCGAATTATCTCCTGAACTGGTCGGCAGTGGAGTTCTATTGTCGGACCGGAAGCAAGTGGTTTGATTTTGGAAGGTGTACTGCCGGCAGCGGACAACATACATTTAAGAAGCGGTGGGGCGCCCAAACAGTACCGTTGAACTGGCAATATTGGATTCGTCCCGGCCATGAATTACATATACCAATGCAGGATAGTATTAAATACAAAAATAAAACTGAAATGTGGAAAAGACTTCCTTTGTGCATGACTCGTTTCCTTGGTCCACACATAAGTCGTAACTTGCCCTGAGAGGTCATTATGCTCAATGCGTTCTCTATCGACGTTGAGGACTGGTTTCATATTCTGGACAGTCCTGCAACTCCACATCAGAACTTGTGGGATTCTCTGGAGTCTCGCGTGGAGACAAACCTCAGACTCTTGCTTGAGCTGCTCGATAGTGCAAACGTCCGGGCTACATTATTTTGGCTCGGCTGGTTAGCCGAGAGAAATAAGTCGCTTGTGAGGGAATGTTGCGAGGCGGGGCATGAGATTGCAAGCCATGGCTATCATCATGTGTTACCTACCAGGGTTGGGGCCGAGCTTTTCAAAGATGACATTGATCGTGCAAAGAAGACTTTGGAAGATATTACGGGCAAACAAGTCTTGGGATTTAGAGTGGCAGGATTCGGAATCAAGAAGCGTACAGAATGGGCCTTTGACGTGATAAAAGAAGTTGGATATGAGTACGATTCAAGTGTTTTTCCAGCCTGGCCAGAACATAATTGCATGTGTGCAACTTCGGTCGGGCCTCATGTGATTCGAACAGAAACCGGGCCGCTTATTGAGGTTCCTGTTCCGGCAACTAAAGTTTTTGGATTGAGATTGTACTTTTTCGGAGGAGGATATCTCAGACTTTCTCCACTACGACTTATTCAATGGGGCATAAAGAGACTCCACCAGGCAGGCTATCCACTGATTGTTTATGTACATCCCCGCGAACTTGATCCGGATCAGCCGCGTTTACCGCTGAGTCCGATCCGAAGATTCAGATGCTATGTTAATCTTAAAAGCACATTACCGAAGCTACAATGGCTGCTCAAAGAGTATGACTTCGTACCTATACGCGAGTTAGCAAATCTGACCGAGCATAGTGATCAGCAACAATTATCCTTGCCGTTCGTGTTGCCTCATTTAAAAATATTGCGATAATCAGAGTTCATAATTTAGTTAAGCCCCAATCGTTGCTCAAAGAGTTTGACTTCGTACCTATGCGCGAATTAGCGAAGCTGGACAAGCAAGATACTCGTAATCTTCAGGATGCCCAATAAAATAGGGTGGAATCAAGGAGTCGGAAATATTCGTTAGTAATCCAGATATGAAATGTTATGAATGGGGTTTACAGCTTATCAAGCTTAAGGTATGCATCGGAACATAGTAATAGTCGGCTGTGGTAACATAGGATATGAGACAGCGAAGCTTCTTACTGAAGATAACTCTATTCTATTGATAGACCAATATTGTCCGGAATATCTGACAGAATTCGTTGAAGAGAATGAAAACGTGTTTTTTGCTCAAGGTGATGTGTTAGAATTATCAACAATGGAGAACCATCTCGACCGGGCTGCTAAGTTATTTAGTCGAGTTGATGTATTGATCAGCACCATTGGAGTCAACTGTCAGAGTTCGCCGATAGATAGTTTTGACATATTCAGGAAAGATTTTGAGTTAAACTTTTTCGGTAACCTGGTCCCGATAAAAGCTGTTTTAAGAAGAATGATGCCGGAGAGATCCGGGAGAATTGTTATATTATCTTCCACATCAGGTGTTGTTGCTAATAAAGGGTTGGGCGCCTATCCGCCGAGTGAATGGGCACTTACGGCTCTATGCAGGGCCCTGAAGAGTGAGCTCAGGCCGCATGGCATTTCCGTTGACGTCTTTTTTTCCGGAACGATTCGGAATCATTACTCTAAGAATTCCAAAAGCGAAAAGGGAATCTACAGTAAAAAAGTCGCACGGCGAATTGTCAAAAGTCTGCGGAAGCTGGGAAGTTCGGACTATTTTGTTCCGAGGTATTATCGTCTTTTATATCCATTGGAACGGCTTTTTCCGAATGTCCTGAATACAAGAGCGGGCTTGGTCAGTAAAAGGAAAAGACATAAGGGTTTTCAATCACAGCACATTCATAGCGTTCTTATTACGGGAGCTTCGCAAGGTCTGGGAAGAGAATTATCTTTGCTTTACTCGAAGACTGCAAAAAGTCTTTATCTCGTTGCAAGAAACTACAAATCCTTATTACAGATAAAGAGCGAGATCATGCAAACTTCTACTTGTGAAGTCCACATTGCCAGTTTGAATATTGCAGATCCAAGAGCAGTAGCGGGCTTTGCAGATAGAATCGAAAATGTGGATATGTTAATAAACAACGCAGGTTCAGCAGTGGTCGGCAGAGTCGAGGATATTCCTGTCGATGCGTACAAAGATAATTTCGCTGTCAATTTCTTCGGTGCTGTGCTCCTGATAGCGAAGTTCCTCAACAAAAAAAAGAAACCCCTCAAAATCATGAATATTCTGTCTACGACGGCGATTGCCGGTAGGCAGGGACAAAGCTGTTATTCCGCGACGAAGGCTGCTTTATGGGCCTTTACACGTGCCTTACGGAGAACTATGGGCAATGAGTTACACATCATTGAAGTGTTGCCATCTACGTTCTCTTCGAATTTTTCCAGGAACAGCATCAAAATAAAGCATGAGCAGTCCCCTGAATCCGAAAAAGGCAGCCCGAAACGCCGGAGAGCTCTAACAGTAAGACAGTTAACCTCCGGAAAGGTTGCCGAAACGATTCAAAGAGCCGAAAGACAAGGCAAAGAGATTATATTGGTCCCGTTTAAGTCGAGACTGTTCTTGATTCTCAATGCATCTTGTCCCTGGCTATTTCAAAAACTGTTCGGATAGGAAGATGCAGGGTTACGGGTACTTCGGTCGATACTTTATTGTTCTAACAAACAGGTTCCTCATGATAGATTAACTTCCATTTATGCGACAGGATTTTATCTTCAAAAGTACAAGGCAATTGAGACAAAGTGAAAAGAGCCAGATACTCGAATTATTCGTGAGGATATTTGGGAAAAGCTTTAGCCATGCACTTTTCGACCGGAAGTATCTCTACACGCCTTTGGGTTATTCGTACCACGGTTTGATGAAAGTCGATAATCTGATTGTTGGTACTTACAACATTATTCCGTATCGTTACAGGTACTTCGGCAAGGAGGCTTTATTTGGACTTTCAGTTGACGTTATGATTGACAGAGATGCTCGTTGCGGACCATACAGCCTTTGTAAGATGGCCGCCATCGTATATCAAGCGATGCTGCGAGATGATGTTAGATTCGTATTCGGATTTCCAAACGATATGGCCTACGAATATACAAAAAGGATTTTGCATTGGAAAGATATCGGCGAGCTGGACTTCTACATACTGCCACTAAATATAGGTTCCGTTATGCCCAGGCTTCGCTTTATGAATTGTCTTTCGCGCGCCTTCGCGGCGGGATTCATTAACATGCCGCGGTTCCGGCAAACGGCTGAGCCTAAGTACAACATCGAGAAGGTGTGTGACAAACATTTTGAAGCCCATAGATACGATGACCGGTATGTCATGATCGAAGTTGGTGGAGGCGGCAGGATTGCATACCGGATTTATACAGAAGAGCACGGGATTAGGGTGCTCTATATAATAGATGTATTTCCGCTGACTTCTCCTTTCTTTGAAGAAGCAGTCCGAGAACTCTATCGCCGGCATTCAAAATCTATAGATGTTATACTATATGTAGGAACACTCCCTTTTGCCCCGAGATTATTGCTTTGTGTGCCCGAGTCAAAGAGACCGCAAAGAGTACATATGTGCGGAAGGCTTTTGGCCCCTGGAGTTGCTGATCATCGTGTTTTCCAAATACAGAACTGGAATGTGAATATCTCAAATTTCGATGTCCGATAGAGAGCACAAAAAGACTTACAAGCACTGTAGCTAAACATACGGAGCACACTAACAACCGAAAACAAATCATATCAAACCAGAGAATAACCGGCAACGTGTGAAGCTTCAGTTCTTCAACGAAGTTCCGCTGAGGCTACCACTTCCTCGACGATGCCGGTTAAGGAGGGCCATTATATGGCCCTCCTTTTTTATTTATCGTCATAAAAGGCTGATAACTTGATAGTATAGGAATTTGTATTTGTTAGCTTATGATGCACATAGATGATTGTCAATCGGTTTTGTATGTTGCAAAGCAGGTTAGAAGGCTTGATCGGGGTGTTGGAGCTGGTAATCGGCATGTAAAACAGCCACGGGTCGGCACGCAAATCGGCCACACCCGGGCCACATAATAAGCCTCCATCGGGAGGCATACAAGTACAATTCTACTTTCTTTTGTTCT